>TARA_B100001057_G_scaffold118694_1_pt1 | contig 27966 bp, 18 predicted proteins | sample TARA_B100001057 | Tara Oceans TARA_B100001057 (sample SAMEA2621839) | marine metagenome | biome: marine biome (ENVO:00000447); feature: surface water layer (ENVO:00002042); material: "saline water (ENVO:00002010), including plankton (ENVO:xxxxxxxx)" | depth 5 m
CTCTTCGATAAACCTATCAACCACATACAGAAAAATGCCATCACTATTCCAAGAATATAGAAAAAATAGATCATGGGGCGCTCATTATTAAGGTGCATAAAAATAAGCATCACGAGACTCGCTTTGAAAGCAGCGATACAAAGACCAATGGTGGCATCTACTCCGTCAAATCCGTGCTCACCGAAGTCTAGCCACTCAATTGTAGCGACCATTACGGTGACCACAGTAAAGACAAACAGCAAAGTGCCGATAAACAGATAGAGCTTCTTCGCTTTTTTTACTTCTTCGATAGACCCAGCCATAAGTTTGTACTTTTAGAAATCAGGAGAGACGTTGCGATGATTACATTAGGTAGAGAATTGGGAAGAGAAAAATCCAGACGAGATCGACAAAGTGCCAGAAAAGGCCACCCACTTCCACCCTGTTCGCCAACCATTCAGGATTAGAGTCATACATTTTCCGACCGAAAAACAGATAGTAGCCTAGGACTAATGCTCCTCCAATCACGTGCAAGCCATGCAGACCAGTAATAGTGAAATAAATTGCGTAATAAGTGTTCCACTTCGGTGTAAAGGTAGCTTCAAATCCAATATTAGCGCGTGGGATTTCCAGATGGGGAAACTTACCTTTGTGAATCTTGTGGTTCGCGCCAGCAAACCCATCGAGATCGAAAAGACCATTCCGCTCTAAGGTCCGAGACTTACCCTGTTCGTAAACCTTTTCGACATCGTAATCTAATGCCTGATAGGCTAAGATCTGATCCCAATTAACTCGATATTTATCATTGAGGGTCGGAACACGTCCCTTTTTTTCAAGCCTTTCCGTCTCAGCCTTCAACCAAGCCATGTGGCAATCCCATATCTTTTTGAACTCATTACGATGATCAGCTCCTTCAGTTTCACCATGGTCATCATGGCTTCCATGATGGGCCTTATGATTAAGCAACCAGGTTTCTTCGATAACAGGAACTGGATCGAGACCTTCCGCTTCAGCCCGTTGAGCAGTCGTCCGGAAATCTAAAGCGTCGACCCCCATTATCATCGGGCTTGGTAGCACTTCACCGGAGACTAAAGTATCATCGCGGAGCTTGGCACTTAAATCGCCCACATTGACCTTCTTCACAAGGTCACCAGGCTTAAGGACTAAGGTAAGGGGTGGATCAACCTTAAAAGTGACTTCAGAAGCGGCACGGAGGCTCAAAATTTTAAGCTTTTCGGCATCCTCAGCACGACGGTCTTTCCAAATCTCTTTTTCAACGATGAAAGTAGCAGCTTCTTCTTCACCTTTCACGTTTCGAACCCAATCCCAGGAGGCAGCAAGGAACTCAGTTCGGATTTTTCGGTCGTGTGAACGAGCTTCAAGGAAGGCATCTTCGAGTTTGTCGAGTAAGTCGATGCTAAGCTCACTTCCCTTCTCAGCAATGCGCGCCAACTCGGTATTCGAAAGCTGATCACGATTCATTTGACCAGCATTAAGCTCATCTTTGTCGATTACTCGATAAGGTTCGGCGAGGGAAATTTTGCTGCGATCGCCAGCCTGATCGAGTATCTCTTTCACATAAGCCTCATGAGTTGGCCGTGTTAAAACGAAGGTGAACTCTGAGGCTTTGATCAAAACATGGTTTGCCTTAAAAACGCCGTCCTCTTTTTTACGGTCCTCATCAACTTCAACCATGAGACCTTCGTCATTAAGCTCAGCATAGTGAAGATGACCCTCAACAATTGCGCTATCTTGAACTGGTCCGCCTCCTTGAAGACGAACCGCTTGGTGGCCGAATTTCGCATTATATTCGATACCTTTGAGCACCATAAAAAGACCTGCGGAAAGTAAGGTGATCGCCATATATATCTGGAACTTTCGCCATTCCCGCATCTTTAACGCAGCCCAAGCAAATACCACTGTGATTGAAGAACCAATCAGAACAAAAGTATTGATCAAACCAGGGAGAACCGGAAGAGCTCGCTCCGGCCACGGATAATCTGCATAGAGCCGCAAGAATAGGTAGCCCGAGAACAAACCCCCAAACAAGGTAACTTCAGAAGCTAGAAATAGCCAGATACCGACCTTTGAATTGAAGAGACCAGTATCCTTACGGGCATTAACAATAAACGGAATTTCCATGGATCAGGTTGAATTTATTTGGCGAGAATTTGATCGTTACTAGACCATGGTCGTTGTCTTTTCAGGTTCCACCTCGACCTCTTTAGCTGGAGCGTCACGCTTTGGCTCTTCCCATTGCGGGAAGAAATCAGAATCGTGGTCGGGGCGGCTATATTCGTATGGTCCACGATAAATTGCGGGATCAAAAGTGAAGTTACCATGTCCTGGAGGAGTTGGCGTGGCCCACTCAAGCGTGGTTGCGTCCCATGGATTATCACTAGTCACTTTTTTGCCCCAAAAATAACTAATAAACATATTCACAAGGAATGGCAGCTGAAAAACCGCGAGGGCGATTGCGGACCCCGTCATGATCTCGTTCAAAGAAATTTTTTCAGCGACTGTAATACCAAAGACATTTACCCCCTCGACTCCCTTTTCGATATACCCTTCCCCCCCGTTATACCAACGGCGATGGAATCCGGCCATACCTTGGGTCAACATTGGGAAAAAGAGAAGGTTCATGCATACGAGAGAGGGCCAAAAATGGAGGTGCCCTAGAAAGTTATCCATGAAGCGCCCAGTCATTTTGGGATACCAGTGATAAACCCCCGAAAAAAGCCCGAAGAGAATTCCAGGCGCTACCACATAGTGGAAGTGGCCAATAACATAATAGGTATCGTGTAAGTGAAGGTCAGCGAGATTAAAGGCCAATGGTAAACCAGTTAAACCACCGATACCAAACATTGGAAGAAAAGCCGCGGCCCAAATCATTGGCATGGTGAAGCGAATCGAACCACCCCACAGCGAAATAATCATCGAGGTGAGTAGGATAACCGAAGGCACTGAAATCAAAACCGTAGTGGTCTGGAAAAAAGTTGAGATCACTGGCCCCATTCCGGTCAGATACATGTGGTGAGCCCATACGATAAAAGAAAGGAAACCAAGAATGACAACTGACCAAACCATAGACTTGTATCCCCACAGTGGCTTGCGAGTGTTACAAGGGATAATTTCAGCTACGCACGCAATCGCAGGGAGAAGGAGAACGTAAACTTCGGGGTGCCCTAGAAACCAAAAAAGGTGCTGGTAGAGAAGGGGGCTACCTGAGCCAGAAATATCCATAGCGGCCCCACTCGATGCCGAATAAAGACCAGATGGCATAAAGAAACTCGAACCAACGACTCGGTCCATTAATTGCATTATGCCAGCAGCCTCAAGTGGTGGGAAAGCGAGCAAAAGCAAGAATCCCGTTACAAGCATAGCCCACACAAAGAATGGAAGACGCATCCAGGTAAGACCCTTCGCGCGAAGCTGAATAATAGTTGTCACAAAATTAACTGATCCAAGAAGAGAGGATGTGATCAGCAAAACGAGTCCGATCAACCATTGCGTCTGACCCGCAAGAAACTGATTCACTATTTGTTTGTCGGCGTATCCCGCTAACGGTGAATAATTTGTCCAACCAGACTTAGCAGCGCCAGATTCCATGAAAAAGCTCATGCACATCACAAGCCCACCTGCAAGATAGACCCAAAAGCTTGCCATGTTTAACTTTGGAAACGCCATATCTGGGGCACCGATTTGAAGGGGCGTCACATAGTTTCCAAAAGCCGCAAACCCCAATGGAACAACTCCAAGGAAAACCATAATAGTGCCATGCATAGCACCGAACATGTTATAGGTTTCCCCAGTAACCTTGCCATCATCCAACCAGCGAGCTTTCCAGCCATCCGTAAACATCCAACTCATGTAACCAGGAAGTGGCTCATGTGGATACGCTATGCTCCAGCGCATCACGATCATTAAAAAGAAACCGAAAAGAAGAAAAGCACCAGCTGCTAAACCATACTGGATTCCAATCGTCTTGTGGTCTGTTGAAAAGAAATACTTCTTCCACCAGGGAAGAACGTGATGGTGCTCGTCATGTTGGTCGTGGGGGTCCGCGCTCATAGTAAAATCAATGGTCGGTTGTAGGTTTATTTATTGGTCAGCTGCAATTGGCTCCCAGGTTTCGGGATCCAACAAAGTATCTGGTTCTAAGATGTCACCGGGAAGCATCTTGTCATGTGATTTTTTAAGCTCTTCTGAACTTGTTTGACTACCGCCACGCTTCTTGGAAATTTCGAGGGCATTGGCTGCCATAGAAGGCGAAACAATACTTGCGTCGTTCCCCCAAGAAGTACGGATAAACGTCATCAGGGCAGCAAGTTCTTTAGCATTCAGATTGGCTCCGAATGCACTCATATTACCATTATACTGAGTTCCTGCGACCTCGATCGGACCAGCCACTCCATTGTGAATAATCATGGAGAGGGCCTCAGTACTGCCGACAACCCACTCAGACCCCGCAAGAGGCGGAAACTGACCGGTCTGGCCTAGGCCGCTATCTTGGTGACACGCCACGCAGGCTCCGTAGACTTTTTTTCCCTCCTTTTGAAATAAAGCAAGAGCCGCGATTGGCACTTTTGGGGCATCTTGTGGCACTGGAGACGGTCTCCGCATGTAGCCGTCTTTAACTAGCTCGTCGTATCCAAAAAATGCACCACCTTGACCCATCACAGCACCAGCAGCCAAAACTACAATCGCAGAAATTAAAACAAGCCAGAGTGACACAGCTTCCATGCCGTTTTCACGAACTGTTTTCTCCCGACCAGCTGCAGGATCACCCTTTAGGGCGCTATGAGCATCTTGAACATTGATCAATTCGTCCAAATCTGGACGAAGGTCACTTGATGATGATGAATCAGACATGGCTATTCTTTGGATTTTGGGGCCTTGGGATTAAAGTTAAGAGCTTCAGGAAGAGGATTTCCGAGAGTGTCCTTCTTGAGGGAGACTAGATAGCTTACGAGAGCTCTAGCCCGGTCAGTGGGTTTGATACCAACTCCCTCCTCAATTTTAAGAGGCAAGTTACCATGCCCTGCGCCATTCACTTGGACCTGTCTAAACAGACCACCTTTCGGAGGGCAGGTTGATTTCCAAGAAGTGATAATTTGCGCACCAATTTCTGGAACTTCATAACGAGGGACTCCTTTCGGATTATAGAGATGCATAAAGGTCCATTGCTCTGGATTCCGACTACTCTTGTTAACCTTGAGGTAATGTTCCAGGCGGCGTCCAAAGTTCGACAGATCAGGTCCAACTCTAGTTTGCCCAAGGTGAGCAACTTCCTCTTGCTCGAAATCTTGAGCGATCGTCTCCCGGCGAGTATCCTCATCGACGCTACTGCTTTTACGAAGACCGGCCCACTCAGCGCGGTGGACATCATTGCCAGCATAGGTTGGTCGAATGACCTGGGTGTGGCAAAGAGCACAACCTTCCTGACCAAAAATCTTTGAGCCTTCTCTTATCCTGCCATCGCGCTTCGGAACGAAAGCCCCTGAAAGCTCCGAATTTTTTTCATACTTAACGGGCTCAAGACTCCGCATCGTTGAATACGGAACAACCACCAATAGCAACCAGGGAATACCGAAGGTTGCTAAAAGACCGATGATGAATGCTTTGAAAGTCATGGTTGATGGAAAACTTGATATTTAGGCAGAAGCGGAACTGTAATTGTTAACCTCACCCTCCGCCCCATGAGGACTAGTCGGATGACTTGTGTTCAGCAGTGTAGGGTGCGAAGACCGTCGACCGAGGCGAGCCCACATCAAGAGCAAATGGAAGCAGAAAAATAAGTTCGCAAAGAGAATGAAGGCCCAAGCAATCGTCACTCCCCAACTAAACTGACTCCCGCGCTCGGCCATCGTTCCGAAGGGCTGACTAAGGTCCTCGATTCCTTGCCCCTGAGATAAACCACCGGCAACAGCACAGATTACAACGGAAGAGACACCATAAAGAGAAAAGAAGAAGTGCCACTTGATAAAGCGCCTAGAAAGCCATTCGCGCCGGGTAATTCGAGGGACGATAAAATAGATTGATCCAAAAGCACAAAGAGAGAATACCCCATAAAGTCCTAAGATATCAAATCCGTAACCTGTAGAGCTGAACTGAGTCAATTTTAAGGCTGAAACAGTATTGAGAAATACAGACAAGGCCCCAAAAACAACAAAAAGGACGATTCCTGCTGCAGTGAACCGAAGAGACGGGCTTTCCGCGATGGCCTCGCTGTTACCAATCACTGTTTTAATAATGTTGTAACCCACAGCGATCGCAGGAATGAGAATTAAAATCATCGAGGCCGCCCCAGCGTATGGAAGGAATTGAGGAACGGGAGCGCCGGCAAGCTTCTGCATCCCCGCCCATGGCCCGAAAACCGCAAGGGACCAAAAACCGAAGAGAGCAATATTGTAACTGTAAACTGGACGCCCCGTTACCTTTGGCGCTAGATAATATGAGCTGCCTAGAGCGACCGGAAGGAAGAAGAGAGAAAAAAGGGTTCCTTTGAACCAAGCCGCTACTCCAGCAACCATTAAGGGATGGCCATCCATGAGAAATACAAAGACCCATGCTGTTACTGCAATCCAGGGAAACCATAATAAACCAGCGAGGAGATACCACTGGCTCACATAAACATGACCGGCATCGCGAACCTGAAACTGAATCAGCGACCAAATTGTGATTGCGGTATAACAAATCAAGAGGAGGGGCCAAACTTCGCTTGGAAATTCCATATATGTGACGCCGGAACCTTCACCCATTATGATCCTGATGACACCATATGAGACTACGGCATTCCAGACGTGAGCCGCCCAGAGAATGACCCCTGACGCCGTGCACTCTTTACGGGAAAGCCTAGCCATCAACCAGATAATGATTCCAAAAGCAGCCTGTGAGCCCCATCCATAAATCATGGTGCTCATATGAGCGGCGTCTACTTTTCCGGCGTCCAGCCAAGAAAAGCAGGTCAGGAATTCGGGGCTGTGCTTCTTAGCAGAAGCGACCAACCCCAAGATAATGGAGAGCACCAGCCAAAGGGAACCACTCGCGAAGAAAAACATCACGGGATGACGAAGAGAGCGATCAATCGACGAGCGTAAAAGGACGTCCTTAGAATCTGCGGTAGAATTTTCCTCAGCCATGAAAGTGTTCGCGTTGAAGCATTAAAAAAAGTATTAATCGGTGGGTGTTTCAGCAGTAATAGGAGCGGCACCCGGGACTGGCATACTACCCTTGCTTTCCATATTTTTATCAAAGGACTTTGCTTGTGCCTGAAGAGCCTTTGCAAGGGTCTCCTTGTTAAGAGCGTCGTCTTGGGCACGATCAATTTCATCTTTAATCTCGAGCCGGCCTTCGCTCAGCATTTGATAAGCTTTATCCGTTTTATCCGGTGCAAAGGGCTGAGTAATTATAAGTGCAATACCAAAGGAAGTCGCCAACAGGATGGCGATCCAGAAGGCACTGAAGCGTCTAAGAGGATTGTCGCGGGAATGATCCATGGCCTTTAATTGTGAAGATTAGCGGACTCGAGAATACGAGGATCGCGATGAGGGTAGAGAGCGGTGGACGTTAAATTTCGAAGATAAAGAAACAGACAAGCACAAACAGCGATAATAAGAGCAAGAACATCACCTAACCATGAACCAGAGATCCAAAGTTGAGGATGATGGTCAATCACAAGACCAACTGATGGGCCACGCTCAGGAATGACCATATGGTAAACATCCAAGACATGCATAAAGAGGATGTAGAAACAAAGGATCGTCATGAACTTCGGGCTTTTCTTTACGTCCGAACGGAGAAGCGCCAAAAAAGGAAGTCCAAAATGCATGAACACAAGAGCTAAACTCAGTAGATTCCAGTTTTCAGTATTTCGCAGAAGGAAATAGCGACTCTCCTCTGTAATGTTGGCATACCAGATCAAGAAAAACTGAGAAAACGAAATATAAGCCCAGAAGACAGTAAAGGCGAAGCAGAGTTTGCCCATGATATGATAGTGCTCCTGAGTCACAACGTTTTTGAGGTAACCCATCTTCTGTAGAAAAATTCCAGTAAGGATCAGGACGGCCATTGAGTTTAGGGCTGACCCAGCAAAGACATAGACCCCAAACATTGTCGAGAACCATGAGTAATCTAGAGCCATCACAAAATCGAGTGCTAGAAAGGTTAAGGTCACCCCGAAGATGATCATACTCCAGGAAGAGTGCTTGCGGGCCGCAAAGAGATTTTTGGTGCCAGGCTTGTCATCGGTGTCTTGAGCAATAGAGAACTTTCGAACGAGGAAGATGAAGAAGCCTAGTCCAATGAAATAGAAAGCGACCCTTGCATACCAGAATCCTGGATTAAGGTAGAATGTCTTGGCAGCAAGAAGATGATTATGAGGATCGGAGTCGTGTAAAAGTGCCTCTTTAGCATTCGCGCTGTCCCCAACAACATCCCGATAGGCAGTCATCCATTCGTAAAGATACTGCTGAACATTGGGGAAAAGAAATGGAACGAAAAAGACCACCATGAATGGAAAAACAAATCCAAGATTCTCCATCAATCGACGGACGGATGTCCCCCACCCCGAATTCGAGAGGTTATGAAGGAAAGTCCAGAAACAACCACCAAGGACGATTGTCGTGACGAAGAAAACTGCGAAAAGCCAGGAAAATGTATAGCTCCCATGGATCTCACCACTTCCGCTGACCAGAAAAATGATGCTTGCGAGCAGACCAATTCCACCGATGCCACCGCAAATCATCTGAAGGGACGCAATTTTACCCTTCTCCAGGTGCTCCCCGTTAATCGGAATGTCTTTTGATGTCACTTGATGTGCCATGGCGTATTGAGTCAGATGAAAGTGTTATTTAGCAGAAGCCTGAAGCGCGCGAATGTAAGAAACGATGGCCCATCGGTCGCGAACGGGTAGGTTGTGTTTGTAGCCTCCCATAAGGCCCTTGCCGTTTGAGATGACCTCGTAAATATAGCCGTCAGGTGAGGTTTCCTGAGGATAGTTGTAGAGACTAGGAACCCCAACACCAACTTGTCCTAAATGGTGGGAAACAACACCCTTTCCGTTACCCGACTTACCGTGACAGATGGCGCAGTGGACATTAAACATGTCCTCCCCACGTCCCAAGAGACCTACCATATCGGCCTCGCTTTTGATCCCAAGATCATCAGGTAGACCATTACCGAACGTGTCCTCTTTCTTTCCGTCGAAGTAGTAGCCAGCGCGTCCAGCTCCGAACTCAATGGGCATTACTCCTGCCTCAGCATTACGAGGAATAGTTCCTAAAACTGGCCTACGGGAGCCCATGCCATCCTCAAAAAAGGAATCGGCGGTCTGAGCCTTGACCTTATCCTGATCATCCATGTCAGGAAAAACCTGAATAGGTGCTTGCGAAAATTTGTCGCCACGGAATCCAAACACCCCGACCACAAGGATTGACAGGGCGATGAGAGAGAGAAAAAAGTATTTCATGGCTTACTCAGAATTGTCTTCCACGAGCTCGATGTTATCCCCACCAATTTTAGCGAGAAGAGACTTGGTGCTATCAGCCGAGAACTTTGCGTCACGGGCCTCAATCGCGATAAAGAACTTATCATCGGTCACACGTTTAAAGTGCTTACTTGCAAAAATCGGGTGGTTCCAGCGCGGTAGCCCCATCAAAGCGAGCAGTCCAAAGAGAACCGTGAAACCCGAGAAGAGAATAGTGAGCTCAAACATAACGGGAAAGAACGCTGCCGTCGTGAAAATGTTGGCGGGCTTACCCTGCACTACCGTCGGGTAAAGACCAACTTGAGTCGTGTAAGCCAAAGCAATCGCGGTGAGGAAACCAGTCAGGCCTCCAAAGAATACAAAGTAAGGAAGAATAGAGCGCTTCACACCCATCGCGTCATCCAATCCGTGAACCGGATACGGCGTGTAACAATCCCACTTTTTGAATCCGGCATCCCGGACTTTTTCGGCAGCCTTATATAGCTGCGAAGCATTTTTGAACTCGGCGAGGTAGCCGTAAACTCTGCGGACTTTCGTGCTCATTTAGCTCTCGGCAGTTGCGGTTTCAGTTTTAATCCCAGCCTCCTTTGCGGCTCCTTCGGGATTCTCGTGTAATTCGTATTGATAAGCTTCGATCACTTCGATGCCATGATCAGGATGATCTTTCTTGTCCTCATCGTGAGCATCACTCTCCTTGAGGGTCCATTTAACCTCGGCGATGTTGATACAAGGAAGGAAACGTAGGAATAATAAGAAGAGAGCGAGAAACATTCCAATTGTTCCCACAAAGGTCAGAATATCGACGCCGCTTGGACTATAAGTCTTCCAGTCACCTGGTAGCCACATCCGAGCCAGCGTAGTGACAATAATCACAAAACGCTCAAACCACATTCCAATGTTGACGCACATCGCAACCGCCATCACGACCCAGAGATTTTCGCGGCACCTTTTAAACCAGAAGATCTGCGGAGAAAGAACGTTTAGCCCCATCATGCAATAATAGGCCCACCAATAAGGCCCATCAATTCGGAAGAGGAAAGCCGCCCCCTCATACTTTGCGCCCGAGTAGAAGGCGATAAAGAGCTCCATCAAGTAGGCATAGCCCACGATAGTGCCGGTCAAGAGAATGATCTTCGACATATTATCGATGTGTTTCATCGTGATCATGTCATGCAGGCCGTAGAGGGCCCGCGCGGGAATCATGATGGTTAGTACCATCGCAAATCCACCGAAGATCGCACCTGCTACAAAGTAGGGTGGGAAGATCGTGGTGTGCCATCCCGGAACAACCGATGTTGCAAAGTCAAACGAAACAACCGAGTGCACCGAGAGAACGAGCGGGGTCGAAAGCGCCGCTAGAAGCAAGTAGGCCATCTCATAGTGGCTCCATTGGCGGTTACCTCCACGCCATCCCAATGAAAAGATTCCATACATGAACTTCCGGATACCAGGCTTGCAACGATCGCGAATCGTCGCAAGATCTGGAACCATACCGAGAAACCAAAAGATCAGGGAGACCGTGAAGTAGGTAGAGACTGCGAAAACGTCCCAGAGGAGCGGCGACTTGAAGTTCTGCCAGATCGCGTTTGAGTTTGGAATTGGCGCAAGAAACCAAGCCATCCAGACACGTCCAACGTGAAAGGCCGGGAAGATACCCGCGCACATCACCGCAAAAATCGTCATGGCCTCGGCAGCCCGGTTAATAGAGGTTCGCCAATTTTGACGAGTTAGGAAAAGAATCGCAGAAATCAATGTTCCGGCGTGCCCGATACCAATCCAAAAAACAAAATTCACAATAGGCCATCCCCACATGACGCGGTTTGTGTTCCCCCAAACTCCAACTCCGGTGGAAACTAGATAAGTGAGGCCACCGACAACCCCGACGAGTGCAATAATGGCGGATGGAATAAAAAGGATCCACCAAAGAAACGGCTGCCGCCCTTCGACAACACCGCAAATCCGCTCGGTGATCCAGTGGTAGGAACGTTTGTTAAGAATCAACTCCTCGCGCTCGAGGACAGGAATTTTGATCCCGCTCGTGGTATTCTCAGGCTGTGTGGTCGCTTGGGACATGGGTTTCAGTCGCTGGAAAGAATTCGCAAATTAGTGGATGTTGATCGTTGCCTGACCAAGGAATTTTGCATCAGGCATTGCGGGATTGGGGTTCTTAACACGGGCGAGGTAGCTCGTGCGCGGACGGGTATTGACGTATTGAAGTAAATCGTAGTTTCGCTTGCTGCCTTCGACTTCCTTATAGTTAGGCCCCTGAATGATTTTAATCGAATCAAGAACATTCCCTTTAGCACGGACAACTTTTGATTTAATATCGAGGAGATTTCCGAATGAAATGGCACCACAGGAACAGGCATCCTCGCAAGCCACCTTCACTGTATCGGTTTTGATACGAAGGTCCTTCACGCGATCCACCGCGACTTCGTGAGACTTTTTACCAGAGGCATACTTATTAACCTTTTGTTGCTGTTTTTGTTTTATCTTTGCCGACTCTAGTCTTTGGACACAATAGGTGCACTTCTCCATGACACCCCGCATACGCACGGTCACATTCGGATTGCGCTGCTTCGATGGAGCCTCGCCAACCTGCTTCTTACCGAACGGGCCTTTATACAGATTACCTTTGATGACAGGGTTTCGTTTGTTGTAGTCAAAGAAGTTGAAACGACGAGCCTTATAGGGGCAATTGTTTGCACAATACCGGGTCCCAATACAGCGGTTATATGCCATAGAGTTAATACCCTCTTCGGTGTGGACCGTTGCATTTACTGGACAAACAGTCTCGCAAGGAGCCATTTCGCATTGAACGCAGGAAACAGGTTGAGGGATTGACTCGGGATTTTGAGTAACCCACTCCGGATTCTCTTTGGAATGGTTGACATGACCATGCTCGACCGGATGCTCTTGAGATGCGAAATAACGATCCATGCGAACCCAGTGCATTTCGCGACCCATCGCAACCTGACTTTTGCCAACAACCGGAATATTATTCTCCGCCTGACAGGCCACGAGGCAAGCATTACAGCCAGTGCAAGTGTTAAGGTCGATCGCCATTCCCCACTGGTGAATCTCATCTGCAAGGTGAGTCTTCTTAGCAAGCTCAGTTTTAGACCAAGTCTCGCTGCCCTCCGGCTTGTATAGGGAAATATTCGGTGGAGCATGAGAATCCATCCCCTGCTTCTTTACATTTTCTAGTTGGTCCTCAAAGCCACCCTTTCCAGCAACATCATCAGTCGAAATTTCGCGAGCAAGCGCGCGACCATACATCGAATTGTGCTCTTGGGTGAGCGCGACTGGATACTTATCTTCCGTGGTCTTGACAACACCGCCAGTAGCGAAGTAGGGAGTTTCGTTAGTCCTGAGACTGTAGGCATTGAAGCCAGTATTGAGCCCGACGTGACCAACGACCGGCCTATTTTCGTCAAACTTGATTGCTCCCTGCCGACCATCATCGGCGGCTTGACCATAACCGACGGGAAGAGTGATCGCGTTATCAGCGTGACCATAAGCTATGAGAACGGGCACTCTGATCTCACGACCATTGACGGTAAGATTGATCATAGGAGAATGATTTCCCTCACCCTCGCCAGTTTCGTAGCGCTTCGAAACTTTAACCTTAGCTCCGACACGCATCAGAGGGGTTTTAGGCTCTAAAGCGATCACTTTATCGTAAATCCCTAATTCCTTTGCAGTAATCGGTGAAATCTGGGCTGCATTATCCCAAGTTAACTTGGTGATTGGATCGGGCGCCTCTTGGAGCCAAGCATTGTCGATGAAACGACCATCTAAGAGAGAATGATCAGTCGCAAAAATTACCTCTAAGGCATTTGGCGAAGGGGCCGGGGTCTGCTTGATTTCCGGCACGATCACGTTGACTTTACCTTCCTGGTAAGCTGTACCTTCAACAAACCCGTTGGTAAGCGCATTCCGCCAGTTTTCGTCATCTGCCTTGCCAGTCAACTCGGCCAAAGTTGTCTTAACTTCGCCCATTGCTGGGAAAAAATCGCCCTCTGGAAGGTCTCCTCCTCCAAGAACATGTAAAAGATCCAGCTCAGAAAGTCCACCATACAGAGGCAAAATCATCGGCTGGATGAGAGAATAAACTCCGTTCTCGGTTCGAGCATCACCCCAACTTTCAAGATAGTGGGCTGCAGGAATGTGCCAATTACAGGCCCATGCCGTTGCGTCTGTGCGGAGACCAAAATGGATCGAAACTTTTGCTTTCGCAAGAACCTCAGCAAAGCCGTCAGCATCAAAGACAGGGTTTGATGGAGTGAGGAGCACGACGTTCTCAATGGAACCATTTTCAAGCTCTTTGGTCAGGTCAGCTAGATCCCTATATTTTCCAAGGTCAGTCTGAACCGGGCGAATTGCCGAGGCACCGAGCTTTTCGTTTAGGGCCGCTGCAATCTGTTTGACCGCTTTACTCTGACGAGAACCGGCGAGGACCAAGGCCCCCGTGCCAGCAGTTTCAAGATCATTTTTGCACTCTGCAATCCAGCTTTCAAACTCGCCCTCTGGATCTTCAGCACCAGGAAAAAGTGCCTTTTTGTCTTCAGCCTCTACTTTAAAAGAGCTGATCCCAAATGCGGCAGCCATTGCACCAGCGATGAGTTCAACTCTACTTGGCGCAACCCTAAGTCGGTGATCCGCCATTCCACCAGTAAGGCTGAACTGGGTCTCAACCTGATAGAGGCGATTCATCTTGGCTGGATTGACGTCTCCTTCTTGATCGTAATTTTCGTTCCCGCCCTGGCGCTTAGCTGAAAAAGCCTTGGAACTTCCGATGGGATCAGTCTCAAGGAAGTCACAATCGAGAGAAAGAATGCGGGACGCCTTCGCAAAATCGACGACAAGCGAAACTCCAGGCACAAGCGGCTCGCCTGAAGTTGCCTCGTAGGAAAACAAAGTAGCGCCCTTATCGGCTAAACTTTGTGCCAGGCGGTTGCGGGTCGGAGAATCATCATTGCCAAAAACCAAGGCCGTCTTGGTAAGATCTAGAGATTGAAGCGATGCCTTAAGCTCGCTCTTCGTAGCATCTTTCCCGTCCTTCAAGATCTTGCGCGAGCGAGAAGGAGAGTAGAGATCGAGAACCGAAGCTTGGGTGTGCGCACAAGTTCCGGAAGCATCGGGGTGGTCATGGTTGGCTTCGAGTTTTGTCGGACGACCTTCATGAGTCGTCACCACTAAAGGAACTGCTCCAGTAGCCGATGGGCGCGTGCTTGCATAGAAAAGCGGCGTTCCGGGGATAATCCACTCAGGTGCCTTCTTATAGGGCACAATGTAGGTTTCCGGACGTCGGCAGGATACAAGACCAAGCCCAGCAAGAGCGCTTGAAGCTCCCATGAGCTTGGTAAAGTTCCGGCGAGAGACCTTTTGGTCCTCCTCATCAAGAGTATCCCCTTGGGGAAATTCCTTATCGAGCAGGTTGCGAAAGCTCTCAGTGCCTTCCTTTTCGCCGACACTACGCCAAGCGGTGGTGGTATCTCCTTTGCTCGGAGTGACAGGTGGATTCCAGACGCGTTTACTCATCTCGGGCAGGTTTTAACGGTGACATGTCGCACAGGACTCCTTTGGCTGAACTCCCCAGTGAAAGCGGAGGAATTTGCCAAAATCTTTAGGTGTTTCGATTCTCTCTCCTTTTCCAACGATTAAACCCTCGGTGTCGATGACTTCGTTGTCTTGCAAATAAATCTTAGGGTCGTAGTTTAAATTGAAAACTTCTTCGAGTGGACGGAGGTGTTTTTCAGGAGCACGGTGACAATCTAGACACCAACCCATAGAGTGACTTTCGGCATGATAAACTTTCTCCATCTTGTGGACTTCGCCATGGCAACTTACGCAAGAAATTCCGCGGTTTAGGTGAGCCGAATGATTGAAGTAGACGTAATCTGGCGCCTTGTGAACACGAACCCACTCAATCGGCTTTCCGTCGACTGGACTTCCTCCCTCGTCAAGAATCGGGCTGTGATATTCATCCACTCCCATCGCAGACCGTAAGGCCGCAAGCTTGGGTGAGCCTTTCTTCACGTGCTGGTGGCAATTCCAGCAAGTATTGGCAGAAGGAACGTTGGCGTGACCGGAATGCTCAACAAAACTGTGACAATAACGACAATCTAAACCCAGCTGACTCGAATGAAGGTTGTGGTCGAAGTGAATAGGTTGAGTCGGCTGATATCCAACTCTTTGGGCCTCAGGCGTTGCATAGTAGGTGATACCGGCAACTACGCCGGCTCCTAACGCTCCAAGACAAACCGCAATTTTCAGCGGCAATAAGTTTATCCAACGGGGAAAAAAGTTTGCCATCGCTGTGACAATTTTAGAAGCATGTGAATTGTTTCACAAGGGGAATTTGTGAAAAATTTCACAAGCTCCATAACAAACTGATTTTCAGCACTTTATTTTTTTAGGGGACTTATGATTTTCTACCCATTCTTCAGACGATCCTCTCCCCAAAACAACCGAGACTGACTTCCGCGCGAATTCGGTCTCAAAATGAGTCGCTTCGCGCCGCTAATTAGACTGATCTATCCACCTCATGCCTTTGTAAATCCCTCAGCATGAGGAAATCTATCTATAGTCCTTCTAAATTCCGAAAATTGAAATTCTCTCCTAACTGACTCCCTACTCACTTACCAATTTGGTGTTCGAGCCCCGTCAAGACCACAAAATGGGATCATAGAAGGAATCGATTTAACATCTAAGGATTTGGTCATGTTTCTACTACCAAGAGCGATGATACAAAGAGATTCCGTAACTGCCTCAATGATTTCCGAGACCTCGAAAAAATCTTAATATCAATTCACTATCAATGTCATGGGACCACTTATGATAACATCGCCACCGATGGATTATGCATGAGCTAGTAGGGATTCGAGAAATCCTTGATGAAAATCAAGGACTGGACACTGAGGGAGCCTTTGCCTAAGGACGGCCAAAATAAATTGGTAACAACGCAAAGCTGTTCCGTCGATAAGATCGTAGCCGAAATCGCCATGAAATTATGAAAGTTCTAGTATTTCTAATCTCTCTACTCTTTTTGGTATCCTGCTTGGAATCTCTGCCGCCGATTCAAACAGTCCAAAACTTTGACTTAAACCGCTATGACGGGGAATGGCATGAATTAGCACGACTCCCAAACCGCTTTGAAAGGAACCTCATCGCGGCGAAAGCAACTTATGGGGTGGGACTTGAGGGACCTGTTCGCATTTTGAATGAGGGATTGAGGTCGAATGGGGAAGCAACTCGTATCACGGGCACAGCCAAGCCGGTAGGCGATGGTAAACTCGAGGTCCGTTTTGACCCGTTTCCCGCAAATTTATTTCTGGGCGACTACTGGATACTCTGGATCGATGAGAACTACGAGAGGGCTATCGTAGGCACTCCAGATCGCAAGTATTTGTGGATACTCTCGAAAGATCCAGGGGATATCCTTTCAGACTTCACCGAACCACTCCAAATGATAAAAGCACAAGGCTTTGAAGTTGAAAGACTCATCGAAAATCCTAAACGTCTCGCGCCAAATTCTCGTCCAACACTCCTGGTCAAAGAATAAAGGGGGGAAGAATTCCCAATGGATCATCGGTTATTAGAGTGGGCTTAACACCCTAGCCCAAAAGTGGGTTACCTCACGCTCCCCAATTGGGGAATGAATATGATGCCTATATCCAGACTGGTTTCTCGGGAACCTAACTCACACTAGGACCTGGCTCAGGTCTAGACCGCGATGGTATGGATTAATTGGGATGGCATGACTTTTGAAAAAGTATCGATGACAGCATTGAATCCCAAGGTGAGACAACAGCCTTTAACTTTACAAACTTGAGTCCGGAAATCGAAAAGTTCTTCTTCCGCTGGGTCGTTGAAAACGAATAAATCAAGGAGGCTTAACCTATTATTCTAAGAACCGTATTTTTCTTTTATCGCCTTACGAGTATCCGACTTCCTCAACTTCAAATTGAAACCCCCGCCAAATTAAAGATTCAGGAGGTTCCTAAAACGCACGTAGGCAGTGTCCCAGTCATCAGGATGAGCAGGTTCAAAATGCCTTGTTTGAAAAGACTCTCGAATCAGGTCGCGACCTTCACCCAAACTCCGAAGTCCATCCAGAGCGACCTTCTGCATCATAACATTCCCTGCTGCAGTTGCCTCGTATGGCCCCACCACAACTGGTCGATTAATACTACTAGCAATGCTTTTATTAAGCTGATCATTTTGACCTCCACCTCCAATGATATGAAGGACCTCAATTCGGTATCCAATCACCTCCTCTAACCTCTCAAGCACAAAGCGAATCTTCATCGCCAAACTATCAGTGACCAATCGGAGAATCTCGGCTGCCCCCTCTGGAACATCCTGTCCAGTCTCGCGGCAGTAGTCCTGAATCACGAGAGGCATATTACAACGCCCCGCAAAGCGGGTATCATCAGGATCAATAAACGATTGTAATCGCTCCGCTCCCGTCGCCATTGCTGCGAGCTCACGGTAACTCCAATCATTCCCCCGCTCCTTCCAAACTCGACGGCATTCCTGCACCACCCATAAGCCATTAATATTTTTCAGGAGCCGAATAGTATCGAAGACCCCAACCTCGTTCGTGAAATTATAGGACCGCGCCAAAGAAGTGATGATGGGATTCTCAAGCTCTACCCCCAGAAGAGACCAAGTTCCCGAGCTCAGATAGGCAAATTTCGTTCCGATTTTTGCGGGAACCGCTGCTACCGCCGAAGCGGTATCATGCGCCCCCACCGTTACCACTCTTGTCTCGGAAGATAATCCAGTTTGATCCCTGATCGAAGCCTTAACGATCCCAAGATCAGTCCCGGGGGAAACAAATTTCGGAGCGACGTCCAACGGAAGTGCCAAAGCTTCGAACAAAGTTCGCGACCAGTCCTTCTTTATAGGATTATAAAACTGAGTCGTGCTTGCGTTGGTTCGCTCACAAAAAGCCTGCCCAGTTAGCGAAAGGTTAATTAAGTCTGGCACCATCAAAAACTGATCTGCGAGAGGCAGTAATGAATCAGGATTCTTCACTTCTGCACGCATCTGCGGAAGTGTATTAATGTTCATGAATTGGATCCCTGTCTTTTCAAAAATGACATCTTTGGAAACTCGCTTCTCAAGATCCTCGTACATGTTTTTTGTTCGAGGATCACGGTAGTGCCTTATCTTACCGAGGAGCTTCCCATTCTTATCTATAAACCCGTAATCAACACCCCAGGTATCCACCCCAATAGAACAAATACTTTCAGCCCCGTAGCGGACTACCGATAAGCGTAAACCTTCCACGACCCCAGCCCAGAGCTTCTCAAAATCCCAATAAAGATTCCCACCTTCTTCAAAAGGTTCGTTCTCGAACCGATAGACCTCCTCTAAAGAGAGCCTTCCTCCTAACATCAAACCCGCAATGATCCGGCCGCTCCCCGCGCCAAGATCAACAGCAAGAAAAACCGCACCATCAGCCATCGCTCAAATAAGATTAAGGTCAGCCATCGCCTTCTCATGAATCTCGAGATAGCGGCTCCGCGCGGTATTTAATTTCAGATCATTATTCCAGTTTGGAATCATATCGCTCATCCGCTCCTTTGCTTCGTCAGATTCAAGAAGCTGGGGAAGACAACGCTCGATACACTCAAGCATCACTTGAGTCGAAACTGAAGCGCCCGGTGATGCTCCGAGAAGCGCTGAAATAGTTCTATCAGCGCTGGTAATTACTTCCGTTCCATAATGAACGATCCCAGGTTCTTCACCGGGCTCCTGTTTGATGGCTTGGACCCGAATCCCAGCATCGATAACCTCCCAGTCCTCGGCTATGGCTTCTGGATAAAAATTGCGCAACTCGCGCATCCGCGATTCTTTGGACTGCAGTCCCTGCTCGACGAGGTATTTCACGAGATCCAAATTATGCATTCCGACCCTCATCAGTGATAGAATATTCCCAGGACGCACCGAAAGGGGCAAATCAAAATGACTCCCTCCATTGTGAAGGAATTTTCCAGTCCAAGCCGCAAATGGGCCAAAAAGTAAGGACTGCTTACCATCGATCATACGAGTATCAAGGTGGGGAACCGCCATCGTCGGAGCTGCGCCAAGAGCCTGCCCATAGACCTTAGCTGTGTGCTTGGCCACAACCTCAGGATTCCGGGTGATCATCCACTGCCCGCCAATCGGAAAGCCGCCATACCCACTCACTTCAGGGATCCCCGATTTTTGAAGCAACGGAAGCGAACCCCCACCAGCTCCTACGAAAACAAAGTCAGCGTGAATCTTCTGTTTCTGGCCGGTCTCCTCATTACGCACAGTCACAATCCAGCCCTTGCCTAAAATCTCTTTATTGAGATCGACAACCCGCTGTCCAAACTGCGTGCTGCAATTTTCCTGCTCATTGATCCATTGACAAAAACACCGAGAAATCTCGCCAAAATTCACATCGGTTCCGCCATCCATGTGAGTCGCGGCAACCGGTTGTTCCTCATCGCGCCCTTCCATCAAAAGTGGGGCCCAATCAGCAATCTCATCTCGATCTGTCGAAAACCTCATCGGCTCAAAGAAATGATGCTTCTTCAGCCCTTCGTAGCGAGCTTTGAGGTAAGGAACCTGCTCTTTAGTATGAACAAGGGAGATGTGTGGCAACGGATTCAAACATTCCCTTGTATCCTTGATGATCCCCCTCCGCGCCGCATGCGCCCAGAACTGAAGAGAATGTTCGAAGTCTTCAAAAACTGAGATCGCTTTTGAAACATCTACCGTTCCATCTTCCTCTTGGTTTGGAGTGTAAGATAGCTCGCAAATTCCCGCATGCCCAGTCCCCGCATTATTCCAGCCATTCGAGGCTTCTTGAGCAGGCTTTTCAGTCACTTCAAAGAGCTGCACTGAGAGAGCAGGATTCAACTCTCTGATCATCACTCCAAGCGTCGAGGACATAATCCCCGAGCCGATAAGAAGAATGTCAGTTTTCATAACGAAATTAGCGCAGAAACGCTTCCTGAAGACCTCCATCAACAGCTAGAATTTGGCCGGTCGTTTTTGAAGAAGCATCACTGAGCATGAAAAGGATCCCCTGCGCTTGGTCCTCAGGTGTAATCGGAGACTTGGTAAGTGTCCGATCGGCATAAAACTGTGCAAGCTTGTTACGAAGCTCCTGAGTGCTCTCATCATCACTAAAAGAAATTTCGTACTTGGCGAGCGACGCGATCACTCGATCTCTTGGAAACATTCCACTTCCAGCTACCACCGTAGCTGGAGCGACTCCATTGACCCGAATGAGAGGTGCAAGTTCGATCGCCAATTCACGGATTAAATGATTAGCGGCCGCCTTCGAGGAATCATACGCAAGACTACCCTTTTTAGAAACAACCGCATTCGCACTCGTCGTGATAACCATCGAGCCTTTAAGCCCTTGTTGTTTCCAAATCTCGGAGGCCTCATCTGCGACTAAATAAGGCCCAGAGACATTGATCCCAAAAGTAAGTCCCCATTTTTCATCAGGGATATGTCCGGTCCGATCCGGTGGCACGAAAACTCCAGCAGTCACCGCAACATGATCTAACCCACCATAGGCATAGATGACCTTGTCTAGCATCGCCTTGATCGAGACACGATCTGTCACGTCACACGCCACCCCGATGGCATTTCCACAACCCGAAACTCCGGTTCCGGCGACGCCAATCCCCTTTCCAACTTTTGCAATCAATTCAGCCGCAGTCTGCTCAGCTGCCTCCGAATTTAAATCAGCACAGACGACATGCGCACCCTGATCGATCATGAGATGAGCCATTTCTTTTCCAATTCCACTACCAGCTCCAACCACAAGAACCACTCTCCGTGCATACTCACACTCGGGAGGCATACGCTGCAGCTTCGCCTCCTCAAGAGCCCAATATTCAATATCAAAAGCCTCTTTCTGTGGTAACCCGATATATTCATCGATCGCCTCTGCACCGCGCATCACCGAGATTGCGCAATTGTAGAATTCAGCTGTCACCCGCGATTCTGATTTGTTCTTTCCAAACGCCACTATCCCGATCCCCGGAATAAGTACCACGGTCGGATTTGAATCACGCATTGCAGGCGAGGATGGCTCCTTATTTGCCTCGTAGTATTTCGCATAGTCGACACGGTATTCCTCTAATCCTTCCAGAAGTTTAGCCCTCAAAATTTCGAAATCTTCATTTTTTGGATCCCAGTCAACATAGAGTGGTTTGATCTTGGTTCGCAGGAAATGATCTGGACAAGAAGTACCCAGCCCCGCAAGACGCTTCGCAGCATGAGAGTTTACAAACTCCAGAGCAGCTTCCGTTGATTCAATTGTTGCGACAAAACGATTCTGCTGACTCACCTGCCCACGCAACCATGGCACAATTTTACTTACTAAGTCCTTCTGATGATCGGCCGAAAGGTTCTCATATTTCTGCCCTTCAAAAGTCTGGTCGCCTTTGTCTCTATCCTCAATATATCTGCCAGCTCGCTCAATCAACTCTAGGGTGAGTTCGTAACATTCCTTATCGTCGTCCGCCCAATTGATCAGCCCATGCTGCCCCATATTTATCCCTTTAGCCTGAGGATACTTTTTACAAACCTCTTGAAACAAAAGACCAAGCTCAAAACCCGGGCGTTGCCAGGAGGTATAAATCACCTCATCTCCAAAAATCTCCCGGGTAATGGCCTCTGAATTCTTGGTAGCACAGATCGAAATAAACGCATTAGGATGCATGTGGTCGACATGCTTGTATGGAATGAAGGAATGAAGCGGAGTATCAATCGAGGAAGGTCGCGGATTGAGATTAAAAGTAGTATGCCGATACATCCCTACCATATCATCTTCGATTTGGGTCTTCACCCCATTCGGCGAAGTTTCATTATAAATTTTCTGTAACGCAATAAGCTTATCCTGATACAGCGAAGAAAAATTTTCGATTGTTGAAGTTCTTAGGTCCCCACCAGAACCTTTGACCCAAAGAATCTCAACCTCTTCGCCGGTCAAAGGGTCCGTCTCCATTGCTTTAGACGAAGTATTCCCACCACCGGTATTAGTGATACGCTGATCATTCCCGAGAATATTTGATCGATACGCTAAACGCTCGGCAACGTTCATTGAGCCGACTCTTGCATCGTCCCAGCCATAATCTACGTGACGATATTCCGATGATGTAAATGACATAATATAAATAGTGTTCTGAAACTTTGAACTAACGATTCGGCCTATCCCAGGGAGATTGAGGGCCTATTTTCCCCGATTCATAAGATTAGCTGAAATCCTTTCAAGTGTCAGTGGATCTTTGACGCAGATCATGCCGTGTTGAAGAAAAAAGAGTGCACTTTCGCATACAAACTATGCAAAAGTGATTGGAGTAGATTAAGACCAAGCAAACTCTGTCCTCTCAAAAAGAACAAGTCTCAGCAAAACCCAAAGATGGCAGACCGATCTGAAGACGATTAATTTTTCGTATGCCAAGAGCTGGGTGTCGTCGATTATTAAGTTTCTTAGCAAAAGGTATCCAAAACTATTCAGGTTACACTTTTTCTATGTAAAAAGATTCCACCAAGTCGGTATCTAAAATTCAATTCCCAGCTCCAAAAATCAGTCAACTTGCAAGGAGTCGACCTAAATAGATCGAGGTCTGGTGTATCTTACCATCCCACTCTTGCCAGATCATGATGAGATGAAGCTCCTCGCCCAAAAGCACCGGACCATCAAAACGACCCACAGTTTCTAAATCAAAACTATGCGCCCCGACAGTACCCCGTAAAATGTCCACTAAGGTATCACGCCAGTCAGGATGACTTTTGCGCCACTTAGAAAAAGATTGCCCGTTTTGCCATCTTCCAAGACCAACTCGACAAGAGCGAAAATTGTCCTTCTCATCTGGATCTGACATCCAATGAAGGCTCACTTTTTCGTCCTCAACTACTGACTTCTTACTCTTCCAACCATCCAAGAAAAACACCACACCTGGGAGTTGAGAACCAAATGATCTCCGGTAAATCACCCAGCCAATACACAAACCTACCACGACAAAAGATGCCAAGGCAGCCCAGACATATAGCCATCGCAAATCTCCTAATTTGATCATCAGTAGCCCACCGCCTACCGCCCCCAGTGAGATTAAGAGGATCCAGAACATCGACCACATCAAGAACCACCCCCCCCGATGAACTATCGTCATTGAGAAGAATAACAATTTGGTTCCAGCTCCACCGTCTTTTAAGGAAGACACGATTAATTCAGGGGCATTTAAGATAAATTGGCTCCTTAATTTTCCGCGCCACCAATAAATAATGGTTGGAAGCACGGCATATCCTGCAATCGCGATTCCCAGCGCCAACAAAACTAGAGAAAGAGGAATTAACATCCAGGTCTTCGGGGTTAGAGAGCGCTGAATCACGGCTTCGCCTGCCGCATCCGGATTTACGAAAATCGTAAATCCTTCGTCTGAATTTTTATTCTCAATAAATTCTGAAATCTCTACCGCCATCAACCCGCCGCTGACATTGCCAAATGAAAAACGGGTTCCTGAAAAGGTCTCTTCTCCTACTTCATACGAATAGCGAATCGCAGTCTGCCCATGACTTTCCAGCAAGGTTGCAGTTGCTTCCTCCCACCAAATGCTACGAACCAAATCAACAAACGCCGCGTTCGGCTCTTCAGCAATCTTGCCACATCCTACCAAAATCAATGTAGCCATAACAGCCGACAAGAGACGCTTCCACCACTTTGGCTTTGAGTCACCCAGCGCACGTACTACTCTTGCCAAAAAACTTAAGTTTTTCCTTTTGTCACTCACTTCATTCGCGCACCCGAACTCTTTAAGATGCTTACGAATAAATCCAAAGCGTTCCATGGAGGAACTTCAATGAGATTAGGCAGAAATTTAAACTTATCTCAGATTATAATCTTCGGAAAGCTTACTGGAACCCAACCCTCTTACTCAGGAATAGATCAAAAGAGTCTCAACAACAAAACTATGGAGTAGCGCTCGAACGGATCTCGCCCAGTCAACGCATCACCTATTTCACCAACCACTTCAGAGTTACCTCGATATCCGGTCATTTTACCGAAATGGTAATTCAAGTTGATGGAAATGCCTAGGGGCTCGACGAAGTCTCGACCGGTGAGTGGCCCTCCAGGCTCGGCTGCGCACGATTTTAATACGCCAACGAGCCCAACCCAATCGCAAGCGCCAATACATTTTTGTGTTCATTTGAACACAATACAGACATTTTGAGGAGTGAGCAAGGCTAACTTTCACCAAAGTCAGTGCCTGTCGCACGAACAATCCTATCAACATTCAGCTTCGTGACGATATTTCCCCTTGAGCCCCGCCCTTTTAGAGCAATTTCTCCAAACGAAAAAGGACGAGAAACATTTCTCAGACGGAGCGCAGGTTTGAGATGGACCACAACCGTATTTGCAGCACTCGCTTCCTCTGTATCATGAACCGCGAAATACATCACCCGAGAACCTTTGGTCCCTTTCCCCATTTTGTAAATCTTATCGCGGGTCACTCCACCTGCTTTGAATCGTTTGGCATAGTAGGGACCTTCACGACCTTCACGATAGATCATCGAATAGACCTTGGGCTCATCTTTACGGAAAACCGAGACATGGACGGGGCGCTTCCCGACAAAAATTTTATCGGCCACTTTTGTGACGCGCATCTCGGCATCGAGGGAGAAGATAATGATGTCATCGAGCGTCGAACATTTCTCAAGAGCATCTTCTTTTTTTAGACTAATCCCAGCAAACCCATTCTTACGATCCAGATATAGGGTCTCGCTCGCAACCACAACTGCCGACCGTTTCACTACCCCAAATTCAGTAATTTCGGTTTTACGCTCACGTCCCTTGCCATACTTTTTGATGAGTGATTTAAAGTAAGCAATCGAATACCGTGTGATATTCTTAATATTTTTTTCAGTCTCTTCGATGCGATCTTCCAGACCTCGAATTTCCTCATTAGCTCTAAATCCATCGTACTTTGAAATTCGCTTAATTTTGATCTCGGTTAAACGAATAATATCATCCCGAGTCACCTCGCGCTTGAGTAATTTTTTGAAAGGATCCAAGCCTTTATCAATCGCTTCGATGACCGCCTCCCAAGTTTCACATTCCTCGATATCGCGGTAGATTCGGTGCTCAATAAAGATCTTCTCTAGAGAACTAAAGTGCCACTTCTCATTGAGTTCACCGAGGAGGATTTCCAGCTCATTGAGCAGGAGGTCCTTTGTCCGGAAGGCACAATTCCTAAGGATCTCGCTCACCGGCATAAAATGCGGCCGGCCATCATGAATGACACAGGAATTCGGCGAGATACTCACCTCACAATCAGTAAACGCATAAAGAGCCTCACGTGTTGTTTCGGCATCGGCTCCAGCCGGAAGGTGGACCAGGATCTCGACATTCTCCGCCGTGTTATCCTCAATTCTAGAAATCTTGATCTTTCCCTTATCATTTGCACTAACAATAGAATCCATCACTCCTCCGGTCGTAGTTCCGAAGGGAATCGAGCCAATGCGAATCAGCTTCGTTTTCACGATTTCAACATCAGCACGTACTCGGACTTTACCACCGCGCAAGCCATCGCGATAGTCGCTCACATCGATCAAACCACCGGTATGAAAATCAGGGAACAATTCGAATGGCTGCTTCCGCAGGGCACAGATACTGGCCTCAATCAGCTCAATGAAATTATGCGAAAGAATCTTGCAGGCTAACCCTACAGCGATGCCTTCCACTCCTTGTGCAAGCAAGAGAGGAAACTTCATCGGCAAGGTGACTGGTTCCTTGTTCCGACCATCGTAGCTACGAGTCCACTCGGTGGTTTTTGGGTTAAAGGCGACCTCCAGCGCGAACGGGGTAAGCCGAGCCTCAATATATCTTGGGGCAGCTGCCCGATCTCCAGTTAAAACGTTCCCCCAGTTTCCTTGCGTGTCTATGAGAAGGTCTTTCTGACCCAGCTGCACCATGGCATCACCAATTGAAGCATCCCCGTGCGGGTGATATTTCATGGTATTTCCAACCACGTTTGCGACCTTATTGTAGCGGCCATCTTCCAACTCGCGCATCGAGTGGAGGATCCGACGCTGCACTGGCTTCAAGCCATCACCAAGATGGGGCACCGCGCGCTCCATGATCACGTAACTAGCATAATCGAGGAAGTAGTCGGAATACATCCCGCCCAGCGAAAGATTCTCGCGCGGTTCCTTGGAATCATTGGTTTCGTCCATGTCTTGGCTCAAACAACTGTTTGTTAAGAAAAGCTAACAATCTAAGTGCTAAGCCCCAACAAAAAAGGGCGGGAAATCCCACCCTTTTGAAATTTCGTTTACAGGTCGCCTCTCCTAAGGCTGCTCGATCAGGCGGTAATAGCGAGCCGGAGTGGATGAAATAGCGGCAGAAAACCGAATCGTCGTTGAACCATCCGGATTATCAATTTCCGCAAAACCACCTGGCACTTCTTTCCAAGAATCAGTTGCACCAAGATCACCCGAGGATTGGAGAATCCAGACTTTCGTTCCAAGCCCAGACACAATGAGCTCAGCTTGATCGATTACGGGTTCAACCGAGAAGCCGAGAACTTCGAGTCCAGTTACAACCGGAGGACCTCCGCCGCCATGCACACTAGGAGTCATATCGGCCACGATCGCCGGTGTAATGACCCACTCCTCAATCGTAAAGGTGGCATTCGGAGCACCAACCGCGCGATCAACCCGAGAATCTAAGAACTCCCAAACTTCGCCAGTTCCGTCCGTCCCGGGCTGTCCATAAACATCAACTAGAGCTCCAGTAGACTGACCTCCGCCAAATCGCAGTTCGATATTATCGTCCCCATTTGAATTGATGGTGTTGCTTTCCTGATCAGGCGCCGGAGCGTCCGGATATGCCGCAGCGAAGTTAACGCTATTGTTGGCGATCACGAAAGTCCCTCCAGCAGGAATGGTTCCAAACAAAGGAATCGCCCGGCCGTTGCTGCTACCATTGACATAATAAACAATATTCCAATTTCCAGCACCCAGGTCGATATCCCCGCTGGTTGGGTTGAAAAGCTCCACGAAACGCCCTTCATAGTTATCGCCTGGGTCGGCAATCTCAGAAATATAAACTGGAGGAATAACCGTATCGTTATCTTGGATGTTCAGATTAAAAGTGGAAGCTCCACTGATGCGAGCGTCTCCATTGGACCTAACATTTGAAAGCAGGAAGATGGCAGTCTCGGAGGTCTCTTGCTCCGAATCATCATCCAAGGTGACTGTAATCTTCTGAGTGTCTCCACTTTGAGCGCCGGCGGGGAAAGTAAGAGTCCGGCTTGTAAAGTTACTAATATCGATACCAGCAGCCGTACCATTAATATCGTCCAACACAACTGAAACTGTTACCGCTGCCCCATCCGGATTCAAAATCTCAACTTCAATATTAGCGGTCCCGTCCCCTTCATTAACAGTGACAGATGTTGTTTTAAAACCAACTAAGGGCGAATTCTTGCCCAGAA
>TARA_B100001057_G_scaffold80780_1_pt1 | contig 27876 bp, 19 predicted proteins | sample TARA_B100001057 | Tara Oceans TARA_B100001057 (sample SAMEA2621839) | marine metagenome | biome: marine biome (ENVO:00000447); feature: surface water layer (ENVO:00002042); material: "saline water (ENVO:00002010), including plankton (ENVO:xxxxxxxx)" | depth 5 m
ACCTGTTCTGGTCGCCTGTTGCTGCCTGCCTGCCGACCGAAATCCAGACCGTGGCGATCTCCCCCGACGCCGAGCTCAACTTCCTCTCCTTTGCGGTCCTCATGGACAAAAGTGGTCGCTTGCTCTCGGAAAAATACCGACAGCTCGTTTACTACGCCAGCGCACGGGACCTTCTCGTTGAACGCGAAGGCCCCTCACTCCGGGAGGGAGCCTGGTCTTTGATCGGGGTTCCCGAATTTGAAGCACAGGAGTTCCCTGCGAGAACAAAGGACCACCCATCGGACCAACTCAGTGAAATTATTCTCCAGACTATTAACGCGCTTCCAGATATCCCCGGAGTACGGAGAGAGCTGGGTATGCTGGAAAAAATCATGCCGTCCAATACCGCTTCCAAAAAACTCACTAATTCCAGCGAGCAGGACCTCCGCAGCATGTCTGGCAGCCCTGCCGTTCTACATCTTGCCACCCACGCCTTTCTTTTGCCTTCCTCGGAGCGAACCACCCTCAACGAGTTGCAGGATTACGACCAGGCTCCGGATCACTTCTACCGGAGTGGACTCGTTCTTACCGAAGCCAAACGAGCCCACTTCCAGCGCTCTCAGGGAGTCCCCGTACCCTTCGACCGGGATGGAATTCTTTTCTCGAACGAGGTGAGAAGACTCCCCCTTGCAAAAACTCGTCTGGTAACTCTCTCCTCATGTGATTCTGGAATGGGAGAATCGGTTCGGGGAGATGGGGTCCTGGGCCTCAGGCGGGGGTTCTCTCTGGCGGGGAGTTCCGCGATTCTCCTGAGTCTCTGGCCCGTTTCGGACGAAAGCACCCCCTCCTTCATGAGGGAGATGTATCAATTAGCCCTTACTACCGACCGTATTGGCCAAGCCGTCTGGGAGACCCAGAGACGCAACCTGTCTAGTGTCGATACTACCGATGATGCCGCTCTCGAGGAGGCTGTTCTTCGATACGGTTGCTTCGTCCTCTGCCAGCGAGGACCGATTGAGCCCTTGGTGGCAATGCCGGAATTCAAGGAACCCTCCCGGACCCGGTGGGCAATTCTACTCGTAGTCGCCGCAGTAGTTGTATTCCTGACCACAAGAAAGTGGCAGAAAGGGTAATCTCTCCCCATCTGTATCAGCTATCCGGAACTTGATAACTGAAAGCTAAGATTGGAGGATACCAGCATGTTCCTCCTCTATCGAACCCCATCGGGGATACAGCTCGCTCATGAGCAGGCTCTACGAGATGTTTCATTGTCCATTGATGAAGTATTCCGCTCCTCCGACCCCCTTGCTCTTCTGGGGCAAGCTTGGGAAAAAGGGGAGGCCTCGAACGAGGAATCGTCCCGCCTTCTGGCTCCGGTGGGCTCTCAGGAAGTGTGGGCAGCGGGAGTCACCTACTACCGTAGTCGCACCGCTCGCATGGAAGAGAGCGAGCAGGCTGGAGGCGATAGATTTTACGACCTTGTCTATGACGCTGATCGCCCCGAGCTCTTCTTCAAGGCGACTGCAAGAAGGATTCAGGACCCTGGAGAGCCCGTAGGTATTCGTTCGGACTCCACATGGGATGTTCCCGAGCCTGAACTCACCCTTGCCATCAACAGCGAGGGGCAGGTCTTTGGGGCAACCGTAGGCAACGACATGAGTTCGCGCTCTATTGAAGGAGAAAACCCGCTCTATCTTCCACAGGCAAAAGTTTACAGCGGTTCCGCCTCCCTCGGGCCCTGCCTCCTGGTCGGAAGCCTACCTGGACCCGAAGCCGAAATTAGTCTCCACATCTCGAGAAACGGAGATGATGCCTTTCACGGAACAACGACTCTCTCCCAGCTGAAGCGCAGCTACGAGGAACTGGCGGGCTTCCTTTTTCAGGAGAACGATTTTCCTGACGGGGCTTTGCTCATGACCGGCACTGGTATTGTTCCCGACCATCCCTTTACCCTCCACCCAGGTGATATCATCCGAATATCAATCTCCGGCATAGGGACTCTGGAAAATACCGTCGCCATGGCCAGCGACATTCAGTCATCCGGGCAGAGATAAATCGCTAATTTGTAATCCCTCGCCCATCATCTGGCAGCCCACACCTGCAGAATTCTTCTCACAGCAATGGGAACACTTCTCGAAACCTGATTAGAAACCGGACACGAGCCGGCACTTCTCCCAATGTTCGATCCGATTCTTGATTCCAACTCCGAGGATATCTTTGTTATCAGGACCACTGCGTCTGGGCCTACGGGCGCACTCCCCTTCACTGGCTCGTTCCTGCAGTCCTCGCCGAGCGGGGACGTTTTCGGATGGACTCAGGATGCTGGGATGGGCTGGGATCCCTCTTCCCTTGGGAGTCCCGAGTTTCTCATGCTCTCAACCTCAGGCGGCATCCGTAAGCCTGATGGCACTCCCACCGCGCTCGGTCTGCACACCGGGCACTGGGAGGTGTCTCTTCTCATGGAAGAGGCCGCAGAGGTCTTCAAATCCGCAGGAGCCATTCCATTCGCGGTGTTTTGCAGCGATCCCTGCGACGGCCGGTCGCAGGGCACGACCGGGATGTTCGATTCCCTCGCCTACCGTAATGATGCGGCTACAGTCCTTCGCCGCCTTACCCGCTCGCTACCGACTGCAAAGGGTATGCTGGGGGTGGCAACCTGTGACAAGGGGTTACCCGCCATGATGATGGCGCTTGCAGGCAACGGTCACCTGCCCGGCATTCTGGTGCCGGGGGGAGTTACCCTCCTCTCCGAGGAAGGAGAGGACCTCGCCAAGGTTCAGTCGGTGGGTGCCCGGTTTGCTCACAACGAAATCGATCTCCAGGCTGCCTCGGAAACCGCCTGTCGCTCCTGCGGCTCGCCGGGAGGTGGATGTCAGTTCCTTGGCACTGCCGCCACTACCCAGGTTGTCGCAGAAGCCCTCGGGATGACTCTGCCCCATTCTGCCCTTGCCCCAAGCGGGTCAGAAGCATGGAGAGACATGGCCCGGCGCTCAGCCCTCGCCCTCCTGAACCTTACCAGAAACAAGACTCCACTCTCTTCCATTCTCACGGAAGCCTCTCTCCATAACGCCATGGTCCTTCATGCGGCGTTCGGAGGATCTACCAACCTGATCCTGCATATCCCCGCCATCGCTCATGCTGCGAAATTGCCCCGGCCCACCGTAAAAGACTGGCAACATATCAACCAGAAGGTCCCCCGACTGGTAGACGCCCTGCCAAATGGCCCTCACGGCTACGCGACCGTACAGGTTTTCCTCGCTGGTGGAGTTCCCGAGGTGATGCTCCACCTCAGGGATCACGACCTCCTGAAACTTGAAGCCCCGACCGTCTCGGGAAGAACTCTGGGTGAAAATCTGGAATGGTGGGAACAATCCGAGCGACGCCAGGTCTACAAGGAGAAGCTCATGACTCTGGACAGAATTGACTCCGGGGATGTGATCAAGGCTCCCAGCGAAGCCTTTCCCAGTACGGTGACCTTTGTTCAGGGCAACCTCGTTCCCGATGGTGCCGTGGTCAAGAGTACTGCTATTGCTCCTGAACTTCTGGATGAAAAAGGGGGCTTCCTCCACGAGGGCCCAGCCCGGGTCTTCGTCTCTGAGGAAGCCGCCATCACCGCCCTCAAGTCCACAGGGGACGACCGGGTGAAGGAAGGAGACGTTCTGGTTCTCGCGGGCTTGGGCCCACTGGGAGCCGGCATGCCAGAAACCTATCAGGTGACTTCGACTCTGAGGTATGCCTCCATTGGAAAAAACGTTGCGGTCCTCACGGATGGCCGCTTCTCGGGAGTTTCCACCGGTCCATGTCTTGGTCATGCCTCCCCCGAAGCACTCGCCGGAGGACCCCTCGGAAAATTGCGGGACGGAGATCCCATCCGGATCTATATCGACACCCGGAAGCTGGTTGGCACGGCCGATTATATGGGCGACCAAGAGGAGTTTCTCAGTCGAGAAATTCATCCCAACCTTGCTCCTGACCCCCGGCTTCCCGATGACACCAGGCTCTGGGCGGCCCTCCAGAATGCCTCAGGAGGGTCATGGGGAGGAAGCGTCTACGACGTGGATGAGATCATCAGACGCCTCTCGGATTAGAGGCCGAAAGCCTGATCCCTCTCGCGCTACTTCCCATCGGTTCCCGCCGGCCGATAGAACCAGCTGGGAAAAGGAGCCCCTTTCCCTCCATCGATCTTACGATGGTAGAACTGCCTCCCTCGATCCCCCAGGAGAGGGATCGACATTCCTGAGGTAGCCTCAAGTTGAGCAAAGAGCCTCTTGTTCATCTCTTCCACCTGTCCCTTGTAGGCCGGATCATTAATCAGATTCTTCTGCTCACGAGGGTCACTTTCGAGGTCGTAGAGCTCATCAACATCCCACACCCCATGGTAACGGATATACTTGAAGCGATCTCCCCGGAGGGCATGCACCGTGGGTGTTTGCGGATAATTTCGTTCCCAGTAATACTCATAGAGCAGTTCCTGGCGCCATTCCACCTTCTCTCCGGAAGGAGCCCCAGCCGCAAGAGGAAGAAAGTTCCTCCCATCCATTGAGTCAGGAATAGAACTCCCAGCCGCTGCCAGAAGCGTCGGAGCCACATCAATATTAGCCACCATTTGCTGCACTTTTGCCCCGGACTTGAGCCCTCCAGGCCAGCGAGCAATCATGGGAATACGCATCGACTCCTCGTAGGCACAGCGCTTGTCGATCAGGCCATGCTCTCCGAAGAGAAACCCATTATCACCCATATAAATAACGAGGGTATTTTCCAGCGCCCCCTTAGCATTCATCGCTTCCACCAGCCTGCCGACACTTTCGTCCACCGCAACAATCGTCTCACAATACCGTTTGTAGTATTTCTCAAGATCGAGATTCATGTAATAGGCAAATTCCACACCATGCCGCGAGTTACGCTGGTTCTGTACCCAGCGGGGCACATCCCGAAAGGCCTCTGGCTTGTCCGCCCACGTAGCCGGAGGCTGGAAAGGCTCCTTCTCGTATTTGAACGCATGGCGATTGGGAGGAAGGAAGTCTGCGTGTACTGCCTTATGTGAAACGTAGAGAAACCAAGGCTTGCGATTTTCCGGTTTATCTCCTCCCGTTTCAATACGCGGCCGCATCCACTCCAGGGCATAGTCCGTGAGCTCGTCGGTAATGTAGCCCTTCTGCGCCACCCGAGTTCCATTCACATTGAAACCGGTCCGGTTGGCTTGGGGCACATAACGCCCCTTTACCTTAAGGCCCTCGTCGAATGGCCAGTATACGCCCTGCCCCTTGAAACTTACCCAGTGATCAAATCCCCGCTGTTTCTCATCAGTATCTCCCATGTGCCACTTCCCCACAAAGGCCGTTTCATACCCCACCTTCTGCAGCAACTCCGGGAAGAAGACCAAGTCGTCACGGACTGGGTGGTAGTTGTCTACCACCCCATGGTTGTGCGCATAGCGTCCAGTGATAATGGATGCCCGGCTGGGAGAGCAGAGTGAAGTCGTGACGAAGGCGTTTGTGAAATCTACTCCCTCCTGGAGAAGCCGGTCGAGATTAGGGGTCTCGAGGAAGGGATGCCCCTTAGCGCTCAGGGCATCCCAACGGTGGTCATCAGTGAGAATAAGCAGGATGTTGGGGCGAGCTGCTCCGAGCTCCACTGTTAATACTGTTAGGCTGAGGAAAAAAAGGAGGGACTTCATATCGACTTGTCGAATAAACCGAAATCAAGGCTACAGAAATTATTTCAGCGACTCGAGGAGCCTCAGGGCATCACCTGCCCAAGCCTTCCACGCCTTCTCGATCTTGCCCTTATCCGGCTTCCCATCACTTACGGTAAGAAGATAAGATTCTGAAATCTGTTCCCCCGGCTTGATCTCCCATGCCTTTTCCTGCGTTGGAACAACATTAAAAAAAATCGCTCCGTTGTGACTGCTCGGAGGCCAGGTTCTCAGACGCTGGGGGAAGTCCCGGTTCTCCGGATGGATCAGGACCGTGAAGGTGGAAAGTCCCTTCGCTGTCGGCCCCCACATTGCCACCCATCTGGCCCGGGTGGCATGACTATTGGTGCGGTCCAGCCCCTCGGAGGTAAGATAATCACTATTGGTGCGGTCCCAATGGTGCGGCGCCCGATAGGCGAGGCCGCCTCCGTAGCGATAGGCAGGAAGCATCAGGCTCTCGCTGCTCACGTTGGTCTGCTTGATACGGTATCCCACCCGGTTCTCTCCATCCACATACTCCACCCGGATCCCGAACTGCTCCTTGAGAACAACGGTCTCAGTCTTGCCCTCTCCCTTGTAGGCCACCTGCTCCTGCTCCACCACGAATCCAACCGAGGAGTCCCTGTCCGAACCCTCATGGAGAATGATCGTCTTCACATAACGAACCCGCCCCGTTCTGCCTCTCAGGTTCCAGAAATCTGGAGAGTCCTTGCCATGCTTGGTCTTCACCCAGGCATGCCAGAGTCCGAGGTGATGGTAATGATCCGCAGGATGAATACCAGTTACCGGCTCCCCATTCGGAGCGCATAGAGGGTGAATAAATCCACTCCTCTTATAAATGGGGTCTGCCTTCTCGGGAGGAGGCACCTCCGCCTTGTGGTAGGTCAGAACCATCACATCCCCCCGGGTTATCATAATTGCCTTCTCTGTCTCAGTCACCTGCAACCCTTCCGCCCCGCAGAGAGGAGTAGTCAGGATAAACCCCAGGAAAAGGATTCGAAGATACTCAAATTTCATGATGGACCACCAAAACCAATTCTGAATCCCTCGTCAATATTGCCTCAGGATATGACTGCCCCAATTGGATGAAAAACTGGCCAGAGACATTCTGGCAGGCTTGCCCCCCCTCACAATGACTCAATGGCAGATGGGCTCACAGGCGCCACACCAGGAGGTTCATTCCGGGGAGCCCTGCCTCCACGATTGCGTCTCCCATGGATGGCCTTAGGGTTGCGAGTCTTGAACATTCTTATCGTGTCTCCCGGCTCCCTGAACAACGGGAATACCAGTAGTGCGATACGCTGGGCCACTGAACTCTCGGCCCTTGGTCACGAAGTCCGAATAGCCTCTGAATGGGAAAGCGAAAATGTTGATCTCCTGGTCGCCCTCAACGCGGAGAAGAGCCACCATGCCGTGGCACAATGTCATAAGCACGGCCAAACTCCGGTAGTCGTAGCCCTCACGGGGACTGATCTCTACCCCAGCCTCTCACCAAACTCTCTTTCCTCACTCCAGATGGCTGACCGTATCGTGGTTTATCAGGACAAAGCGCTCGCTCATCTCCCTGAACATCATCAGACCAAGGCTCGTGTTATCCCCCTCTCTGCCCCCAACCATCCTGCCCTGAGGGGAAGCAACCAACAGAGTGGAAACGATTTTTTGGTATGTGTAGTCGGCCACCTTCGAGCGGTGAAAGACCCCATGCGCACTGCCCGGGCCTCCAGACTCCTTCCTCCTACTTCAAGAATTCGTGTGCTCCACGCCGGATCCATCCTGGAGGAACAATTTGCTGCTGAGGTCGAACGCGAAGAGGCAGAAAACCCGCGCTACAAGTGGCTTGGGCCTCTCGAAACAGAGGAGGCCTTCCGACTGATCGCTTCCAGCAACCTTTTCGCTCTCACGTCCTTACAGGAAGGGGGAGGGTGCGCCATGAACGAGGCCGCCGCCGCACAAATCCCGATAGTGGCCTCCCGTAACGATGCCTCTACCAGTCTGCTGGGAGAGAACTATCCGGGACTTTTCCCCTTTGGCGATACGGAAGCACTCAGCATCCTCCTCCATCGAGGCGAATCTGAACCCCACTTCTGCAGTCAGCTCCTCGAAAATGCCGCAAGTCACCTGAGAAACTACCGGGGTGCCTCACGCAACGGAACCTGGAGCAGCATTCTCGAGGAGTTGTTTCCCTCCGCTTCCGTCTGATCAACTCAACCTCAGTCGTGGCCTCGGAGAGAATCGCCATACCATACCGTCAAAGCGATCGAAGGAAGTGTCTCTCCCTAATTACCGGAAAATCCCTCCTGCTCCGCCGCGAGGATCCGCATATAGGTCCCCACCACAGCCTCCCCACAAATGACGGGAAGATTGGCCGCGTAAGCCACATTTTCAAACGCCCGCAGGAACCTCCGCCAACTGGCGTACTCCTTGGAGAGCTGAAGGTCGCGATCGCTAAGTTTGGAGCGCTCTGCCCTCAACTTTGACCACTCCTCAAACCTGGGGTGCTCCTCAACCGCTGACACGAATTGGCTTTGCCTCTTCTCTTTACTGAGGAGGCGTATTGCTCCCGGGCTATACCTGTTCTCGAGATCCGGCCAACGGTTTCGGAGATCTCTCGAAAGCACTCCCCGCGCCGAATCGAACTTCTTTTTATGTGCTTTTTTCTCCTCCTCCACCTTCCGAATCTTTTTGGCTAAAGCTGAAACTCCATCCCGCGCCTGTGTCCCGCGATTTTCCCCTTTCAGGTCGAGACGCCTGGAGAGCCCTTCCAGGACTGCTCGGTCTACTTTACCAGCTCGCTCCAGAATCACTGAATAAGGGGTTTCCAGACCCAGCAGGCCCTCCTCTTCTTCCTTTTCGGAATGAAGGCGACTGTGGACCCGCAGGAACGCGCCGCTCGTCTTAACGGGAATATCGATATTGCGGGAAGTCAGAATGGCGTACGCGTGCGCCTCCTCGAATGAGATCTTCCCATTCCCATCATAATCACAGTGACCCACCGGTTCCTCCATGCGGGTTTTACCCCGCAAAGCCGCCCAGAAGTGACTGCTGAATTCATCATAGTTGGCTTCATTTACATCCGGGGTACATCCAGCCGCTTCGCGGTCACAGACCGTGGCAAAGAACCCACATACACGACGATCAACACTGTCTTTCTTCTCATTGTTCTCATCAAAGATGAGATGGGAGAACCCTCCCGCATAACACTGGACCATGACAGTCATGACTCTAACTCCCTCGGGGAGCTTCGCTATCCAACTAGCAAGGCGGGATGCTTCGAGGGTCCGACGATTCCACATCCATATCTTCGTGTTGAACTTGTTGTCCTTGTTCCCACTTCGGCCCCCATGGGAGGTGACGTAAAGGATGAGTCGATCCCCGGACTCAAGCTTTGACCCTTCCTCCTCAAACCATCGCTCCACCGCATCAGGGCTTGAAAGGTCCCGGGTATTCTTCAGCTCGTTGTCGCGATAATGATTCGCGATGCCCCTCTCTGATCCGAACAACCCCGCCATGTAAAGATTAGCTCGGGGCACCTCTCCCCCTTCCGGCTCAAACTGGAGATCTGGCAACGGCGAATTCCCATCCGCAAAATACAGGTCATGCCTGATATCGCCTCCCAACTTCTCGGCGCGGAGCTTCTCGAAGAAAATGACATTCCGCTCCAATGAGATCTGATTCCCGGACGGAGAATAGCCTCCTCCAATGGTCAGGACGTGATCCCGAGCCGACAAATCGCCGATTGTTGCAAGGGCGAGGAACATAGAGCAGAGTAAATACACAAAAGAACGTCGCTGCATGACTAAGTGAAGCACAGCTTTGGAGGGTTCGCCCGGGATTTTAGCAGAATCTTGCATGTAGCGGTCAGACAGGAAGCGCTTTCACCCGGCGAGAAGTTGCCCTAATTGCATTTGCGGCGAATCTCAGCATCGAACCAGCTCTTAATCTCCGTTCTTGAGTTGCCGGGGATTGAACCCGACCCTGAAGGAATGAAACTCCCCTTTGCCATAGTGGTCCTTCTGGGAATCCTGGCTCATTCATATCTTTTCTCTGAAGGACTGCGCAAGGGACACGCTCATGACCAGGAGGCGGCGAGGAAGGAACTGGCCGGGCTCCAGGCCGCCACCCCTGACCTCGAAAGCTGGGAAAAGCGCAAGGCGACTGTGAAGGCCGGCATTCTGGCTGGAGCCAAGCTCTCCACCCTCCCGGAACGCACCCCCCTCAACCCACGCTTCGTCAAGAAACGCCTCCATAAAGGCTATCAGGCCGAAAACGTTGCTATCGAAAGCTCTCCTGGATTCTACGTCACCGGCACACTGTACCGTCCCACCGGGTTCAAGGGAAAGCTGGCCGGAATTCTTTGCCCGCATGGCCATGGAGGCCGCTTTCGTGAATCGCGCCAGATCCGTTGCGCGGTCCTCGCCCGGATGGGCGCTGCGGTCTTCCAGTATGACATGATGGGCTATGGTGACTCAAAAGAAGCTGGCTGGAACCACCGGACTACGCCCGAAATACTCCGCCTGCAGACTTGGAACAGCATGCGCGCTCTCGACTTCCTTCTCACCCTGCCCAACGTCGATTCCAAGCGCATCGGAATGACCGGATGTTCCGGGGGCGGCACCCAGACCTTTATCCTTTCTGCCCTCGACGAGCGGGTGGCGGTCACCATTCCAGTCTGCCAGGTCTCCGCCCACTTCTTCGGTGGCTGCAATTGCGAAAGCGGGATGCCGATTCACTGGAGCGCCACCCACAAGACCAACAATGTGGAAATTGCCGCCTTGGCCGCTCCCCGCCCCCAGCTTCTTATCTCTAACGGCAGTGACTGGACTCTGAACACCCCGCGCGTCGAGTTTCCCTTCGTCCAGCACATCTACAAGCTTTATGGCGCAACCGACAAGGTCGCCAATGCCCATTTCTCGGAGGAAAAGCATGACTATGGCCCCTCCAAGCGCATGGCCGCTTATCCATTTCTTGCCAAGCACCTGCGCCTCGATCTCAAGTCGGTCACAGGTAAGGATCAGAAAATCGATGAATCGTTCGTCATTACCGAGACCAGAGAACAGATGATGGTTTTTAACGGCAAGTATCCGGACAATGCGGTTCAGCCTAATACTCCCCTTCCCTGAGGCCCTTTCTTCCCACGCTCCCTACCCTGAGCGACTCGAGGCTTGAACCGCCTCCGTGGAGCTCTTTCACTAAGAATACCATGAAGCTTTGCCTCCTCCTCTCCCTTTGCGGCCTCGTCGGACTCTCATCTCTTTGCCAAGCCGAATGGCCTTTCTTTGCCATGGATACGGGCACCAGGGATGCCGAGGTCAGGTCCTATGAACAGCAGGCCGCACTCGTCAAGGAGCTCGGCTTTTCCGGCATCGGCTACACCGGGGCAACCCGCATCCCGGAGATGCTGGCTGCCGTGAAGCAGCATGGGATCAGCTTCGCTCCACTCTACAATGGAATCGAGGTCCGCGACAACGGTGTGACTCACAACCCGAACCTCGAAAAAGCCATCACCGAGGCCAGTGGGCGGGAAGCTATCGTATGGCTCTACGTCGGAGGGCGGCGACCTGCGAATCCTCAGGCGGCCGATACTCCTGTCGTGGCGAAACTGCAGGCCCTTGCCGACCACGCTGCCAAGTCGGGAGTCCGCCTCGCACTCTATCCTCACGCCGGGGCCTATGCAGACCGGGTTCAGGACTGTATTCGGCTCGTAAAGGCCGCTAGCCGAAGAAACCTCGGAGTCACCTTCAATCTCTGTCACTTTCTGAAGGTGGACGGGAAAAATCTCAACACCCTGCTTGAGGAGGCCGCTCCCCATCTCTTCGTGGTCACCATTAATGGTGCAGATATGGGAGGAACGGCTTGGAATACCCTTATCCAGCCTCTGGATACAGGCACCTACGATGTCCTCCCCCTTCTCCAGAAGCTTAAAACTCTAAGGTGGAAGGGGCCCATCGGCCTGCAGCACTATGGGATCCGCGGAAGCGCCCGTGAAAACCTCGGCCGATCCATGAAGGGGTGGAAGAAGCTGCTGGAAAGACTGGATACCGAATAGAGCCATCGAAGGGCAATTCGCTGCTTCATTCCTGCCCCCCACCCCAGAGCACCCCTATCGAAACAACGGTGGCTTGACCCCGCTGGAGAGGCGGCAAGAATCATCAACGTGCCCACCTCTGATTTTACCCAGGCAGGTGACTATCCCCGCAGCCCGCATGAAACTCTTGCTGGCTACGTCATTGCCGCCCGCACTCTCGACAAATGCCGTGCGGCGCTTGCCGGCACGCTCGGAGAATACAAGTTCGACTGCCCTCTCGATAACTTCTTTTTCGAATTCACCGGACTCACAGCTGAGTCCTTCAAGGAATTCGTATCCACCGGTGCCGATGACGAATCGGTTGGACGATGGATCACCGACAACGCCCAGCCGCACCAGCGCCGCGAAATCATTCAATGGAATAACGACATGCGTGGAAAACGAATCTGCGATCTTCCGATCCAGCTTCAGGAATTTCTTGAGGACTATATCCCGAAGTGTGTTCCTGCCGGTCACCCTATTTACGTCTGGTTTGATGTCTATGACATTGAAGAAGAACGGCGATCCTGAAAGCCGTGAAGGAGAAATCTAAAACCACTGGGAGTATCCATTCTTCCGTTACGCCTTTCTCCCTGAGATTAGCCGCGCTTCTCCTTCTTGCCCTTCTGCCCCATCTCCGGTCTATCGGGGAAACAGAAACCGACCACTGGGCGTTTCTACCACCCCGGAAATCCTCCCTCCCCGGAGCGATCAACCCTATCGACCACTTTGTACATGAACGCCTCAAGAAGGCGGGATTGTCCCCATCGTCCCGAGCCCCTAGTCATACCCTGATCCGCCGCCTCAGTTTTGACCTGCGGGGAATCCCCCCGACTCAGGAAGAAGTGGAACGCTTCAGATCCGACACGTCTCCTGGCGCCTGGTCGAAGTTGGTCGAGCGTTTTCTAGCATCACCTCATTTCGGAGAGCGCCTCGCTCAGAACTGGCTCGACCTCGCCCGCTACGCTGACACTTCAGGCTACGCTGCGGACCGCACCCGTAACATGTGGGTCTATCGTGACTGGGTCATCAACGCCATCAACACCAACAAGCCTTTTGATCAGTTCACCATCGAGCAGGTTGCCGGGGATCTTCTGCCGGATGGCGGACTTGCTGAAAAGGTCGCGACTGGCTTTCACCGCAACGCGATGCAGGCCAAGGGGAACAACCCACGAAAGGAAGAGTTCCGGATCAAGACCGTTGTCGACCGTCTCAAGACCACCGGCCGCACCTGGCTGGGGCTCACTCTGGAATGTGCCGAGTGTCACGATCACAAGCACGATCCCATCAGCCAGAAAGAGTATTACCAGCTCTTCGCCATTTTCAACAACGTGCCTCACCTTGGAAAAGGCTACGACACTCACGGTCCAAAAATGGACTTTGTGCCCCAAGACCATAGCGCCCGGACTACGACGCTGGAGGCCCGGATCGCCACTCTTCGCAAAACCGTCCCAAGGGCGAGTTCACCCGACGACGCGGCCCTGTTAGGAACTTGGGAGAAGGGTCATGTGGAGAACGACCCAGCAAAATTCGCACCCACCGATGACCTCAGCATCACGGCTGTGCTCAGGACCAGAGAGAAAGTAGCGGATATCGCCTCCAAATACGATTGGAAGAGCAAGACCCGCAGCTTCGTCTTCGGGATTGGGGGGGAGGCCAACAAGAACAGCCGCCCCGGTCATCTCTTCGCATGGATTTCCTCAACTAACGAGCCGTGGAACGGTGCCGAAATACACAGCAGCATCCCCGTCAACGACGGCATGGAACATCATGTCGCCCTCGTCTTTCAGGCGGGTAAATCCATGAAGCTCTTCGTCGATGGTGTGGAGGACAAGGCTGCCAGGGTGATCGGGAAAATTCCCGGGCGAATTTCGGTGAGTGCGCGACCGCTCGCCATCGGAGCCGGCTACACGAACTCGGAAACTCCCAACGCCTTCCACTTTCAGGGCGAGCTGCGCGAGGTCCGTCTCTACACCAGAGCTCTCCCCGACCCGGGCCAGGTTGGAAAAGCTGGAGCTGAAATCCAGAAACTGCAGAGCGAACTCACATCCCTCCGCCAGAAGCCCATCAAGATCCACGTCATGGATGAACTCCCTGCCCCCCGGGAAACACACGTCCACGTCCGGGGGAACTTCAAGGACCGGGGCGAACGGGTCTACCCTGCGGTTCCCGCCGTCCTGCCTGCTCTTCCCGAGGGTCAGAAAGCCAATCGGCTCGATTTCGCGAAGTGGCTCGTGCAACCCGATCATCCCCTCACTTCCCGCGTGGCGGTTAACTATCTCTGGCAGCACTTTTTCGGTAGCGGCCTGGTAGCCACCCCGGCCGACTTCGGCGCCATGGGGGAACCACCATCCCACCCCGGGCTCCTCGATTGGCTGGCAGTGGAATTCGTGGAGAGTGGGTGGAGCCGCAAGGACCTCGTGCGGCTGATCGTGAACTCGGAGACATACCAGCAATCCTCCATCCAGACTCCCACGCAGCAAGAGGCAGATCCTGCCAACCGGCTACTTGCCCGCATGTCGCGCTCTCGTCATCCAGCCGAACAAATTCGAGACAACGCCCTGGCCGTCAGCGGCCTTCTTGTTCACAGGGTTGGTGGACCGCCGGTCTTTCCCACACAGCCAGAAGGGCTTTACGAGGAAACTGGCCAGAACGAACCTGGGAATTCCAATTTCACTTGGAAAGAATCCACCGGGGATGATCGCAACCGTAAGTCGATGTATACTTATTGGAAACGCATGCTGCTTCATCCCTCTCTGGCCTCCTTTGATGCTCCGTCCCGCCAAGTCTGCGTCGCTAGCCGCTCAGTAACCAACACCCCCCGGCAGGCTCTGGTCACCCTGAACGATCCTATCTTCCACGAATGCGCCCAATTTTTCGCCGAACGGATTACCGCCTCTCACCCCAGTAACCACCAGCGTCTTGAGTATGCCTTTCGGGCATGTCTGAGCCGATCACCTGATGCCGAGGAGCGCAGAATGTTCCTCACTTTTCTCGCAGAGGAAGATGAAGGTGCGGAAAGATGGATATCGGTGGCGGCGATCCTGCTGAACCTCGATGAAACGCTGACCCGCGAATGATGATGGACTCTCTCAGCCACGAGATAACCAGGCGGCAACTCCTTGGGCGCGCTCCCCTTGCCCTTGGGTCGTTAGCCCTTGCCTCCCTGTATCAAGCGGAACAGGGTCAAAGTGCAGGCCTGCAGCATCTGGCCCCCCGAGCTCGACGAGTAATCTACCTTTTCATGTCGGGCGGTCCCTCCCACGTCGACACTTTCGATCCAAAGCCCACTCTGACGCAGCAACACGGAAGGGAAATGCCTCCGGAACTCATCAGGAACCATGAGTTCGCGATGATCAAAGAGGCCCGTCCCAAGGTAAAAGGCTCTCCGTGGAACTTTCAATCCCGGGGGCAGAGCGGCACCGAGGTTTCTGACCTCTTTCCCTACGTCGGGAAGGTCATTGATGAGATCGCTGTCATTCGTTCTCTCCACACCGACAGCTTTAATCACGATCCTGCGGTAATGTTCATGAACACCGGAAGCGTGCGTTTCGGGCGACCCTCGATGGGCTCCTGGCTTTCATATGGCCTGGGATCAGAAAACCGCGACCTTCCCTCATTCGTGGTTCTGGTTTCGGGCCAGAATCGCCAACCGCTTCTCGACAGCTACTGGGGAGCAGGCTTTCTCCCTTCGGAACATCAGGGCACGACCTTCCGTACCTCAGGCGACCCTGTCCTCCACATTGCCAATCCTCCCGGGGTCAGCCGGTCCGAGCGCCGCCGTCAGCTCAACCTCCTGAAATGGATGAATCAACGGCGGCATGCCGCCGTCAATGACCCCGAGATCTCCGCCCGAATTGCCCAGTATGAGCTGGCATACCGTATGCAGGTATCCGTTCCAGAACTCACTGATATCTCCAATGAACCTGAATCGGCACGCGAATTTTACGGCGCGAAACCTGGAGAATCCTCTTTTGCCAATAACTGCCTCCTTGCACGAAGACTGGCCGAACGGGGAGTCGGCTTTATTCAGCTCTACGACAAGGGATGGGATTCCCACGGCTCCATACAGAAGGAACATACGAAACGCTGCCAATCAGTGGACCAGCCTATTGCCGCTCTGCTGACCGATCTACGCCAGCGTGGGCTCCTCGACGACACCCTTGTCATCTGGGGTGGAGAATTTGGCCGCACCCCAATGTCACAGGGAAGTGGGCAAGGGGCTGGCAGGGATCACCACCCTCACGGCTTCACAATGTGGCTGGCAGGGGGAGGGATTCGGCCGGGGATTGTTCATGGGGCAACCGATGAATTTGGCTACTTCGCCGAAAAGGACAAAGTCCATGTTCATGATCTCCATGCGACTCTTCTCCACTGCCTCGGACTACGTCACAGAAACTTCACTTTCTCTCATCAGGGCCGTAACTTCCGCCTCACTGATGAATTTGGAGAGGTGGTCGAATCTCTACTCGGCTAGATCCCAAGCCCGCTTAGAACTCAATCATCTTGCTCCCATTCTGAGCGGATTCAAGGCAGGCGTCGAGGATCGCCTGGGTCTTGAGCGCCGCCTCTGCCCAGAAGGGATCCGGTGTTCCTCCCAGCGCAAGATCACCGAAATTACGGAAGAGCTTGGTTTCTTGGGCCGCAGGGTCGTTGCCACCGGGCTCAGGGACGAACTCACGCCGGAGATGCTTCTCCATCGTGAACTTACAGCCCTCAATCACGAACTCGGCGTTGTTGACGTGAAAGTCGAGCTCCCCATCAGGATAGGGGAGCACAAGGTCATCGAGGCGGATGTTGCCCTTGTCGCCACTAACATGCAGCCACTGCTGGTGATTGGTCAGGAAGGAATTATAGAAGGTAGCCGAGATCCCGTTGTCGAAAAACAGCTCAGCGCTCAGTTCGGTCGGCACCTGATTCGGACTGTCAGCTCTTGAAGCACTGGAAAGCATAGTGGCCCGGAGAGACTTGGGCATCTCAAAATTCATCACGAAGAGCGTCGCCCTGATGGTGTACCAACCCAAATCCCCAAGACAACCTGCCGGCTCCAATTCACTGCTGAGCCGAATGTTTCCTACCAGAAATTCAGGCGGGGCGCAGAAACTGAAGGCCGAAGCAATCCGGGTAATTTTACCAACATTGGAGGGATTATCGAGGGCCGCACGTAACTTGGGCATGCGGTCACTGTGCACATACATGATTCCATCCATGAACTGCACGCTGTTGGCCGCGCAGGCATCTGTCATCTCCACCAGATCCGCGTGGCTGACTGCACAGGGCTTTTCACACATCACGTGCTTGCCCGCGTTGGCTGCCTTGATGACCCACTCCTTGCGCAAGCCGGTGGGCAGGGGAATGTAGACCGCATCCACGTCATCCGCGGCGATGATCTCGTCGTATCCCCCGATCGCCCGCGGCACGTCCTCAAAAGGAACCTCGGCCTGACAGCTATCAATGAATTGCTGAGCCTTGGCCGCATCACGGCTTGCCACTGCCGTGACAACCCCATTCCCGGAATTTCTGATCGCTTCCCAGTTCTTACATGCAATCCCTGCCGTGCTAAGGATGCCCCAACGCAATGTTTCTGCCATGAGCCGGGATTTAGAGTCCTCGCCGACACTTGGCAAGCTTGCCGTTCTGGACGAAAGGTTGCGGCATCACTCCAGCGACACGATCGAGTGACGCTCCGCCCTAGTACTATTTCACGGCCTTGGTCAAATAACCCTGCAACCGCTGCAGGACCTTCCTCTCTCTTCCCGCAAGGTTACGCTGCTCTCCTCGGTCGTGATGGAGATCGTAAAGTTCTGGCTGCTTCCCAGAATTATTCTGAACCAGCTTCCACTTTCCTGCCCTTACAGCCTCTTTGCTGCCGAACTTCCAGTAGAGATACTCGTGGCTTTCCTGCTTCCCGCCCCTGAGCGCATTCACAAACGAAATGCCGTCAACAGGATGAGGCACCTCCGCTCCGGCCAGCTCGCAGGCTGTTGGAAGAAAATCCCAGAACGCTAGCGGCTCGGAACAGGTTGTCCCAGGTTCTACCACCCCGGGCCACCACGCAATGGTAGGAACACGGATACCTCCATCGTAGAGATCCCGCTTAAATCCACGCAGGGGCCCATTGGCATTGAAAACCTCATGCTTGTGCCCTCCCTCAGAATGGGGCCCATTGTCAGAGGTAAAGACCACAAGAGTTCTGTGATCAATTTTCAGCTCACGAAGAAGATCTATAAGTCGGCCAACATCTCGATCCATCCAGCTCACCATGGCAGCTTGCCCCTTGCTCGTATTTTTCCAGTCTCGTTTCTCATAGATCCCGTAGTTCGGCACCTCCATCCCGTCACCGTGGACGCGACCCCCTTCATTGTTCGCATGAGGAATCGTCCAGTGAACATGAAGGAGAAAGGGCTCTTCCCGGTTCTCCCTGATGAAGCCGAAGGCCTGATCAGTCATGATCGGGTGAGACCAGGTAACTTTTTGGGAAGCTACCCTTCCACGCGCGCCCGGATGCTTAGAAATGACGTTGCCGGCGAGAGGAAACTTCTTTTCATTCAGCCATAGGTGAGTGGGATAGTAGTTGTGAGCCTGTCCCTGATCGAGATAACCCATCCAGAAATCAAATCCATTCTTCAGTGGAAACCCACTTGTTCCCACACCTCCCATCGCCCACTTGCCAACCCCCCCGGTGCGATAACCAGCAGTCTTGAGAAGTTCGGCCACCGTAATATCCTGAGGCTTGAAGTGATAATTTGCGTTGGAGGAGATGGGGGTATGCCCCATGTGCTTGCCTGTCCAGAGAGAGAGCCGGGAAGGCCGGCACACCGTGCATCCCGCATAAAAATCGGTGAATCGCATTCCTTCCCTCGCCACCTCATCAAGCCGCGGAGTAGCAATACTCTCCTGGCCAAAAGAACCCAGATCTCCGTATCCGAGATCATCACACATGATCCAGATAATATTGGGTTTTAAGGGGAGATCTGCGGCCGAAACGAAACTAGCAAGAACCAGAGCTACAAGGAGGCGGAACATGGCGCCCAAGCTAACCACTTCTGGAATCGTGAGACAAGATCCCCCTGCAGAGGCCTGCTCTCGGGATAGCTCGTCGCGGCCACCCGGAGCAATATTACTGAATATACCGCCCAATGCCGGGCACTCTACTTCATTGCGGAGTAATCCACTGGGACAAGCAGGGTCGACTGCACCCCTCCCTTTTTGAGCAGGATCGGCCCGTCTACCTGAGAAGCCTTGCGGGCGGCCTCCCACGCCGGATCCTTTCGAAAGGCCTCCCACGACGCAGCACGAGCACTCTCATCCTTATGAGCAATAAGGTAAGTGAGGGTGACACCCGCGGATTGCTGATCTTCCATCAGGTCACAATATAGAAGGTTGGTAATCCCGTGCTTGGTAAAAAGCGCACATGTGTGATCGCGAAAGCGTTTGTTGATATTGGACCGCTTCCCCTCGTGAGTCGTGTAGGTCCGGAGCTCGAAGAGTCGATTGGGGTTCTCGACCGCAACCTTGAGACGAGGAGAGTAATCCGTAGCAGTGAGGAATACCCGGTCAATCTTACGCACAAGTTTCCCTCCCTTGGTTGAAGCCTTGTAGGCCGCAACCCATGCCGGATCCTTAAGAAAGGCTCCCCATGACTCTTGTGCCGCTTTTCGATCCTCATGTGAGACAATGTAAATCAATGCATTGGATTCATTCTTCACAGGAACCCAATACCCGACATTCCGCATTCCATGCTTCTCAAAAAGCTCACAGGTGTGGTCGCGAAATCGCGCGTGCAGCGCATCAAGCTTTCCCTCGTTGGCATAGTATGTTCTCAGCTCAAAAATACGGTTGCTGTCTTCAGCAGCGCACAAGCTCGTTACCAGCGACGTGATCATGGCGGCCAGGAAGGTCGAAAGTTTCATAATGGTCTTAGGATTTCAGGAACGTGATGGGTAGTAACGTGAGAGGCAGCTTGCCGCAATCTTTCGTCTCCGCCGATCGCGCATTATCCACAACCGGTTATCTCTACAGGTCTTCATCCCTGCTCGCTCCACCCGGGAATGTCAGCAAGCTGGGGCGTATTTCCGCTTTATCCGGCCGCTTGTAATTCCCTTTTTTGATTCGGGTAAACGTAATATCCGATGAACTAAACACGCAACTTCAAGGTTGACGCACCCTACGACGGAAGCCGATACTGCCGGAAGCTGTCCACCCAGCACGACTTTAGAAAAACCCATTTCCATAGGCAACCCAACAGAGGGGGGAGAACTTCGGTTCTCCCCCTTCTCTTTTCACGCCGGCAGCCCCACCTGATCCCGACACGATTCGGACCAGTGTCGAGTCCACCTGTTACCGCTTCTTTGCTTTCGAACCGCCGCGCGTTCCGAAGAAACTCCGTCCCCGCGCCAGATGCCCGGTTCTCCTCGCCGTATTACCTGCAAGGGCACCGTTGCGCTCTCTGGAATCTCCTTGGGCCCGATTCGCCCTTTGTCTCTGGGAGCTTGCGCTCCCAGTCACCGGGGCCGACTCCCGGAGGACGACTCGCCTTGAACTCTTTGACTGCCCCGGACTCGAAACGACTGGAATCCGGCTCAGTCCCGTACTCAGCGACGAGGGTGCATCTCCTCGATCCGGATTCAGGACTGCCCCGGGACCCGGGATAGGAAACGGCATGATAATATCAGCAGAAATGAGCGCGCCCCCTTCGTTGATGAGCGTCCCTCCTTCATCAACCCTCATCATCACAACCCCCCCAAGTTGGTCTGCCTGAAGAAGGCCACTATTACTGATTCCAGCTTCACTGGTGATCTCCACCATCTGCTCTGCACGAATTTCCTGAGTATTCAGAACATTGCCGTTAACGCTACCCGGCAGACGTTCTATCCGGACCGAACCTGCTATACCACCCTCCGGTAAGAGTCTGAAACTTTGCCCTCCAAAGATTCGCACCGACCCTGCAGGCGCAAGAATCTCGCCTCCTCCGCTACTACCACCCCCGATAAGAACCGCAGGACCACCCAGGATCACATCCCCGGATGTCGCGGAAACTTTTCCTCCAAAAATATTGAGACGACTCCCGGGATCCGCGTTCATGAAGTTTGCACCCTCCCCACTCATGAGCTGCATGGAGGCCTGCGCGTCGAGGTTCTGAGTGACGATCGTCACGGATCCTGCCTCCACCGTCCCCTGAATATTCAGGCCTGTATTGGGGTGGGTGATAATCAGATTTCCATCTGGAAAAGAGAGCCTTCCCCCGAGAACCGCTTCCTGCCTGCCAGCCTGCTCAACGTGGTTCAAGACCACTCCCGCAGCATCCGGACCACCAAGCCACTCGAAATCTAAGCTACTCGAGGGATCCTGTAACCCCAGATGGTCCCAGCGAATAATGCTTCCGGAAGTTAGTTGAATCAATGTCTGGCCTCCATTCACCTCATTGTAAAAGCAGGAGGCCGCTCCCAAAATTAACTCCGGATTGCCCGGATGCTGCTGATCACACAAGGGCGTTTGACCAGTCACACTGCCCTGCAATGCCGTGAAAATACCGGCGCAGGCAATGAATTTGAGGGATCGGCCTCCTGACCACATTTGAAGCACGGTATCCCAACCGGAGGAGACAGGAAATGATTTCCAAGTTTTTTAAACAGAATGGCGAAGGCCCAAAGATCTCTACCATGAGGAAACGGTCCTTGATTTAGCGAACAGGCACTGTTTCCTAGATTTTTCCTGTGGAAAATTTGCTATGAATCGCTCCGGCGACGTTGATCCTGAGTTCTTCGAAAAACTCTGGCGCGCGACATACCGCCGGGCCAAGAGGCCAGTCGAGGGCGTGCTCATTGCCGAGGAAGCGGCGGCATCTCTCACAACCGAGATCTTCGAAAATCTCCTTGATCGCTACAAGTCCTGGCCCTCGGATGCTGAATTCTCGGCCGAAGCGATGGAGGGTGCCTACGATCACTCCCGCCATAACGTTTCCTCCGATCGAGCTGAGCAGGAAGATCCCCAGCTGTGGCACGATCCCGAAGATACGCGCTACGAACGGAACCTTGACCTTGATCGCCTGAAGAAGAAGAACAAAGGGGGATTCTCAGACCGTGAGTGGACCGACCTTGACCCTGTCCTGCGTCCCTTCGGGTTTCATCTCCTCCTGCGCAAGGGGCTTGGGAACCAGGACGCGGAGGACGTATACCTCGAAACCTTTGCGGAGCTTGCCCGCGAGCGGGCCAAGGACGGAAAGGCTCCCATTGAGTCGATTGTTGTCTTCGAGGAAGTGATCCCTCTGTTTTCCAAGATGGTCCAGTTTCGGGCCATTGACTGGCGCCGCAGGCAGAGCGCACTGAAAAACCAACCCAACACCCAGAGTTCGTTCGAGGATCTTACTGAGAGAGAGGATGGCGCCATGCAGTTCGAAGACGAAAGCGCAGATCCCGGACGGTCCCTGGGCGCTCTGAGTTTCGACGAAATATACCGGCAATGTGGGGAAATCCTCACGGAGTGCCAATGGCAGCTGATCTTTACCGTCTATGTCTCCCAGAGCGCAACCATGGGCGAGCTCTGCGAGGATCCCGAAGTTCTCGGCAAACTGGGCCTCGAACCCTCTCACTCTATTTCCAAAAAACGCCGAATTCTCAATGAGGCGCTGGAGGAGGCCCTCGCGAAGCTACAAAAATGCCTGTTAAGTTGAAAATGCGTGAAATCGATTCCGGTAGAAAGGGGAAAGGACGATGAAATCTGAACCCCCTGACCAGTATGAAGAGCTGAAAGCACTGCTCTCAAAAAGCTTTAGCGCTGAAGAAGGTGAGGACATCCCGCCCATCCCCGATCAAATTCGTGATCGTATCCAGGACCAATACGGCAGGAAAAGTGCTGCCCTCGGCGCATCCTCCGCAAACCACGAGGAATCGTTCATTGCGAGGATTTCGCGCCTCTTCGCCCAGCCTCAATTCAGTGGGGCAATGGCTGCGGTTGCGCTCATCGCCGTAGCCGCCTTTTTCCTGATACCTGAACGCGACGGCCCAGCTGGTGGAGGCATGCGTGGAAAGCAAATAGTGGCTCCGGACCACCCCATCACATCAGTTGTCCTTTATGGCCTGGCACCCGGGAAAGCCGAGGCCATCAAAGGAGTTCTCGATCCGAATGTCGCCGTTGTAAGAGAAACGATTAGCGGAGAACCTGCCGCTGAGGGAATCACCATTATCATTAACGGGGAGGAAGGGACCATTGAGGGCTACTCCGATCCAAGTTCAGAAGCGATGACAGCCGATCTTCCTTCCGATGAGTTCGAGGTAGGGAAAGTCATCAGCGAGATGGTCCAGAAGTTGCGCGACCGCCCGGCCCCCTGAACGAGATACTCAGTCAGCCTCTCAGGCAGTTATGGGCAATAGCCATAGCCAGAAACCTTGCCGGAAACTGACAGGTAGGGAACGATAGCTCTCCACTATAACTCCGAGAGAAACCCTCGCTCGTCCACTGACCAACCCGACAATTCCAAGTTCTGGGACAGCATCTTTCCGCTCAATTCAACACCCTCTTCAATGTCATGGACTACGAACCCGGGTAGCATCCTTCCGTATGATTTTTCCAGCCAGCCTGGATGGGCTACGTCTCCCTTGTGGATCACTGGGTCAGGTGGCATAGAAAAACTAAGCACACGGCCCGATGACTCGTGGGCCACGAAGATTCCCTTCCCCGCATCGCTTTCATTCTGCGGCCCCTCCCCAAACAGATAGAGCGTGAGTGGAACCCCAGCAGCCCCGGCGACGCGGTGAACTTCACGCATCCGAGCCGTGCCGATAAGATCACGTAGAATGACCTTCTCGCTGGACAGGAGACCCAGTTCGGCGGCCCCGTCGTTCGGACCGAGGACCACGGCCTCGGCTCCGGTAATCGCCGGGAGCAAAAGGCCCCAGACCCGCCGCACCGCCAAGGGGGCCAAGGAGTCGATGGTAACCGCAGCCTTTCCGTCCCCAAGGTTATAAGGATCCGCCAACTGATGGGCGTTGAGTAAAAGCCCACCCCATTGCTCTTCGTCCAATCCGTCCAAGGCCCGCCAATCCTCCAGCCATTGCTCCGCCCCGGGATGCCCATGGGCCAAGGCGGAGGGATCTTGTCCCTGTTCGAGGAGCTCCAGCACTTCACCCCAGGTACAAGAGCAAGCCTGGACGCCGTTGACCCAGTGCAGGGCGCGGTGATCCGGTTTCCGTTGCCTGAGGAAGTCCTTCACCTTCCCGGCCGACTCATGTCGCCTTGCAAAGACGTCCCCAGCTAACAAATTCAGTTCCCGCCTGACGTCCCCGGCCCGATACTCTTTTGCGGGCGAGGCCTCACCAAAAGCCACTCGCACTCCAAAGGGAATGGCCCTCGGTCTTTTCCAGAAAAATTTCCCTCGCTCAGCAGAGAAAATGGATTTCCAGAGACCATCAAGATACACCGGCTGAATAAGACAATCCGCCTTGCGGGCGATCAGTTCCATTCCCCGCTTGAATTCTCCCATGAACCCGCTGCGAGACAACTCCCCCTCCGGGAAAATGCAGACCACGGTCCCCTCCTTTACCGCCGCCGCTGCGACTTGAATCGCATCCTTGGCGCGTTTACTTGAAATCGGCACGGTGTCAAAGAGCTTGGCGACCTTCCCCACCACGGGTTTTTCAAAATAGTCGCTCACCATCAGGAATCGTACCGGCCGTGGGCTGGCAGCAGTGAGAATCAAGGCGTCAAGGTAGCTGACATGATTCGGGGTCAGCAGAACGCCCCCTTTTTCAGGCATTCTTTCAGGGTGAATAGTCTCGATCCGGTAGAAGGCCCGCAGGGCGCTGAACGCGAGCATCTTCACGAAGGCCCGCGGGAGCAACCGCATGACGTAAAAAGTCACTCCGACCGAAACGGCGGCGGCAAGGAGAAACTGGACCTTCGGTGTCAGCCCGGCCTTGACCAGCACAGCCTGCAATATCACCGCGCCTGCCATGGCAAGGCAGTTCAGAAGCGCAGAACCCGCCAAGATATTTCCTCTTTGGTCGGGGTCGCATTCATCCTGCAGGAAGGCGTTGATGGGAACAAAGAAAAAGGCCGCTCCAAAGCCAGTCCCAGCAAGCGCCATATAAAACAAGGCCGACTCCGGGACGGTAAACGCTACCCCAATGCTCGCAGCCATCATGATAATTCCTCCCAGCGGATTGAGCCCCAATTCGATGTGCCGCTTATTGATCATGGCTCCCAGGATACTTCCTAATGCGATCCCTCCCCCTGCCGCACACATCATCCACGACTGTGAGGTGGCAAAGTAAGAATCTCCGTCATAAAGATCCTTGGAAATTGTCACCGAGACCATTTGCACGAAGGCGCCAAATGCCCAGAAATAGGCAATGCCAAGTGCCGTGAGCCGAAGTGGCCTCGATTTAAGGAGCTGTCCAAGTTGCCCAAAGTGAGAAATGAGAAGCCCCTTGGTGAAGGGACGTTTCGACTGTGCCGGAATCACATGGATCGAATACGCCATGATCAGCGTTACCACCGCTCCGCAACCGATGATAATAATCGGTAGAAAGCCCGCTTGCCAACCGTCTCCCAGACGCGCCTCCCGCCCCGTGTACCAGAACCCGATAACGATCTGCCCTGTCAGGATAGCAACGATGGTAAACATCTGCATGATCCCACTCGCAAATCCGAGGCGCGAGGACCCGACCAGATCCTTGATAATCCCGCTCTTGGCTGGACTTAGAATCGTGGACTGTATCGCAAGAAAGAAGAAACAGGCCACCGCAAGCGGAAAGAACTCGGTCTTGAAGCAGTAGAAAACGACCGCGAATACTCCCAGTTGTATCCAGGACGCGAGGCGGATGATCCTGGTCTTGGAAAAGGTATCGGAGGCCCATCCCGCCAGCGGCCCCAAGAGAATGAACGGCAAAAGAATCAGCAGGGCGAGAATGTGCTGCAGGTAATTTCCCCATCCAGCTCCGGCAGCCAACCAGATTCCCATTGGCAACAAAGTGAACTGCAGGGCCTTGTCATTGAATGCATTCTGGGACTGGAGACCCATTAGGCTCCAGAACGAGCGCCAGCTACGGCGATCCGGCCCCGGACTTTCCAAGCCTTGCTTTTCATTCTGTTCTGAAGGTGGCACTTGTAAGGACGTTAACTTACACCCCCTCTCACTGGAAATCGATTCTCAAACCAAGAAGATCGATAGAACTGATAGTTCAGCCTTCATTGGCTAACGTGCCACCCCACTGCGATCTAGGCGCCGGAGTCTCGCTTCTCCGGCCCAGTTTGGACCGAAGCCCCCGGGAAAGGAGGAGGCTCGCCCTTCACTCGACCGGGCGAGACCACGGGAATTGATGCCATGGGCGCTTCAACCCACTTGGGGGCCTTAGGACTGCGGTCAGCGAAAAATCCCACCAGGCCCATCCCGATTAAAGCCAATCCCCCTGCCCAACCCACTGTCATCGGCGTCGCCATCAGAACGACCACAGGCGTGAGGAGCAGAGTACCAAAAATCATCCAGCTGGGTTTGACTTCATAGTGATGCACGACAAGCCGGATCCGTGAGCGTGCCAGGGCCAGACCAAGAATGATGTAGCAAAAAGCGACGGAAAGTCCATTGAGGTTAAATACCACCCCCGCTTTCTTGGTGATAAGTGCTGCTCCCGTTTCTACAATCAAAAGGGAGATTAACATGGAACCCGTGAACAGGAGCAACGTGAGAATACGCAGTGAAATTTTTTTGAAGGAGGACGCCCCGATTGCCCCCGCAGACATCATCGCAGAAAACAGAACGACGGTCAGAGCCATGATCACGTTGCGCCAGACATCAATACCTCCGATAAGATAACGAACGATAAGATAGGGTAAGAGGGTGGAGGCTGTGAGAAGGCAGAGGCCCCAGAGCGCAAAAAACTTTCCACGCACCACCTTCCAACGTGAGAGCGGCGTCATGAGTAGAAGCTCATGGTTCCCCTCATCGAGCTCCTGCCCCATCAGTGCAAGGCCACCCAGAGGCATCAATAGAAGACACACCACGCCGGCCACCAGCCAGAAGACCCCTGAGAACATGTCCCCGGGAAAAAAGAGCCGGAGATTAAGAAGCCCGGCATACTCGGTGAAGGTTTCGACCTCCTGCATCTGAAATTCAGTCGCGACGGCGACGACTGCGAGTAGGTGAATCCCAATAAAAGGGTAGATAAAAATACCCCGACGGAGCCCTTGCCGCAACTCCTTCACGGTCATGGGCCCAAGACGCTCCGGGAGGTCCCGGGACTTGAACAAAGTCTCAGCCAATTCAGGCACACCTCCTCTTAAATCCGATAGCATATTGGTGCAATACGGATCTGAAATACGACCAGCGCAGCCTCCGAGCCAAAGCCATCACCATTTCCTTGTCGAATCGCAGGCAGTCCACTCCCCTGTAAGCCGGATTCTGTCTCCCGTGTCGAACCTTTGGCCGACACAGGGTGGCAATCATTTCTCTTCCGCCCGCGTTACCTTGGACGGATCCTGCCGAAGCAGGATGCGACTATTACCCGGGGATACTGCGGGCGGGTAACCCTTCCCCTGTTCTGTCTTGCACTACGCGGGGTTTGCCATGCCTCCTCAGTTGCCCTTGGAGCGGTGGGCTCTTACCCCACCTTTTCACCCTTACTCCCTGCCGAGGCAGGAAGCGGTATTTTTTCTGCTGCACTTTCCGTCCGAACCGGCTTTCGCCGACCCGTCCCTCGCTTTCGCAAGGCGCGCCACCCTGTAGTGTCCGGACTTTCCTCGAGGCCCTCATCGAAACGAAAACCCCGCGATCACCCGGGAAGTGGACCACCACGGTAGACCGCACTCACCGGAAACTGGAAGCCTAAAGTCAAAAAGCCCCCCGGCCAGGGAAGAAAACCCACTTTCATCTCATTCCCGGGACTCGTAATCCCGCGAAATTCCAATCATTCTCGCGCCTTGTGAGGACTTATTATCTCCAAATGAACTCACCGGACGATCTCGTCCCGGTCGCTCCCCGAGCAGGCCTGTGCTTACGTATCATTGATCCCCCCGATGGGGCAGTGAATCAACGCTTTTACCGAGAGGTTGGCAAGGAATGGAACTGGAATGCATGTGCCGCGTGGAGCATACGGCACTGGAACGATTTTCTTAAATCCAACCCCATAACCACCGTCGTGGT
>TARA_B100001057_G_C22871853_1_pt1 | contig 27802 bp, 17 predicted proteins | sample TARA_B100001057 | Tara Oceans TARA_B100001057 (sample SAMEA2621839) | marine metagenome | biome: marine biome (ENVO:00000447); feature: surface water layer (ENVO:00002042); material: "saline water (ENVO:00002010), including plankton (ENVO:xxxxxxxx)" | depth 5 m
CTATAGTATTACTTTGTTCGCCCGGAGCTCCTGTAATAGTTTCTCTAGAAGTATCAGAGACATTGGATACATTATTGTCTGCCCCTTCTCTTGTAGATGATATTCGAGTTGTGTCTGTAGATTGCCCAGAAATTTGAGTTATATCTGGCGCAGTTTGATTTGTTATTTGATTTACCTCTGCCGAGTCTGCTTCAATTTCTGTTATAGGAGAAACTCTTTCTTGGTCTGTAGGTTGCAAATCTAATCCTACACTGTCTCTCAGTTCCTGTATCCTTTTTTGTTCCGCTTGGGCGTTTTCTCTTTGTTCTTTTGCAATCTTGGATTGTTCTATAATTCTGTCTCTTTCTTCATTATAGATTTGTTCTCTGGTCTTATTAGCCTCTTCTGCCTTCTTTTGTATATCTTCTTCGGAGAGATTTAATTTATTTTGGACATCAGATTCTGAAATCTGTTCTCTCAGAATTCTTCTTTCTTCTGAATCAATTCTTTCCTGCTCTCTAAAAAGTTCTCTTTGTTTTTCTCTAATTTCTTTTTCTTGACGTTTCTTCTTTCTGAAATTTCGGAACGCAACTACCCCCTTTCTTACACTATCGCCCAAGAATTTAACTCCTAACGCAAGGATAGGACTATCGGAAACCACACCAGCGACTACCGCACTAATATTAGTTACGCCTTCAGTGAGAGTATCTGTAATCTTTGCGCCGACATCATTCATCAACGAAGAATCCGATTTAACTCGTTGGTCATGCATTTGGATTAGTGATTGAAATCTTTGTTTGTCAGAATCCCCGACTTCTTTGGAGTCTCCAATTAACTTTGCAATATTCGCCATTTCCTTTCTACTGGCTCTGCGCTCTTTTGCGTCCATGTCTCCCTGTTTTGATATCAGTTCTGATACTTGTCGCAGAGCCTCATTTGTGGTATTGGATTCCATTTCGCCAGAGGCTTTGTCTAGACTCTCAGACAGACCCCGATAGTCCATATTTACGGATTCTAATTTATCGATTACTGAGTCTAGACTTGCTTCAGCCATTATTTTTCGCCGTTAAAGGATTTGTTTGATTTACTTGTTCCGGCATACAGACCAAACCAGGCAGCACCCGCCCCAACAATCACTGAGATAAGACCGGATTGTTCCATAGATGGTGCTGGAAGATCCATATACCAAAGAACTGTTTTGTATAATAAGAATATATATACAGATAAGAATAATCTTGGAAAAATTCTCCAAGCATCTACTGCAGCAGCAAGATGAATCATTTTTTTGTATGGATTACTTCCGCTGTTTACTGTATCTGTGTCAATTTCTAGATCTATTTTAACTTTTTTTGTTAAAGGTTTTTCTACTGCCATAATAATTTCCTATTTTTTCATTCTATCTTTTTCTTCTTGTAGATAGTTCAAGAGCATTGATACATAGATTTCTCTTTCCCACGGCATCATGTTCTCTAATTCTGTCAGACTATATTTATGGTGTTGCATCAATGCGAAGTTCGTCTGATAGAGAGAATATAATGTTTCATGATATAAACCTATACGAAAAAATCGGTGATTCCTCGTAGTTTAAAGGTATTTGTCCATCCACAATCAGGACATTTCACAACTGCATCAGTTACGCACTGAGGCATAGTCTCAAAAAAAGTATTTATCTTCTGAAACTGCATTTGCGACAAAGATTCTAGAAATTCAGAAACTTCTTCATCATTAGAATCCGCAATATCATAAACTTCATCGCCATCATAGATATATTCGATACAATTTTTTAACATTTTCATTGTATCTTCAAATGTATTCAGATTCTGAACACCCTTAAGGATTTTAAAATCTGGATACTTCATTATCACACCAATAGTATCTGTTAAATCAATTCTATTTGTATGATCCTCATTATTTTCAATTTCAACATTGTCGAGATTGATATCAAATCTAACATCTTTCTCAGTAGTTGATCCGTCTTCGGAACCAGCCGGACAGTCATGTTTATAATTTAACTGTACGATGTTTCCTACAGACTTACTACGAATGTTGACAAACAAATACTCTATATCAAATGTCGCAAGACTTTCAATCTTTACGCCTTTGGTAATAATGCAGTTCGCAATAATTTGTTTTGCTGCATCTACTTGTTCTTCAACATCGTCTCCTTCGTTAGCCATCAATAGAATCTTTTCTTCCCTAACCAAAAAAGGTCTAAACTTGATTTTTTTCTTGGTTGACGGAATTGTAAGATTATAAGTTGGCGTATCTAACTTAGGTAGAGCCATTCTAATCTCCTATAATAAAAAATAAGTCACTACTATTATTTAGTCTGACTTTCTCCACTTGCGATATGCCATTGTGACAGGTAAACTTGCAATTTCTTCTGATGCGTATGCGTAGGTTATCTGTCCAATAGAAATCGGGTATGCCTCTTCAAAGGTCACAGAATAATTTGAAAAGTGTTCTAGTCCTTTATCTTCTAAACTTCCAAGTGTTTGTTTAACTTTATCTGTTGTAGACTGAGATTCATTTTGATTTGAAGTTCTATCATATGAGTAGAATGTACAGTCTTTGACGATATCATCGTAGTATGACACATATGCAGTTTTATAACTTATCGCCAAATCCATCCATGCACTGAAGAAATCTCTTTCTTTCAAATTTTTACTTAAATATACATTGAATGACAAATCTTCATATATCATTCCGTATGCGGATTTTCTTGGTGGGCCATAATATTGAACTTCTTCTGTAGCGAGTTGTTTGCCAGGCAGTTCTAGATTATCAATCCTTAGAGTCAAGTTTTCTGTCATTCCATCTCTAAGAGTAGATGGAAGTCCATCTGGATACGGTATACTTAATGCATAAGTATTGGGTATTAATAAGTCATTAGATACTCTAGAAGTAAAATTGTCTATACTAAATTTTCCTCCTCTTTTGAGGATAGTACCTCCGTAAAGGTTACTACTTGTTGGTGAATTCCCTGCCATTCTTATCCTCTCGCGGAATCAGACCAGACTTTACTCGCGCTGGCCTTTTTGAATCTTTGTACTGGAAGGAATATTGCAATATCCCATTCATTTGCGTCTATCGTCACAAAACTACTTCTCATATTATTGTATAAGTATCTTTTAATGCATGGTTTAATTGTACTGAACTTACTTGCACCCTGTAAGACTCTGTATGATAAAGCAAGTCTAGTAGTGGAGTCGTAGTTTTTATTTGTAGCAATATTACTCAGACTATTCATGATCAACATTCTGTTTCTAGGAGATACATAATGCAAATTCATCCCCAGAAATCCTCTAGGGAAGTAATCCACTGCGAATATCAACGGAAACTCATCGTAGTACGGCAATTTGTCCTTAAACTTCGGATCGTAATTATAGAAATACATTTTTCCTATCTGTGGAGTTGCTGCCTTTCTATCTGAGTCAGATAAAAGACTTCTCCTACCCGGCTGTCGGGACAATGCACTTGTTACTGCACTCTGTCTCACCTTTTTGCTAAACCACTCTCTAGCCGCCGATGAGTTCGGTTGTATACCCTTCTGGGCCAGTCGTTTGAGTAGTGGTCTAAAGTCTGCCATGTTCTATTTATGTTTATTTTCGATAAACTTTCACAGGAAGTTCAGTATAACCTCTGACAAATGATGAAAAAGTGCGTTTCTCTTCTCCTACAACCTCTATTCGATCAAATCTTTTCATAATTTCTTCCCAGAGAACCTTGAGTTGTAGTTCTGCGGTTCTGTTTCCCATACAACGATGGATTCCAAAACCAAATGATAAATGATTACGAGCATTCTCTCTATCAATGATTAGATCTTCTCCATTGGGGAAAACTTCTTCGTCACGATTTCCGGAAAGATACCACATTAGTATCTGGTCATGTTTTTTGATTTCTTTGTCTCTGATCATGCAGTCATTGTTTGCGGTTCGTCTCATATATGCGAGAGGGGTTTGCCATCTAATAATTTCTGATACCATATTCGGTATCAATCCTAGATCTCCTTTTAGTTTTTCGTATTCTGACGGAAACAGGTTAAGTCCATGAACACCAGCAGTCATAGAATTTCTTGTAGTATCATTTCCTCCCACAATCAGTAGAATAAGATTACCTAGAAACTCCATTGGCTCCATATCTTTTGTGTGTTCTCCCTTGACCATCATAGAAACAAAGTCATTTGTGGGTTCTTTCTTTCTCATTTCCCAGATTTCGGTAAAATACTGAAGACATTCTACTAATTCGTCAATTCTTTGTTGTTCGGTATCGATAATTCCTGCGCCAGGCACTGCAGTCGCAACATCAGACCATCGTGTTAACTTTCTGCGTTCTTCGAATGGAAAATCAAAGAGAGTTGCGAGCATTTGTGTAGTCAGTTCAATAGAAACTTTGTCTACCCAATTAAATGTCTCATCTTCGGGCAAAGAATCTAAAACTGCACCAGTCCTTTCTCTTATCATGGGTTCTAGTCCCATCATACTTCTCATAGAGACTACCGGAGCAACTGTTCGTCGTTGCAGATCATGTTTGGGCGGATCCATTGCGATAAACAAAGAGATATCTAACGAACCTTCTGGACGGGGACTTCCGACAGGATACCCTATTGTTATCATTGGTTCAGAAGAAAACTCTTGGTGATTCATATCAACTTTTTTGATATCATCATATTTTGTCAATGACCAGAATCTTCCAGCAACTTCTGTCTCATTAAAGTGTATTGGATCTTCTTCTCTAAGTCTTTTAAACATTTCAAGACTTTTGTTTTCTTCAAAGAGTCTATTCCATACTGGGTTGAGTGTCTCTAGAGGAACATCGTATGCGGAAGGAATTTCACCAGTAAATTCATCTTGTTCTGATCCTGCTCTGGCAAATCCCGCAGCTGCAGCGGATTCTCTTTCTTCTAGTACCGCATAGTGTTCGCCATCATTGCCATTACTACCGATGACATCCATTCTTTTCTCATCTTCGTCTGTCCACATTGGTTCGTTGCTCATAATGCCTCCATATTTTAACTATTTAGTTTGGGTAAAATATGTTTTTCGGTGATGATCTTAAAATCCCATCCCTTCATTTCGCAGTATTTCTCTGCGGCCTTCCATTTTGCTTCATTGACACCCCAAGTCTTCATCTCATTGATATATCTTTTCTGATTTTTCTTTTTTCTGGGTGGTTTTGTTTCTCGATTTGGTTTGATTTCAATCATACTAACTTTATCTTTCGTTTTTACTATAAAGTCTGGATAATATCTATGTATTTTATGATCTATGGGAGACAAATAGGGAATTACAATTTCTTCACTTGCCCATGAAAGAATGAGGGGATTTCTATCGCAATAGATCATAAATCTTCTCTCCCAACTGGAGCGATACACTATTTTCGATAGATCACCTATGTATTTTTTGGGATTCTCTGGAGTATATCTACCTTTGTAGGTAAATTTCCGCAACATTCAAAAACCTCATATAAATAATAGGTGTAAATAATTATTTATAAAAAATAAAACGGACTAGTTATGGCAGAAGAAACTACACAAACTAAGATGCGTGATACTGTAGAACGGGCGGTCGATAAAGCCAGATCGCCGACCACAAGTCTAAAATTTCCTAGTAGGTTGGGAGAAGGGGGTACAGAACTTCAGAGTTTCATAGAATTTAGAATTCTAAAAGAATCTAACACTAGGGAACAGACACAAAAGAAACTCATGGAAAGTTTTGGAAGGGGGGGTGAACCCGAAACCCCTGATCCGACAACCACTAAGATAAACACTCGCGTCGAATCTGGTTCAGTGATAAGTCTATTCATTCCCGAAAATCTTGCAACCCCTACTGCTGCACAGTATGATTCGCAGACAATGGGCTCAATTGGTGGTTCATTGACTAACCTAGTTGGAGGAAGTTTTGCAGACCTCAAAGATGTCGGTGCCGGAGGAAATATGGGGGCCACTGCGTTAAACGAAGTAGTACAAACAGCGGGCAATCTTCTCGGCGGTGGAGCGGGAGATGTTATCAATCAGGCAGTTTTTAACCGAGCCGCAAATGCAGCAAAATATCTACTCTTCAAAGGAATAGATTTTAGAAAATTTCAATTTCAATATAATTTTGTACCACAAAATTTACAAGAGTCTAAAAATCTTGAAGAAATAATTAAGATATTCAGACAGGCAATGTTGCCAGATATTGTTTCTGTGGGGTTTTATGATATACCGCAATCTTTTCAAATCCAATATGTCATTAAAAAGGCAGATGGAAACCCTGCACCCATAATACATCAATTTAAACCATGCAATCTTGAAGAATGTAATGTATCATATGGAGCGAATGGAAGATTCACTTTGACAGAGGCTGGTTATCCTGCTAATATTCAGTTATCTTTGACCTTTTCTGAAAATGAGCAGGTTACGAGAAAAGATGTAGACGAAGGATTTTAAGAATGGCAGGTAAAAGTTTATTTAATAAGGTTCCCTATACAAACTATGACATATTTCTCAACAATAAAAATAGAGTTGTAAAGAATATATTTAAAGTTGCTCAAGTTGTAGAGAAATATCAAGTAGAACCATCATCTTCATATGAATATATCGTAAAAGACGGAGATACTCCAGAAATCATTTCTCAGTTATATTATGGTTCTCCTTTATATCACTGGACAATATTAGTATTTAATAATGTAATAAGTTTTTATGACGAATGGCCATTAAATTCTTCTGCATTTGCAACCATGATAGCAGAAAAATATGGAGATGTCCTTACTGCAGAAACTACTCCGCACTGTTATGTACATAAAACGAATTCTACAAAAATAAGTCCAGAAACTTATAATTTTTTTACCGAAGATTTTGAACGAACACAATATGACTTATATTCTAAGTTTGAATATGAGAATGAACTAAATGAAAAAAATAGAGTTATCCGAGTCATAAGAGATGATGTTGTAGATGATTTTGTGAAAGAATATGAAAGAGTTATTAGGTTATGAAATTTGCTGGCCAGTATGATGTAAAAAGTTTTAAAGTATATCAAACTGAAGACATGGGAATTGATCTTGGTGGTGTATTTTTAGAATTATCAATTTATGAGAATATATTCTCTCAGAGTCTGTCTGTTCGGGCAACTATAGTGGATACTTATGATTTTATAAAATTAATACCCATTATTGGTCAAGAGTCGGTAGAATTGGAACTAGAAATGACATCTGAACCAGAAGAAGAGCCAATAGATCCAATAAAACTAGATTTGGTTATCTATAACATAACTAACATAGAACAAGAAGGAGAAAATATTACTTATGTATTAGATATGACAACTAAAGATTTCATTACAAATTTTGAAAAAAGAATTTGCACTGGACACAGAGATGAGAGCTCGTCTTCAATAGTTAAGAGAGTGTTTGGAGAACTAAGTTCAAAAAAAGAATTAAACATTACTTCAAGTAACGACAGTCAATCTTTAGTAGTACCAAATATGACTCCCTTCAGGGCAATAAATTGGTTGAAAGATAAATCATTTTCTGATACTTATTCTGCCCCCTATTATTTTTTCGAAACTGTTAATGAATATAGATTTAAACCTCTTTTGCAGATGGCAGAATCAGAATCTAAAAGGGAGTATGTTAAAGCAGTTCCAAACACAGAAAATCCCGCTGCAGAGGAAACAAAATTATTAGATTACTCAGTAATATCCAAATTTTCTGTATTGGATAATATAACATCCGGAATGTATGCAACAAAGGCAAGAACTGTAGATTTAATAGGAAGAACATATGAACAGTTTGATCATAACTATTGGAAAAATAATTATTCCCCAAAACTCGCAGAGAATAAATTACAATCAAGTTCTGCATATAATTACTCTCCCACAAATGAATATTTACTTCCGGAAAACTTTCTCAATCCATATCAACAGGATAAATTTTACCTACAGTCAAAAGCAAACGAACAAATATTCAAAAACTTTAAAATAAAAATAGATGTTTTTGGTGACAATCGAATTTCTTCTGGTGACGTAATTAAATTAGTATTTCCAGAAATATCTCCGCCAGAAGACGAGAGAGGCAGAGAAGAAGATAAACATTATAGTGGAAATTGGTTGATAGTCGCAATAAAACATACCTTTGGGAAAAGAAACTACACCATGACTATGGAGTTAGTCAAGGATGGTTCCGGAGTCAGTTATGGATAGTCTAATTAACTCCAACCTTATTTGGTGGCAAGGTACTGTTCAAGATGTCGATGATCCAGAGAAGATTGGACGAGTCAAGGTTAGGATATTTGGATATCATACAGAAGAAGTAGATATCGATTTATTACCTTGGGCTTCACCGATACTACCAATTACTTCTGCAAGTATTGGTGGTCTTGGAACATCTCCGACTGGTGTAGTTACTGGTGCATGGGTAATTGGTTTTTTTCGCGATGGGTCTTCTGCAGAAGATCCGATTATATTTGGTACAGTTCCGGGCAAACCACAAAATGAGATAAACAAAGAAAATAAATTTTCTGATCCTGCTGGACTTTATCCTACAGAGAATAAAGATTCTTTGTTACCCAATGGTAGTGTTCTTAGGGAATCTGATGTCAATAGACTTGCGACTGGAGACAATACTTCAGAGACGATTGTACAGGAAAAGAAGGATTCACTAGACTCAAAGTCAGGAGAACCATCCACACCATATGCGGCAGAATACCCACACAACAATGTAATCAGTACTAAGTCAGGTCATCATGTGGAGTTCGATGATACGCCAGGCGCAGAAAGAATACACATCTATCATAAATCAGGAACATTCATAGAAATTCACCCAGACGGTACTACAGTTAAGAAGTCAAAAAGTGACGATTATGAGATAGTAGAGGGAGATAAGACAGTCCATATTACAGGTAATTATAAGATGATAGTAGATGGAAAAATTTCTGTTGATGTAGGTTCGTCTGCGGAGTATAAATATGGTGGAACACATAAAGTAAATTCGGGAGGAACTCACACGATTGAGGCCCCCAAACTAGACTTAAATCCGTAAAACATCATGGCATATTCAAACACATCATCAGAAAATAGAATTGGTTTGCTCGGGGGCGATCAGTATCTAGATATTGATTTGTCCTTTAAAAGAAACCCTATTACTAACGATGTAATGATGAAAAAAAATGTTAATGCGGTAAACCAGTCATTGAGAAATCTTCTTCTAACAAATAGATTCGAAAGACAATTCTCTCCATCTTTTGGGGGAAATATATACAATTCTTTATTCGAGCCCCAAGACGAATTTACGGCAAGAGATTTAGAAGATAGAATTTCTAAAACTATTACTAACTTTGAAAAAAGAGTTCAAGTTGTGGGTGTTTCCGTAGAATATCCAGAACTCTACCAAAATTCGGCAAAAATACAAGTAGTTTATGTCTTGATTGCAACTGATGAGGAAGTGACAACTACATTTACTATAGAGAGAGTAAGATAATGGCAAGAACTATTCAAATATCAGATCTTGATTTTAAAGATATTAAAAGAAACATAATTTCATATATGAAGGCCGACTCGACTTTTTCGGATTACGATTTTGAGGCTTCTGGTTTGAATACTCTAATGGATATATTATCGTATAATACACATTACACTTCATATTACTTAAATATGGTTGCAAATGAAATGTTCTTGGATACTGCAAGAATCCGAGAGAATGTGGTTTCCAGAGCGAAAATGTTGGGCTATGAATCCAGATCTAATGTCGCCCCGAAAGCCGTTGTCTCAATTGTTATAGAAAGGGTTGGCCCGTTAGAAAGCGAAACATCTACTGTTCTAATTAACAACGAATTCAAGTTTTCTGCAAACTTGGATGGTGTTTCTTATAATTTTTTTCCAGAAGTTCCGAGGTCTGCCCCAGTATTATCGTCCACTGTTGCAAATGACGGAATTACTGTAACTACTCGATATTTTTTAGGAGACTTGGTTTTGGTGCAGGGAAATCCAGTCACAGAATTTTTTATAGTAGATACGACTAATCCAAATCAAAGATTTATTTTGTCTAATGCAGATGCGGATACTTCTTCAATAAAAGTTACTGTGCGAGAAGATTTGACTACTGACGAATTTACAGAATTCAAAAGACCAACAGATACTATGGATTTAAGTGATGTATCTACTTCCTTCTTTGTCCAAGAAGTCGAAAGTGGCTTATATGAAATATTTTTCGGAGACGGAGTATTAGGAACCTCGTTAGAAAGTGGAAATTTGATTACAGTTGATTATTTAACTACATCCGGAGCAGCTGCAAATGGCATTGCAAAAATAAATACCAGCGCTACAGACACAGATTTCAAAATAACAGAATTAACTACCGTAAATAAAGTTTATGGGGGTTCAAATAAAGAAACTACAGATTCTATCAAGTTTTATGCTCCTAGAACTTTTGAAGGTCAAAATAGAGCAGTAACAGTAAGAGATTACAAAACAATTATACCTAAGATATACACGCAGTCATCCTCTGTAAATGTTTGGGGTGGAGAAGACAATGACCCTCCCCAATTTGGAAGAGTTTATATTTCAATCAAACCAAATGACGGAAGTTATCTTACAGATTTCGAAAAAACCACGATACAAAATAGACTCAAAACAGACTATTCTATATTAACCATTCTTCCAGAAATTATTGATCCAAATTATACAAAACTTCTTGTATCCACTAATGTAAAATATGATAATGAGGCTACTATTCTTGGAGAAGACGAATTAAAAACAATAGTTTTAAACACTATCAAAACTTTTAGTGATACTTTTATGAACGAATTTGACAATTACTTCAGATATTCTAATTTCATCAGTGCAATTGATAATTCTAATGACGCAATAACCAATAATACTACTACAGTTAACCTTCAGATTGAAAAGAAGATAACATTAAATGCCAGATCTCAATATGTTTATAATTTTAATAATGAGATTGCTGTCGGATCGATATCTTCCACTGGATTCAAGTCTATGAACTCAAATAATCTTTTATATATTGAAGATACTTCTGATACTGCTCTCAAGTTTTACTATACAGATTCTAATGGAAAGAAAGTATATGTTGATACGGTGTCGGGAACGATAGACCACAAAAAAGGAAATATAATCCTAAACGATCTCACTATAATAGAATTAGAAAATAATTCAAGTCTTTTAAAAATAAAAATGACTCCAAAAGATCAAGATGTATTCCCTAGAAGAAATCAAATATTAGTTATCGATACACAAGAAGTATCAATAAATATGATGGCAGATACTGATGATTATAATAATAATTACGACATCACTACTCAAAGCGTAAGTATCATCAGAAGATAATTAAATGTCAAGTCCCAACTTAAAAAACATTTCTTCTATTGTTAAAGAATCTTTGCCCTTCCATATTAGGGAAGGGGAGTACGATAATTTTGTAAAATTTATAGAACTATACTATGAGTGGTTGAGTCAAGATGGAAATCCTCTTGATGTTATGTCTGAAATTACAGAATATGGCGATCTCGACAAAACATTAGATATATTTGTAAATCAGTTCAAGTCTGAAATCGGTGCAGTATTTCCATCTGTTACAAGAATACGAGACAAAAATACAAATGCTAAAATTCTAGGTGCCTTATTTAATTCTACCGTTCAGTCTAATTCAGAAAACGAAACATTCATTCAAGACACTTTTATGGGGAATGGAATAGTATCTGAATTTTTAATGTCTTATAGAGATCCTTCTTATTATTTCGGAAGAGATGTTTCTCCGTATGTTGCTGATCTAAAAGTCTATACAAATCCATCTAATCCATTTTCTGGCTCTCCTGCAACCGATTCTAGTCTGTTATCTTTTCCCAACGATTACACAGAGTTAACAGAAGGGACAGATTATTATTTAAATGACGATAGATTAGTTTTTGGAGAAGAAGATAATATTCTGGCTCCATTGAATGGAGTTTCTATTGTAGTAGTATTTCAGTTAAGGACGAATCCTACAACAACTCCAGATAAAAATATAGAAGAAGAAAAAAAGAAAAAATTTACAGATCAAAATCACTTTCTTAAACTACTTCGAGATTTTTATCAATCAAAAGGTTCTCAGAAATCTTTGCAATTTTTATTCAGAGCATTTCTCAACGAAGATATTGATGTTTATTATCCGAAAGAAAATATTTTTAAAGTAAGTAATAATAGATGGGTTCAGAGTAAAAGTATAAGAACGAATCCGAATACTACTTCTGCGGCTGGAACTCCTGTCAGAATTATAGGGGAAACGAGTTCTGCAATAGGGATAGTAGAATCTGAAATTAATTACACTCGTTCTAATTTCAACGTCAATGAATATTTTTTAGGAGATGTTTCGGGTGAATTTCAAGACCAAGAAAATGTTTTTGTCGAGATGGACGATGGAAGATTGGTCAGAGAACAGTTATACTCTTGCATTACTGGTTTTGAAGTAGTAAATCCTGGCAGCAATTATCCTAGAAATTTCGTTTTAGACTTTAATTTGGGAACGATTGGATCTGGCGTTGGATTTAGTGCAAAAATTAATAATACAACAACTGGAGAAGTTACCAATATAAATGTCAATACTGCCGGAGACAACTATATTACCGGAGAATTTGTCGAGTTTGTAAATGATGGAACATTTGGATCTGGAGCCATAGGAAGGATATCGCGAGTTGGTGGAGTTGAAAGAGATTTCGATATTACATGGACTCAAAACACAAGAAATCCAAGTTATCCACAAGTGGTATGGGACATATCGGACTATCCAGATGCTGTATTTGATTCTCAAACTTCTAGAGAAGTAGAAGTTTATCTGGTAAACAGAGATACTAGTTATGATGATGTTGTTTTATTATATGATTTCGATACGGTAAAATCGTCATCAATATTTTATGAGTTTAAAAATGATACTAACAGTGATCGCCATAATGCGTATAGAGAAAATCCTTCTTTCGGATCCGCGATAGGTAACTTTAGTTTATCTCTAAGGGGAGATGGATATGTTAGAATACCTACAGCTGCAAGTTATTTCCACGATATACCCTCATTTACAATAGATTTTTGGTATTATGGAACTGGAGGTTCAGATTCTGTCGTATTTGCATTTAACGGAATAGGCCAGAATGATAACGCAGATCTTTTTGTGATGCGTCACCTCGCATCCGGTCAGTTTGAGATGATTGCTTCTGATGGAGGTAATGTAAGAAGAGATTATACTTCCCCCACTGATGTTCAGTTAACCCAATCGAATACTTGGAGACACGTTACAATATATTCTTCTGCCGCTGATGGGACTACGATATATCTTGACGGAACAGAAGCAGCAGACTTTCCAGATTTAATTGTAGATATGAGAGAAGATGCAATTCTTACTATTGGCGCAGATAACGATGACGCAGATAGTGGTAGCGATATGTCAACTGCATTTTTTGGTTCTTTTAGAATAACTAAAGGAAGAAGATTTACAGAATATCAAAATCAGACAACTGGAGCAATCCAAATATTTGGTTGGGATTTAGACCCCATTCAAGTTGCGAGAAGATTATCTGACTACCAGTTTTCAATTAGTTCTGTCAACAATACAATATCATTTATGGACTATAACACAGGAGGAGATTTAGTTCCTACGGCAATACCAGATTGGCAATCCTTACAACTTAAATTTAAGAACATTGGTAAAGGGCCGGTAGAAAAAATTGATTTGGTTACTGGTGGATCTGGATATGCAAGAAACCCATATGCATATATCTCCGATACTTCCAACGGTTATGTGTCCGGAGGTGCTGGGGCATCAGTATCGGTGACTGGTTCAAATATTGGAGGTATCGAAGGAATAACAATTCGTCAGGACTCATCAAATCCCTCTCAGGATGGTTTTGGCGTAGGGTACACAACTCCTCCCACAATAGATTTAACTCCCATAGGAGACGGTATGGCGCAAGTAAATGTACTTACTGGGCCTCTATGTGTCAGAGAAGGGGCGTTTGTAGATGATCAAAGTTTTGCATCGTCCGATAACAGAATTCACGATGGATATTTGTGGCAAGATTACTCATATGTTGTAAGAGTTAACAGAGTTATTGATGAGTGGAGAGATCTTATCAAGAGAGTCATTCATCCTGCGGGCATGATGGTCTTCGGAGAAGTTACTCTTACTTCTAAGATTGAAGGAAAGAGGCTCAAGCAAGCAATTCTCTATTTATTCTACGAAATCATCAAGAATGTCGATGTCACGATGAAGAACATGGACGGACTTGGAAAATGGACTGGCGGAACTGAACTTGACGGATCTGGAAATGTTGTCAATAAACAAACTCCAGTCAACTCACAGGATTTGATGTCTTCCGGTCTTATCTTAGAGTACAATAATCGCCAATACAGTCTACATTCTCTTAGTGGAGTTTCAGACGATACTCCAGTGGGCGCAACAGTCGATAAAGGAGAAGGTAGATACACTTTGATGGTCAATGCGGATGCCTCTGGTGGAGGGGCAAATAATTTTTCAGAAATTAATTACGTTGCATTAAATCATCATGATCAATTCTCCAAGAGTCAGAAACATTACTATGAAAGTGGTATTATCGGAAATTTCTTTACTTTCTACAATGTGTCAGAAGAAATAATAACTGGAGATGAACATAGAGTTACTCGTTCATTCGCTAAATTTGAAGTAACTAGTGCAGCCTCTACTGATCATTATATTTTACTTGGAGTTAATTTATTATCATCATATGGAGATCTTGATAATGATTTGAATACTCCGGGCAATACAGTAGAATTTAGATGGGATAAAGTTTCAAGGGGCAATGTTAGTCGGATAAATACTAATTGGGTAGGTTCTGTAAGAGATGGAGCAGATCCCAGAGATGAAAAGTTTATTGTAAATATCATTACTAGACAACAAGAGATACCGAGTCTAGGAACATCTTACAGAAGTTTAGAAAGATTTAAGTTCTTTTTTGATACTACATTCTCATTTGATGACTTGATAAGATATCGTTTTAGTCCACAACAAGAGGCATTAGATTCTCCATATCTTGCATATTACGGATATACTGGTGCGTTTAGAAATACTTCAATGGCAGGAAATCAGGTCACGTTAGTTCAGAAAGAAGATAAAACAAATGTATGGGGAGTTGTCCCAGTATTTTCGCAAAATAATTTTGTAGGTATTACTGATGGAACAGATCATGATTGGCCCAATACAACAATACAAAAAGTAGAAGAATTATTTGAAAGAAATTATCACGCAGTTTTGGATTCTAGAATTACTTTAACTCCAAAATACTTGGTAATAACTGACGAAAATCCAGAAACCGATGGTCTGAGAGTTGCCGGAATGACAAATCTTTCTATTGAAAGATCTAAGTTCAGAGAAACTCCACAAGTATTAGACAACAACTTCGAAACTGTGAAAATAACAGACATAGATTCAAAATATCTGGAAAAAACAAATTTTGCACATGAAACAATTTTGAGTGTTTATGATACGAATAATATTCCATCTACACTACAAGAACTAGAATCCTTAGTGCAATTGATAGATTAAAAAAAGTTTTATAAATATAGGATTAGACAATTTTTAGAGGATAATGATCAATGGCGGCAATAATCACAAATAGACTCAGAATATTTAATGCACAGCAGTTCATTGAATCACTTTCAGAACAAACTCCATTGTGGGAGGGCGGGGTATCCTACTCCGAGGGCGATGTGGTTTTATATCAATCAAACCTTTATATCGCAGTAGAGGCCGGTACTTCCGATATTAGTTTACCCCCAACACATACTACTGGAGTTTCTTCTGGTGGTTCGGTGTTGCGATGGGCATTCTATAATGTGTCACTTTACAACAACCTTTACTTGGGCATCGGCAAAAACACATCTTGGACAGATGACTCAAACCCCCCAACCCCATCAGATTCAGTAAAAGAACACTATACAGTAAAAAACGACTTGATTGCAATGAAAAAAGTCGGAGAAGATACTATTACTCTAGCACTTCCTAGAATTGACTGGGAAACTGGTAGTGTCTATACAATGTATGATGATCTAGATCCAGAAGAAATTATTCCAAATGGTTATGTCCTTACAGAAGGAAATAACCAATATAATGTTTATAAGTGTATCAATAATTCTAAGTGGACGGATACTTCTGTCGGTGTAGCGCCAGTCGCATCAACAGTAAAACCAACAGGAACTTCTACAACAGATCTTATAGAAACTGGTGACGGGTATGTGTGGAAGTATATGTATTCTGTGCAGTTGGATAGAGCACTGAAATTTCTAACAAAAGATTATTTTCCAGTTAAGTATTTGACTGCACAGCCAACAAATACTACTTCAGCAGATTATGTACAGTACCAAGTACAACAAAGTGCAAAATCATCTTCTGGTGCAATTGACTTTGTTAAAATTGTAGACGATGGAGATGGTTCTGGCCACGCCGGAGGTAGAGGATATCTTCAAAATATGAATCATTCTGGAGTGACTATTGGTGCAACTACAACCTCATTTTCTTTCACTCCGTCTTCCAGCGATATGATTCAAAGAGCAACCGATGCCGGTACAGGAGGATATGACGATTATTCTCTAGTATTTATATCAGGAAATACATCATATCAACAGACAATTTCTTCGTTCTCTTTTAGTGCTGGCCAAGTTGACATAACTTTAGACGGAGTATTTCCTGGCCTGACAGGATCACAAACTGGTGATATTATTATTGCACCGGAAGTTCAACTTGCAGGAGATGGAACTGGAGCAACGGCATACGGATTGACCCAAGGAACTGAAATCGCAAAGGTAGTTGTCAGCAACGGCGGAAGTGGTTATACCTATGCAACTGCAACAGTTTTGCCGGCACTTTCCAGTGGAACAGAGTGTCAGGTTAGAGCAATAATGTCGCCAGGCGATGGACACGGATGCAACCCAGTAGAAGAACTTGGCGGTTACTATGCAATGGTTGCTCTTAAATTAGAATATGACGAACAAGATACTAGAAATGGAAATACCGAATCTGTATTCCCTGTCGTATCTAGTTCTTTAAGTGGATTTGACCCAGTATTCAGACAGATTATAATACTATCCGATCCAGTAGACACTTCTACAAGTAAGATTGCATACAATACAACCTACAGAGGCCCTTCACATCCAGAATACGGAGATGGAAACTCTGAGTTTGACGTAAACGCCGGAACTGGTAAAGTTCTTTACATAGAAAACAGACAACCTGTTTCAAGAGCAGTAGACCAAATCGAAGATATTAAAGTAGTATTCGAATTTTAAAAATTAATTGATAGAGAAAGAGTATGGCATCCAATTTTAATGTAACTCCATATTATGATGACTATGACGTAAATAGTGGATATCTCAAAATACTGTTCAAGCCGGGTAACTCTGTTCAAGCAAGAGAACTGACACAAATTCAGTCTATCTTACAACAACAGATTGCGAATGTATCAGACCACTTCTTCAAAGAAGGTGCGATGATCATTCCTGGCCAATCAGCGATTGATACAGATATAACTTTTTTAAAAATAGGTTATCAAGACAATTCTGTTACATACAACTCTGCTGCAGATTTTGTAGGCAGAGTAGTTGTCGGTTCTACTACAGGAATTCGAGCTCTTGTTGTCCATGCAGAAAACGCAACAGGTTCCACGGATACCGATGATCCCGATACCCTCTATGTTAAATTTATTAGTGGTGCCGATGTCTCTGATTATTCTTCGGTAGATTTTGTTGAGGGAGATAGTATATCCTTCTTGCCGGAAGAAGTTCTCACCACAGAATCAATTTCTTCAATGAGCGATTATGCGTGTGAAGTAAAACCATCATCCGATACTTCAATTGGAAAAGGTTCCGTTGCATTTATTGAGTCTGGAGTTTATTACCTTCAAAAGCATTTGGTAATGGTGAATGACCAAAAAATAGTTCTTGATAAGTACTCGAATAAACCATCATACAAAATCGGTCTGCAAGTCAACGAAGCTTTTGTCACAAGTAATATGGACAATACTCTCCTTGACAATGCACAGGGAACAACAAACTTTAATGCGCCCGGCGCTGATAGATATAGAATATCCCTAGTATTCTCTAAGCGGTCAATTGACGAAGTAGACACAAGCAACTTCATTGAACTTATCAGTGTTCGTAACGGAGTTGTGGAATCTCATGTGAGAACTACCGAATACTCTGTCTTAGAAGAAACTCTGGCAAGAAGAACTTATGACGAATCTGGAGATTATACAGTAAGACCATACCAGATAGATGTTAGAGAACTGTTAAATGAGAATGGCAACAGGGGTGTATCTACGTTATCGGACTTCGAATTTACAAACGAAGTGGATGCTAAAGAAATGGCCCGAACACGGTTTTTTGACGAACCAGATATGATTGACCTTGCAACTGGAAATGGACAGGCTCACACTGCAACACCAAACGACAGAACAAAATATCCAGAACAAAATTTAGATTCTACTGGAACCATATTCTATCCGGGCAAAACTCACGATAGTTTAGTTTCCGCACTTAGAGGAAGATTGGCGATTGGAATTGAGCCAGGCAAATCATACGTTAGAGGATATGAATTAGAAACTTTGGTAACTCAATTTGTAGATTATAAGAAATCTAGGGATCACATACAAAAGAATAATGAATATCTTACAACAAAATTAGGAAATTTTGTTTACCTTACAGATGTCATGGGTCTGCCCATACCAAATCAAACAGTAGATTTATTGAATATTAATGTTGCCGGTAATACTCATGTTAAAATTGACGATGACCCGACATTTAATGCTTCCGATGGATCTACCAGTGAGGGAAAATCTACTTACGATAAAAATCAAATAAGTGCCGACTTTTCTACATGGTCATCAAATAATCCTATCGGTTCTGATGTTATTGGTACTGCAAAGATACGATATGTCGAACATTACGCACATGACCAAGACTCAGATTATTTATCCGCAAACTTTGCGCCTGGCGTGTCGAATGATGACAGTGCAATCTACAAAGTATATTTGTACGACATTAAGATGGAAATTAATCCAAGAACAAACAGAGAATATTTGTTAAACGACTTGAGGTCGATAGAGTCGCAGTCTGTCGCTGGGGCGTTTAATTTATTTAACGGAAATATTTTGGTAGAATATACTCTAGTAGATCAATTATCTACTTTTGATAATAAGAATATCGTATATTCTGAGTATCAAGATTCTCTGGTTAGAGGAGTTGTATATCACAGCTCTTCTAATAAAATATTAGTAAAAACTTTAGGAGCAGGAAATCCAACTTCGGTGGCTGTCGGTGAGTTAAATCCAAGACTTTTTGAGAGCAATGAAGTAATACGAGAAGTTGAATATGATACTACCCCAGAAAATGCTTTCTCTGGTTCTGTTAATCATGATATTGGTTTAACCCCAAACAACGCAAGAGTTATATCTCGCAATGTTATTTTTAATACTTCCGGTTCAAGTATTATAGACACCGGATCTGATTTTGTTAAAACTATTAGGTTTGTCGATGACGATAGCGGAAATTCCAGCGTAGATACTTCATATACGGTTCAAATGAAATTTGAAAATGTTTCGCAAGCGTATGGAGGTTCTGGTAGTCAAGTAGAATTAACTCTAGGAACAAACTCCAATCAAATATTTGGTTCCTTTAACGAAAAATATTATTTTGCATACACACCAACTACCGGAAGCGGAGAACCTGTAGTACATAAACTGACATCTGATAACGTGGTATTATCCACTGATGGAAATAATAGAGTTACTACTGCGTTAGTATCGATAGAAGATTTGTCTGCTGGCAATAATGTAGTAGTTTATGCTCCAGTAATTAAGACCAACGCTGCAGAAAAAACAAAAACTCTGGTAGAAAATCAAGTCATATTCCCATATTCAGCAAGAAAGACAGATGGAACTTTTGTTGCGTCTGAAACATATGCGGCAAATCCATCTTCCACATGGTATTCTTTAGATCTGTATGGTACAAATAATACTGGATCAGTTTTCAACTCTAATACTACTGACAGTTTAGGAAATTCTCTCGCATTGACTTCTATTCAATTAGAACATTCTGATATATTTGAATTAACTGCAGTATATGATACCTGTACTGTTTCAAATGTAATCTATCAAATAGATTCTGTCGGCACTAAAAAATTCTACAATGAAATGACTGCAGCCGAGTTAAAGTTTGCTCTTGACGCATACTTAGAATACGAAGAAACAGGAGTTAATCCAACCGGATTTGCAGATGTTCCAGTAAAAATTGTAGACATAACTGACAGATATACTTTAGATAATGGCCAAAGAACTGGGATGTATGACATTGGAGATATTAAAATACAACCAGGCCAAAGCGAATGTGCTGGTCGAGTTGCAATCGTTTACTCTTACTTTGATCATAGTACTGGAGGAGATTATTTCTCTGCAGATTCTTACACACACTCGACTTCTGGTATAGAATATTCACAGATACCAACATTTAAAGATAGTCGCTTATCCGATGTATTAGATTTTAGACCTAAGACTGTCAGTGCGGATTTATTTACTGAATATTCCCTAGCAACCCCCCTAAAGTTTGGCAAAGTGTCTACTACTTCTAGCACGCCGCTGGATAACTCATATGTTATTGCAGATTATCGCCAGTATCTGCCAAGAAAGGATAAGGTATATTTGAGTAAAGAAGGAGATTTCTTAATAAAATATGGAGCTCCATCAATTTCTCCAAATTATCCAGAAGATCCAAATGACGGCATGGTTATCTATAAACTCGCAACGGATCCATACAGTCTAGGGACAGAAAGCATAACTGCAGAGATGTTGGATAATAGACGATATACTATGAGGGATATTGGCAAGTTAGAAAAACGAATTAAGACTGTAGAATACTACACATCATTATCTTTATTAGAAAAAGAAACAAAAGATATGGATGTTCTTGATGAAAATGGTCTGGATAGATTTAAAAACGGATTTGTTGTAGAACCATTTACAAGTCATAATATTGGGGATGTTTTTGATACTCAATATAATTGTGCAATTGATGTAGTAAATAAAGAACTTAGACCAGTTTTTAATCAAAAGAATACTCCCATGAATTTTAATCAGTCGGAATCGACTCTTTATAGTATCAAAGATGGGATGGTTATGCTGCCATATTCTTCGGCCGTTCTTGCGGGACAAGGCAAATCTTCCAAAACAGTTTCGGTCAATCCATACGCGATAATGGGATTTAGGGGTTATGTTAAACTATTCCCAGAGCAAGATGATTGGAAAGACACTAATAGGGGCAATGGTTCTCAAAATGGAGGCGTAGGAGGAGATTTAAATTGGCCTCCTTATGAATCGGATGAAGATGATGATTTGAGTGATGGTTCTCCAAAGGGATCTAGACCAGAACAAAATTTCTTTATTAGAGAAAGAAACGTATTTTTCCATGCATCTGGAATGAAACCAAAGACAAGAGTATTTGCATACTTTGATGGAACTCCTGTATCACAATTTTGCATAACCACAAAAACTATCAAAGTTACTGGGGTATCTTCTGCAGATAATTTTATTCAAACATATGAATCAGAAATTATTGACAATACTGGGGATATGACTCTGGTGAACAATCAGGGCCATGAAGTTAGAGTAGTGGGAATTCAGTACGTTGACGCAAGTAGTTTAAATTTTTATGTGATTGACAATATCGACACAAACACTTTCACTGCCGGACAGGCTGTATTCTTAGTCGGGCCCAATTTTACCAACGGAATATCGCCAGGCAAATTTGCCTTAGAGACTGGTTCTAATAGTTCAACTCTAGTTACTGACGAATCTGGAAACTTAAGGGGTTTATTCGCAATACCAAATACGGAAGAAATGAGGTTTAGAACCGGAGATAAAATATTCAAATTGTCCGATCAACAATCCAGTACAGCTTTTAGTCAAACAGAGGCAGAAGGACTTTACTCCGCAAAGAGTAAATTAGACTCTTCAAGTTCTACTAGACAGGAAAGATATAGTTCTCAGTTCGTTCAGAGTAATGGTTCGGTAAGAAATCAAATTGGTGAAGGATCTAATCAATTTAATCCTATTGCACAAACGGTCATGACAGACAAGATTGGAGGAGCATTTCTTACATCAGTAAATATTTTCTTCTCATCAAAAGATTCGGTTATACCAGTAAGTGTAGAATTGAGAAATACAGTTGGGGGGTATCCGGGCAAGACAGTTCTTACTAGAAAAACTTTATATCCTTCTAATGTATTGACTTCTTCTACCGGAAATCTTGCAACAAACTTTTTATTTGACGCTCCAGTTTACATAGAACAAGGAGTAGAATATGCAATAGTCGTTTTGGCAGATTCGCAGGATTATAGTGTTCATGTTGCAAGACTTGGTGAAAATTCTCTAGATGGGACTGGAACTATTAGTAAACAACCATATAGTGGAGTATTCTTTAAGGCGGCATCAACTTCTTGGGCACCGGAACAAATGGAGGATATGAAGTTTACTCTGTTTAGAGCTCAGTTTAATACTTCAGTAAGTTCTACATTATATTTTGAGAATAAGGGGACGGATAAGTTAGGATATCCTTCGAATACCGTTCAGTTAGGAACATCTTCTATCGAAACATTCGCTGGATCTGACAATGTTCGATTTCATGTTCCCAACCACGATTTAGTATCTTCTGGTGGGTCGAATACACATTACTATGTGACTATTGCCGGACTCAATTCAAACGCAAGATATGGGGGAGATACAAATACAAACGCATGGTTGGGGTCTGAATTGAATGGAACTCATGAAGTAGTTGCTACTACATTAAACACTTTCGATATATTGATGACCAATGTCAAATATGTCGGAGGAAACAGTATTGCAGGGACATCAAAGGCTTCTACTCTTGCATCATCAGGAAGATTTAATCCATCTCCAGATTCTTCTGGGAAAGTTACTGCAGAGGTGAACTCTAAGTTTGATGTTTTAGTTCCTATAATACAAACATTGCAATTACCACAGACAAATGTCACCTATTCGATGAAGACTACCAGCGGACAGTCCCAAGACTCAGATATGCCGACTGGCGTTAAAGATAGCTCTTGGACTAATTTTGTTCCAAATAAAGATATATCTTTCGATACCCCAAGAGCAGTGTATTCCCCATATAACGAAAATAATTTTGGAACAGGAAGCAGTAATTTTGAGAAAAAATCTCTTGCGTATAAGTTGACACTATCATCAACGCAAGATAATATATCTCCAGTAATTGATACCCAAAGGTTTAGTTCTACATTAATATCTAATGTGGTAAATTATCCCATATGGACTACGAATACAGATTCACAAGGAAATTCTACTGATACTTCTTCTAATTATACAGATTTTATATCGGAAAGACAAAATACTGGAGGAACCGTAGAATCTAAGTATATTACTAGAGAAATACAATTAAATCAACCGGCAACATCATTTAAAATTGTGTTAACAATGCATCGCCCTCAAGATGCAGATGTCGATTTGTATTATAAGTTAAAAACTAGTGATAGTCAAGACTATCGAAAATTGAATTATGAATACATTTCTAGACCAGAGGGATACTCCCAATCTTCTATAGGAGTAGATCAGTTTACAGAATTTGATTATGATGTTAAGGGCCTAACTGAATTTTCATCATTTGGAATTAAGATAGTAATGCGAAGTAAGAACTCTGCATTGCCACCTAGAATAAAAGATTTGAGGATTATCGCTCTTGCGAACTAATATAAATATTCATGAAAGATATAAAAGATTATTTAATAGTAAAGGAAGATAGAACTCTGAGAAGAGATCCATATTCTGGTGCTATAATAAATTTTGATAATGGTGCGTATGTTAAATACATGAAAAAGTTGAAAAAGATTGAGATGCAAGAGAGGGAAATAGAAGGTTTAAAAACCGAAATAACGGAAATAAAGGGACTTCTGAATAAAATTTTAGAGAGCAAACAACATGGCAACATTTAATTATCCAACAACAAACAATGTATTAAGGACTGATACCTTTGATGCGTGGAAGAATAAAACTAATGAGTTGAATTCTCACGGACTTTATATTGAGTCCTTGATAGGGAATTTCAATAACTTAAACACGGCTAATAAAACTATAGTCGGGGCATTCAATGAGATTCATGGCGAAACAGATGTAAACACCGCAAACATTGGAGATGTTGCCTCTCTTAATTCTGCATATACTTCTGCATCGAACCTTTCGACTGCGATGAATAATTTGTATACGACTGCAACAAATTATACCAATACACAAGTTGCAAACGAAGCAGCAACAAGACTTGCTGAAGATAATACTTTACAAAGTAAAATAGACACAATTGAAGTTTCTGCTGGATTGACCGGAAACGGCGGATATATTCAACAATCAAGTCTCAGGTATATTGCATCTGCATCCAATCTTGCAGACGCAGATACAAAATTAGATCAATCACTAGATGCAACTCAACAAGAACTAGATGTTACTCAAAGTTCTATTGGAACAGAAGCAGACGGAACTTTACCTCTTTCTGGAAATTATATTTCCGGTACAGTTAAAGTATCCTTGAGCGCACTAGACAGTCAAGTATATGTCAACGAAAATGCAATTGCAAATCTGAATGCATACGCGAATAGAATCCAAAATGAATTAGACGCGACTCAGAGTGGTGCCGGTCTTGGAAGTTCTGGAGGGTATATCGGAACAATTTCTGGTGCATCGACTCTATCACAGGCAGACACTATCCTACAACAACAAATATCTTCTAATGACAGTGAACTGGCCAATCATGAAATTAGACTGCAACGAACCGCAACAACTATTAATTCTTTTTTAGGTGCAGCTTTAGGAGATACTCACAGTTACTCTGGAACAAATTACATAGATTCGCAGACTGTCCGTAATGCTGTACAGTCTCTAGATACTGAAGTCAAACAGAATGAAACTCAAATAGGTATAATTCAGGCAAAGCCAGGGTATGAATTCGATCCGACAACACTTCATCCTGTGGCGTTAAGTGGAGACTATGATGACCTCGATTCTGCAAATGTTCCTACAAATCTAAATGAGTTTACTAATGGCACACCAGCAGAATATTTCTTAAAGAACACTAATAAATTAAGTGTATCAAATTTACCAAACGGTACAGTATATTCTGCGTCTGATGGATCTACTTCAAATATTTCTGATGTTATAATAGATACTCTAACTCTAAGAATAGCAGGTTCTAGTCAAAACGTCAGTTTTGAAAATACTCATCCTAATCAGTATGTTCAAGATGTATCTATGAGTGGAAACACTCTAACATTAACTGACAGGGATGGGACTACTACATCATACACTCCGTCATTTACTGATAATGATACCACATACACAGCAGAGTTGCCACTGAGTATCGACAGCAGCAATGAGATAAGCCTCGGTAAAATAGGAACTTCAAATCTTCCAACAGGAACTCTTTCTTCATTGCAACCACTTACTTCCGTTACTGGAAATCAACAATCTGGAATTAGATTCGCAAGAAGTGGCATAGGCATGACAGATTTCTATGATACTCATCCCAGTGAATATATTAAGAAGCCTTCTAAAAGTGGTAATACTTTGACTTTGACGAAACAAGACGGAACTACCCTATCTTATACTCCGTCATTTACAAACACAGACACTACATATAGCCCCGGCACAGGAATTAATATTAACGGAACAGTAATAAGTACTTCCTTTACAAATACTAATACTTGGCATTCGAATACAAATGCCAGAGAAGGTTATGTTGCTTCCGGCAGTGGCCAATATAATAAAGTTTGGAAAACTAACTCCAGTGGCACCCCTGCATGGAGAAATCCCGATGATAGTACTTGGGGCGGTAAAAAGATATCAGTGGTTAGTTCTCTGCCTTCTTCTACAGATGCAAACACCATTTACTTCATCAAAGAGTAGTAAAGTATGCCCATACAAGTACCAAATTCCAATGGCACATTCAGTGACCTAAAAGAAATTTATGTCGGAAGAGATTCGATATCTCAAGTTTATTCTGGCAGTGATTTGGTATGGGCAAAAGATATTACGCAAGTAACTTTGCCTAATAGTACGAACTATAATACTAGTTTAAGAAAAAATTGGTTAGCCTATGATCAATGGAGAAATGAAACTGGAAAATGTTATTTTCAAATTAATGGTTGGGCAATTAATGAAATACAATGTCAGAATAAAAGTGTAGGAAACTTTAGCACTAGTTCGGGAGATGGAGTTTCTAGTAATAGTACATTCGAAACTAATTATAAATCAAGCAATTACTTTACTCATGGAGGAAAAGATTATACCATTATAAAAGATCTTTCAGTTATAAATGGATATTTCCCTCTTACCTTTACATTTCAGACATATTGTCTGGGTAGCCCATCAGATAATAATATTAATAATTTATTTTTTATCACTACTGCAAATTCTACTTCAAATGGTCGATTGGATAAAGATCAAAGTATTGCATCTAATACTCCGTTGATAGTCAATCAACCGACTAACAGAATTGAACTAGATGATGTATATCTTTTACCAAACGATAATAGTCAAAGGAATTTTACTATTGGTCAAAAAAATAGGTCAGGCACTTATAGGTTAGCTAACTATGAGGGGAGGAATCCACAGAATTATGATGTAAGACCACTTCCTTGGAAACAAGGTAATGCCATGAATAGTGTTGGTGATGCAAATATAAATTCTCAGAGCGGAAGGGTTATTATTCTCGCTAATGACAGTGGTTTGGATGCATCAAGAGGTTTTAGAGATAATACTACAGACTACTGGGAAGGAACTTCAAATCCAGATCAATTCTCTTTTAACACTCAAATTTCTGTAACAATGATGGCAAAAAAGGACGATTGGACGGATAAAGACATATCCTTCGTTCAAATATATTCTCGACAGGGCTCTGGTAGCAGACCTTCTTCGGAATTAGATTTTAATGATATAAAATTTATGCAAAAAGTAAATTTCTGTCTATTAACTGAAAGTCAATATGTAGATAAAGTTTCTTCTAATAAGTTTACCAGAATTGTGCGGTCGAATTTACAATCATATCCTCAACTTTCATTGCCAAAAACATCAGATAATTCTGTCAGACTGAGGTGGGAACCAGCTGCGCCGGAACCAGACACTGCTGGCACTACTCCTTCAGTCAGTACTCCTGTTGTAACCGAAACGGAGGATATTGTTTCTACATCAGATGTTAGATATATTACAAATAAATATACTCCCGTTGATGACAATTCTATCCAATCCGTTACGATATCATTTCTTCCCGATGGATTTATTGAACTACAGGGCATGGCGAAAAAATCAATCTTATTTTCTGGCAACAACGCCAACAATAGAATAATTGGAGGATCGACTATTGTAACTGTGAGTAATAAATTCAAATGGCATGAGGATGCTGGAACTTCGGCAATGACTGGGACTTACGAAGCTAAGGCAAGGCTTATATCTGGCAAAAGAATTACTATGGCAGATAATCAATATAAGAAAATGACGATTGGTGGGAGTCAGGCAGTATATAGACTTTTCAGCAACGAAGAAGTAAAGACCCGGCTTCACATTGAAATTAGGAATGCTGATACTAGAGAAATAGTTGCGACTTGGAACCAAACTCTAGAGCTCAAATTGGATCCAGATAATAATAACACTTCTAGTAATACAAATACTACAACCGAGTCTACTATCGCGGAAGATAATACTCAACAAGAAACTACTCAACAAGGAAAGTGGGTTCTTGTTCCCAATCCAGATCGTGCATACCCCGAT
>TARA_B100001057_G_scaffold13815_1_pt1 | contig 27786 bp, 21 predicted proteins | sample TARA_B100001057 | Tara Oceans TARA_B100001057 (sample SAMEA2621839) | marine metagenome | biome: marine biome (ENVO:00000447); feature: surface water layer (ENVO:00002042); material: "saline water (ENVO:00002010), including plankton (ENVO:xxxxxxxx)" | depth 5 m
CCCTAAAAAATATATTTATCTCCTAAATAAATTAATATTCCAACTGCAACGCCCAGTAAAATCCAATAATAATTATCTTTCATCATGACACGAACTTTCCTAAATCAGGTTTAAAGTAGTTTGGTCCTTTCATCACTTTACCTTTTTCATTATAGATTGGTTTTCCATCAGAACCTAATTTGCTCATATTTGAATTTTGTACTTCTTCAAAACACTTGTCTAAGTTTATTCCAAATGCATGCCCCGCTCCGTAAGTCACATAAAGAATATCTGTCAATGCATCAGCAACCTCTTTGATATCCTTTTTATCAATTGCCTCTTTTAGTTCGCCAAGCTCTTCTTTTATTAAATCATATCTAAGAGAAGCAATTTTGTCGTCTGGGAAACTAGCTTTTTCTTTAATTTCTTGACCAAATGTTTCCATAAATTTTTTGACACTTTTAAAGTTAGTCATTTCTTTCCTTTATATTTTATAATTGATTAATAAAAGTGTATTATATCAATGAATCAAATATGAAATACAGAACAGAATTTGATAGTATCGGAAAAATAAAAGTGCCTGGTGATAAGTATTGGGGAGCTTCGACAGAGAGATCTAAAAAATATTTTAATATCGGTGATTTTCTAGTTAGACCTTTAGTTATTCACTCGATAGCAATAATAAAAAAAGCTGCAGCAATAGTAAATTCAAGAAATAAGGATCTAGATCCAAAAATAAGTAAATTTATTATCAGAGCATCGGAAGAGGTCATTAAAGGAAAACATGACAAACATTTTCCCTTAAAAGTCTGGCAAACTGGTTCGGGCACTCAAACTAATATGAATGTTAACGAAGTAATTGCTAATAGGGCTATTCAAATGATGGGGGGTAAATTGGGAAGCAAAAAACCAGTGCACCCAAATGATCATGTTAATAAATCTCAATCTACTAATGATGTTTTTCCTACAGCGATGCATATCGCTATAGCTATAAAAGCAAAAGAAAAACTTTTGCCATCATTGAAATTGCTTGAGAGAGAATTAGCGAAAAAATCTAAGGAATTTAAAAATATTGTTAAAGTCGGTAGAACTCATTTGCAAGATGCAACACCTTTGACTTTAGGGCAAGAATTTTCAGGTTATCACGCTCAACTAAAACAATGTATTTCAAGGATAGAAAATGCACTTAAAGAAATTCATTTTTTAGCTCAAGGGGGGACAGCGGTAGGAACAGGTTTAAATACAAAAAAAAATTTTGATAAAAAGATTATAAAAGAGATAAGTAAAATTACAAAAATTCCCTTTAAGCCTACTGCAAATAAATTTGCTGCTTTAGCGGCTCATGATGAAATAGTAAATTTTTCTGGAACTTTAAATACTGCAGCGGTTTGTTTAATGAAAATTGCTAATGATATTAGATTTTTAGGTTCAGGCCCAAGAGCAGGCTATGGAGAGCTTATTCTTCCTTCAAACGAACCAGGCTCATCAATTATGCCTGGAAAAGTAAATCCTACTCAATCCGAAGCGGTCACTATGGTCTGTGTTAAAGTTATTGGAAATCATAACGGTATTACAATGGCTGGTTCTCACGGACACTTTGAACTAAATGTTTTTAAACCTTTAATCATTCATAATATTTTGCAATCAATAGAAATCATGAGTGACTCATCAAATAATTTTGCAATGTATTGTGTAAAAGGCATTAAAGCAGACAAAAAAAGAATTAAATATTTATTAGATAATTCTTTAATGCTGGTAACTGCATTAGCTCCAAAGATTGGCTACGACAAGGCGGCCTATATAGCTAAAAACGCGCATAAAAATGGAACAACTCTTAAACAGGAAGTTATTAAAGCCGGTTTAATAAAAGAAAAGGAGTACGATAGAATTATGAGCCCAATAAAAATGACAAAGCCAAAATAATCTAGGTAGTTTCTAAGATAAATTTTTTGATTTTTTTTAAATCAAATATGTCAATAAAATTGTTTTTCATAAAAATATTTTCAAAAGAGTTATTGTAAAATTTAAGGTCTTCTTTTGACGAAATAACGTCATTCACTAAAACAGATTTGAAATATATTTTTTTATTTACAAGACTTAAATTACCATTAACCTTTAAATCCATAGACTCAGAGGTTTTTGTTCTAATTGAAAATTTTTTTAAAAATTTTTTTTTATCACTTAAAATAATTGAACAATCAAAAAATAATAATGGAAATTCATCTAAAAAATTTATATTTCCTTTACATTTAAAAAGGCCTCCATTAATTGAAATCTTTTTTATATAATTTAGTCTTCCGTAAGCTAAGTCTATTTTTAAATTTAAATCATTTATAAAGTCTTGAGAAAATTTTTTTGGTTCTAAATTTATTTCGTTTTTACTATTAATCTTTTTTATAAGATTTTTATAATTTAACAATTTATCTAAATTTATTTTTTTCATTATTTGAGGATTAATTTCTTCGATATTAAATTTTGAGTAAAAATCTAAAAATGGTTTTAAGATTATTAAACTTTCACCATTAAAGGAAATATTCTTGCTTCTTAGATAAGAATTATAAATTTTTACCTTTTTAATATCATAATCAAAATTAAATTTTAAATTTGTGTTAAGAATTTTTGATTTCAAAATTCCACTGATCAAATTCTCTTTTTGTTTTGCAAGAAAATTTATACTAATTATTACTCCAGAGTTTAATATTTTAAAATTTATATTTTCAAATTCATTTTCAATTTTTATCTTGACTTTTTTACCAAAAATTATTCCAGTAATTGAATTCTGATCATAACCAAAATTAGAATACCTGACATTTTTAAATTTAAAGATTGATTTGTTTTTATCAGAAATATTTAGTTCTAAATTGTTTAAAATAATTTTTTTTTTTTGATTTAAAAAATTTTTTACAAAGGATTTTATTTTTAATGCTTCCAGTGTGATTTTGCTATCTTCTAAAAATATTTTATTTGAATCAAAATTATCATAATTATAAATGCTAATAAATTTAGGAAAAATTTTAAAATTTTTAACTCTTAAATTATTCTCAGAATTTTCAAAATTAATTACAGCATTCTTAACTAATATTTTTGGTAAAGGTAATGCTTCAAAGCTAATTTTTTCATGCCTTTTGATTTCAATATTATAATTTTTGAGTAAATGACTTTTAATCACCTCTGTTCTATTTTCGTAGTTGAAAAAGTTAGGAATAATAAGAAATGCGGCAATAGATACAAAAAAAATTGTAAATAAATATCTAAGAAAAAAAATAAACTTGAAAAATCTAGAAAACTTATTGTGAATTGTTTTGTAAAATTTAATTATCATTTTTTTTATTTTTGTAAGTAGTATATAAATGAAATTTCCCTCTTATGAATAACATAGATAACTTAATTAAAAACCTTAACAAAGAACAAAAAGAAGCTGTTCTAAGCACAGAAGGACCAAACTTAATAGTAGCTGGAGCGGGATCAGGAAAAACAAGAGTTTTAACTACAAGACTTATAAATATTATTAATCAAAAAAAAGCTTGGCCTAATCAAATTTTATGTGTGACCTTTACAAACAAGGCAGCAAAAGAAATGCAAAACCGAGTAATGGAATACGTAAAGGGAAGTTCAAATGCTGTTTCTTGGCTTGGCACATTCCACTCTATTAGCGTTAAATTTTTAAGAAGACATGCTGAAGCTTTAGAATACAAAAGTAATTTTACGATTTTAGATACTGATGATCAAAAAAAATTAATTAGAAATATTGTCAAAGGAGAAGATTTAGATGCGAAAAAATTCTCCCCACAGTTAATTATGTATCATATAGATCAATGGAAAAATAAAGGATTGTTTCCTAATGATGTAAAAATAAAAAAGTCAGGAACAATAATTAAATCTATTTTAAAAGTTTATGAAATATATCAAAATAAAATTAAGGATTTAAATGCTTTCGATTTTGGAGATTTAATATTATTCTGTGTTAAGCTTTTTGAAGACCATAAAGACATAAGAGAAATTTACCAAAATAATTTTAAATATATCTTGGTCGATGAATTCCAAGATACTAATTTTATTCAAAATAAATGGTTAAATTTACTTGTTAATAAAAATGAAAACATTTGTTGTGTTGGTGATGATGATCAATCAATTTATAGCTGGAGAGGAGCAGAAATTAAAAATTTTCTAACTTTTGATAAAATTTACAAAAATTGTAAAGTTTTTAAGTTAGAGCAAAATTATAGGTCAACAAAAAATATTTTAGAAACAGCATCAAATTTAATTTCAAATAACTCAAATAGAGTTGGCAAAAAGCTTTGGTCATCAGCAAGTCAAGGTGAAACAGTAAAACTTAATTGCTACAGAACAGGTAAAGAAGAAGCACAAGGTATTAGTGATATAATTGAACAAAAAATAAAAAAGAAATATTCTCTAAATAATGTTTCAATATTAGTTCGCGCGATTTATCAAACTAGAGAGTTCGAAGAAAGATTTCTTCAGGTAGGAATCGGCTATCGAGTGCTTGGAGGTATAAAGTTTTATGAAAGAGCTGAAATTAAAGATGCCGTGTCTTATTTAAGAATAATTAATCAAAAATTTGATGATCTAGCTCTTGAAAGAGTTATAGGTAACCCTAAGAGAGGCGTAGGAGAAAACACAATTAATCAAATTTATACTTTTGGTAAAATAAATAAATTATGCCTTGAGGACTCAATAATTAGAATAATAGAAAAAGGAGAATTTAAACCTAAAATTAAAACATCATTACAACAGTTGATAAATGCAATCCATAAATGGCGTAAAGATTCATTAAAAATGAAGCACTCTGATCTGCTTAAATTGGTTCTAGACGAGTCTGGGTATTCGTCAATGTTGAAAAATAAAAAAGATTTAGAAAATGAGAATCGATTAGAAAATTTAAAAGAATTATTAAGAGCTATGCAAGATTATGATAATTTACAAAATTTCTTAGAGCATGTTGCTTTAGCAACTTCTATAGATCAAGAATGGGAAGGTGCAAAAGTTAATCTAATGACAATGCATGCAGCAAAAGGTTTAGAATTTGATGTTGTTTTTCTTCCCGGATGGGAAGAAGGATTGTTTCCTCATCAAAAATCTTTAGAAGAAAAAGGCGATTTCGCTTTAGAGGAGGAAAGAAGATTGGCCTATGTAGGAATAACCAGGGCAAAAAAAGAGGCTTTTTTGTCTTTTGCAATGAGGAGAGCATTTCATGGAGATTGGATGGACACGTTGCCTTCGAGATTCGTAAACGAAATACCTGATGATTGTGTTGAGAAGAACGAAATTGACAATTTAGAGTCAAATGAATTTGAATTTAATCAAGATAATTCAATTGAATTTGATGAGGAGTATAGAAGTCCTGGATGGGATAGATATAAAAAGAATAAAATTCTTAAATGGAAAAAATAAAAAAATTAAAACAAATTTTTGTAAAAGAAAAAATCGACGGTTACTTAATACCAAAAAATGATCAATTTTTTGGTGAATATATTCCTGAGTTTAATGACAGACTTAAATATATTTCAAATTTTTCAGGATCTTATGGATTTTCTCTTATTCTAAAAAATAAGAATTATTTGTTTGTAGATGGAAGATATACACTTCAAGCTAGCAAAGAGAGTGGAAAAAATTTTAAGATCATAACTTTCCCGAATAAAATGCCTAAAGATATTTTAAAAAATAGAAAATTACGCATAGGTTTTGATCCAAAATTATTTACAAAAAAAACTATTAATATTTTTTTTTCAAATAAAAATTTTAGAATTGTGCCAATTAATAACAACTTAATTGACAAAATTTGGAAAAGAATAATAAAAAAGAATAATGATAAATTTTACGTATTGCCTAATAATTCAGTAGGTGCTCATTATAAATTTAAAGTAAAAAAAATTTCCTCAAATCTAAAAAAAATTGGAGCTGATTATCAGTTTATAACAGCATGTGAAAATAATGCTTGGCTGTTAAATATTAGAGGTAGAGATGCTAAATATTCACCAATACCAAATTGTTTTATGTTAATTGATAACTCTGAAAATATTAAATTTTTTTGTGATTTAAAAAAGATATCTCAATCTTTTAAAAAAAAGTTTGAAAAAATTGAATTTATAAATATTAATTTAATTCAAAAAGTTCTCTCAAAAATATTTAATAAAAAATTTTTAATTGATAAAAATTCATGCTCTTTTTATTATGAAAATATAATTCTTAAAAATAATAAAATACTAAATTTTGTTGATCCTATTTATTTTTTAAAATCAGTTAAAAGTAAAAAAGAAATTAATAATATAAAAAAAGCTCATCTATTCGATGGTGCAGCATTAACAAAATACCTATTTTGGCTCAAAAAAAATTTTAAAAGAAAAAAAATTACAGAAATAAGTGCCTCAAAAAAATTATTTGAATTTAGAAAAAAAAATAATAATTTTAAGTTCTTAAGTTTTCCAACAATTTCTGGATCTGGTCCCAATGGTGCAATAATTCATTATAAGGCAACTAAAAAAACAGATAGAAAATTAAATAAGGGTGACATTTATTTGGTTGACTCTGGAGGTCAGTATGAATTTGGCACAACAGACGTAACGAGAACTATTTCATTAGAAAATTCAAACAAAAGAATTAAAAAAATATTTACCAAAGTTTTAAAAGGTCACATTGCTGTCTCAGATTTTAAATTGAAAAAAAATACATCTGGGTCAAAAATTGATGTAGTGGCGAGAAAATTTTTAAAACAAATAGGATTAGATTATGCACATGGAACGGGGCATGGTGTAGGATATTTTTCAAATGTTCATGAAGGACCACAAGCTATATCAAAAAATAATAAAATTAAGTTCCAAGAAGGGATGGTCGTTTCTAATGAGCCTGGTTATTATGAAAAAAATCATTTTGGTATAAGAATAGAAAATCTCATATATGTGAGAAAAAATAAAAAAGAAAAATATTTTGAAGATTTGACCATGGCGCCAATAGATAAAAATCTAATTGACCAAAATTTTTTAAACGAGAGAGAGAAAAATTGGTTAAATAATTATCATAAAAAAGTTTTTAATAATTTAAAAAATAAGATGAATAAATTAGAAAAAATAGAGCTAAAAAAGGCCTGCTCAGCTATCTAGAATTTCATTCCATTCTTTTTCAAATATAATCCTTACATTGAATTTTTTTGCCTGATCAATTTTCTTTTTAGTAGGCTTGGAGTTGCCCACGACTAGATAATCAAGTTTTTTTGAAATAGATCCTAGAACTTTTCCGCCATTTTTTTCAGCAATCGCTTTAGCTTCGGACCTGCTCATATTTTTAAACCCTCCCGTAAACATAAGTTTTTTGTTTGAAAATTTACCTCCAATATTTTGAATAGAGAAGTTCTCAATATGCAATTCATTTATTAAAGCTTTAATAAAGTTTAAATTAGTCTTATTGATAAAAAAATTATCTATAGATTGTATTTGGGTATCTCCAATACCGTCTAGCTCTGCTAAATTTTTTAAAAGTTGTTTTCTTGAACTTAAGTTAAATAATTGTGAAAATTCTTTTATTGAAACAAAGAAGCCTGCTAGAATTTTAGCATTTTCTTGGCCTATATGTCTTATTCCTATCGAAAAAATAAATTTTTCTAAAGAGATTGATTGTGATTTCTTTATTGCTTTTTTCAAATTTTTTATAGAAAGTTCTCCCCATCCTTCAAGTTTTTCAATCTTATTATAATCTAATTTAAAAATATCAGATGGTTCGTTTATTAAGTTCAAATCCCAAAAATGCTCTATGACTTTTTTTCCTAGACCATCAATATTTAAAGCATCCTTTGAAACTATATGTTTTAGTTTTTCTTTTGCTGTAAATTTACAATCGTAACCTTTTGTGCATCTTCTTACTGCATCATATTTTTTTTTATTTCGACTAAGTTCTTTTTTAGTTTCAGCTCCACATAAGCATTTTTTTGGAAATAAATATTTTTTTGAGTTTTTTTCTCTTTTTGATGAATCGACTGACACAACTTGCGGAATGACATCGCCTGCTCTTTGAATTGTAATTGTGTCCCCAATTCTAATGTCTTTTCTTATAATTTCATCCTCGTTGTGCAATGTTGCATTTGAAACAACTACGCCTCCCACAGTAATGGGCTGAACTTTGGCAACTGGAGTAATTGCTCCTGTTCTGCCCACTTGAATAACTATATTCTTTATTTTTGTTACTGCTTTTTCAGCAGAAAATTTGTAAGCTATCGCCCATCGTGGTGCACTTGATGTGTTGCCCAATCTTTTTTGTAAATTTAGATCATTAATTTTATAAACAATTCCATCTATGTCATAATCTAATGAAGAGCGTATTTGATCTATTTTACTATGCTGTTCCTCTATTTCTTCCAATCCATTTACAATTTTTATCAATGGATTTATTTCAAAACTCCATTTTGATAATTGATTTAAAAATTCTGATTGAGTTTTAAATATCATAGGTTCTACTGATCCAAATCCATAAGCAAAATACTTTAATGGTATTTTTGCTGTCTCCTTTGGGTTCTTTTGTCTTAATGATCCTCCAGCAGCATTCCTTGGGTTTGCAAATTTATCTTTTAAATTAATAAAATCTTTTTTTCCTATAAAAATTTCACAACGAACTTCTAACAATTTAGGAACATTATTAGCCTTAATTTTTTTTGGGATTGTATCTATAGTTTCAATATTCTTTAAAATATCTTCTCCTACAATGCCATCTCCTCTGGATAAACCTCTGATCAAAGATCCTTTTTCGTAAATTAAAGTAGCTGAAATACCGTCAATTTTAGGCTCCGAAAAAACTTCAAAATTATTACTATCAAAATTTAAAAAGTTTTTTATCTTTTTTAAAAAATCTTCTATATCACTAATATTAAAGGCATTTGATAGTGACAGCATTGGTTGTAAATGACTAACTTTTGTAAATTTATTAAGTGGTTTTGCCCCAACTATAGAGTCTAAAAGATTTAATTTTTTTAAGAATTTATTTTTTTTTTCTAAATTAAATATCTCTTTTTTTAAATTATCGTAATCTGCATCTGAAATTTTTGGCTTATCATGATTATAGTATAAGTCGTTGTGATATTTTATTTCATCAATTTTTTTTTTAAATAACTTTTCTATATCCATATTTTTTGACATAAAAACTAATTAATTTTAATTTTCTTCATTATCTTTTTAAAAAAATTCTCTTTATCTTTTTTGATAATTTTATTGGTTTTAAGATCATAATTCTTATTCAAAATTTTGTACGACTGTTCAAACCATTCACTTGAATTATAGTTATATCCTAGAATAGCAGCATATCTTTTTGACTCATCTATCAATCCTAAATAGTAGTTTATTTCAACCAACCTGTGTAAGGCCTCTTCAATGAAAATTGTATTATCATATTCTTTTACTATTATCTTAAGTCTATTTATTGCTGGTATCCATTTTTTTACTGAAATATAATATTTTGCTATGTAAAGTTCTTTAGCTGCTAATTGATTTTGAAGTAAATCGTTTTTAAATTTAAGATCGATAGCATAATCTGAATTAGGATATTCTGATAAAAAGAAGTTAATCTTTTCCCTGGCCTTAAGTAATGGTTTTAGGTCCTTTTTTTCATCACTAATTTGCTCGTAATATATAATTGCAAGCAAATAATGTGCATAAATTATGTGCTTGTCTGCCGGATAAGTACTAATAAATCTTAAAAGATTTTGTTCGGCCTCTGAATAAAAGTTAATTCCATACAAAGAAAAACTAGCCATTATTGAGGATTTAGCGGCTAATTCAGAAATAGTAAAATTTAATTCAGCTTCACTAAATTTTTTCTGAGCGTAAAAGAAATCATTTTTTTCAAATGCTTTATAAGCTTCGGCATATATTTTATAAGGATCTATTTTTTCAGAAGGTGTGTAAATTTGTTGATTTTTTTTTGAGCAAGAAGAAAATACTAAAAACAAACTTAATATTAAAATATTCCTTAACATTAGATACTATTATCAGATTAAGTTGATTTAAGAAATTTAAAACTTAGGCGTTAACGACTTGTTTGATTGGTAATTGGGAGCCAGTTTTTTTTGAAATTGAGATATTTTGACTTAATTCTTTAATTTCGAAAGTTGTTTGATTTGACAATAATTTTCTTAAGAATAAATTGCTAAGTTCGTGTCCTCCTTGGTAACAATAAACTTTTCCTAATATTCTATATCCTGATAACAGAAAATCTCCTGCCAAGTCTAAAATTTTATGATTTACAAATTCTTTATGATTTCTTAGTCCGTCCTCGTTTAAAATTTTTTCTTCATCTACAACTAAAGCATTATCAAGAGAACCACCTTTAGCTAAACCCATCTTTTTAATTTTATTAATATCTTTAAAGAGACAAAATGTTCTAGAATTAGATACGTCTTCTAAATTGTCAGTTTGAAAATTTATTGAATTCCTTTGTTTTCCTATAATTTTGTTTTTATAATTTAATTTAAAATCAACTTCTAAAGAGTTATTTTTTGGTTCTATAGATATTTTTCTTTCACCATCAACAAGTTCAATTTTGTCTATAATTTTTAAATACTTTCTTTTTTGGTCTAAAGTTTCTAGTTCAATTTGTTTTATTAAGCTCAAAAAATCTTTAGCTGAACCATCCATTATTGGCACTTCCTCATTATCTATCTCTACAATAGTATTATCAATTCCAGCAATATACAAAGCTGCTAGCAAATGCTCCACTGTTGAGACTTTTACTCCATGCTTATTTCTTAAAGTGGTGCAAAGTCTTGTAGAGCATACATTGTCAAATTTTGCTTCTATTAAATTGTTAATTTTTAAATCTATTCTTTTAAAAATTATTCCTTGATTGCTTTTTCCAGGTAAAATTCTTACTTTAGAATTTTTACCTGAGTGTAGTCCTATGCCTTGAAAACTAACACTATTTGCCAGTGTTTTTTGATATATTTCACTCATGGAAGAAGTTTATACTTAATTTACCAATTTATAGTAAAACAACTAATGTTTCTAAAAATAACAATTTTCAACCGAACAAAACATCAAAAAACTTAGCTAAAAAGGACTTTTTTTTATGAGCTATAGGTATAGCTTCTCTCTTCCAACCAAAATGGACAAGAGTATTGGCAGTTTTTATCAAGTCATTAGATGAGTGATTACTCAAAAATTCGATATCTAAAATATTATTTTTTGAAAAAACTGTTTCGTAGATATTTTTTAACCCAATGAGACCTGCGTCATCATTTATATTTAAAAAAACGGTTTTTGAAATTTTTTTACTAAACATAAAATTAATATTCTTAAATAAAATTAATTCAGCTATTTCTAAAATTCTTGCATAAGCAACATCGTAAATTAATTTTTTTTTTATTTTTCTATAGTTACTATCATCAAAAAAAAATCTTTCTATAATTTCATCTTCTTTAATATTTTTTTTTAACTCATTTCGACTCAATATATCCTCAATTATATTTATATCTAAGGACGTTACTTTTGAAATATCGCTTAATACTATGTCAGTGCCAAACGTAAAATTTTGTTCGAATTTCAGAGAATTATTTTCAAAGTAAAAAATATTTGAATAGCTTTTGTCAATTTTTATAAGAAAAAATGTATCTATACTTTTATATTTTTCACTTACATAGGCCCCAGTAACGAAATTTTTTATCAAAGTTTTTTTTATTTTTAAATTACATTTATCGAAAATATTTTTAAAATTTTTATAATTATTTTTATTAATTAGTACAAAAGACAATTCATGGGAATAAAAGTCACCAAAAAGACCAATCGGTAAATTCTCAATTATTTTATTATCTAGTTTAAATTTAGAATTGAAAATGTGTATTATTTTTTTTTTTGGTTCTATTTCATCTATATAAGCTTTTAATGAATTTAAAATATAAGTAATATTCTCTCGTATTATTTGTGAACTGTTTAATTTTTTGAAACCTGTAATGTTAATATAAGAGAAATCGAAATTTTCAAGGATTAAAACTATCTCTTTAAATGTAAAATTTATTTTTTTTTCTATCAAATATAAATTTTCTTTGATTAAATTTAAAGTCTCTTCAAAATCAACAATTCTATTATTTTTGATTCCAGATGTAGGAACTTCTAATTCAAATATAATTTTATGGTCATTATGATCAAAGGTCTTTCCCACAATGAATGTAAATTTAAAATTATCAATTATTAAATAGAGTGTATATTTAAAATTTTTCATCAATTATTTTAATATAAGTTGGTTATCTAATCTATAATCGAATACAGAATATTTTTTAAATTCTTTTTTTTTATAAATATTTAGATAGTTTTCTAAATTTTTAATATAATTTTGAAAGTGAAGTTTAATAATTTTTTTATTGTTTGTTTCCAAATCCCACCTATTTGAGTCATAAAGAATATATTTTTTTACAATAACAAAAGGGAAATCTATTTTTTGTAAACTCTTATAAAATGTTTTAAATTGATCTAAATTACCAAAAATGGATGGAAGTGTTTGATAATTTTCTAATTCCTTATATTCAATTAAATCAATTTTTTCACTTAAATAAAATTTTTTTTTTTTATTATATAAAATAGCTATAGGTTTTTTTTCATAAATTTCTAATATGAGTGAATTAGGATACTTTTTTTTTATTTTATAACTGTCGATAAAACTATTCTGTTTTAGTGCTTTTTCAATTTCTGTATTTCTTAAAATTAATAAATTTTTTCCATAAATTGGGGTTAGTAACTTGTAGATATCTGAGTCCTCTATTATAAAATTATTTTTTATTTTTATTTCTTTTATATCAAGATTTAAAAAACCAAATTTTTGTTTAAATGTTATTGTTGAAAGAAGTGAAAATAATATTAAAGCAAGAATTAAACGTTTTTTCATCTATTAATACTTGCATCTAATAAAATTTTCTCAACTAAATTTTCGAACGTTAGGCCTTTATATAAAGCAATTTCAGGTACAAGAGATAAATTAGTCATGCCAGGTTGGGTATTAATTTCTAATAAATAAAATTTATTTTTATAAAATTTAAAATCAGACCTAGTTACTCCTCTGCAATTAAGGGCTTTATGAGTTTTTACAGCTATCTTTAAAACCTCATTATAATTTTTTTTATTCAATCTTGCAGGCATTACATGTTTCGTCTTTGCTTTTTTTGTATATTTCGCCTTATAATCGTAGAACAATCTTTTTGGAATAAGTTCAATAGCCCCGAGTGGTATTCCATTGATAACTGCAACTTGAACCTCTTGCCCTCCTACATATTCTTCAAGTAATAGCTCTTTATATTTTTTGATTAGATTTTTATTAGCCTTAAATAATTTGTTTTTGTTTTTACAAACTTCAACACCCAAGCTTGATCCTTCATTAACTGGCTTTAAAACAATAGGAAAATTCATCGCGTTTTTTTTAATAGAACTCAAAATATATTTTTTATTAGAATTAAATTTGTTTACTAAAAAAAATTTTGGTGTTTTAATCTTTTTTTCCAAAAAAATTTTTTTAGAAAATGCCTTGTTCATTGCGTTAAAAGAACTTATTACTCCAGAATGAGTATAGGGTATTTTTAGATATTCAAAATAACTTTGAGCTACTCCATCTTCTCCATCGCGTCCGTGAAGTGCATTAAAGATAACATCTGTATTCTTTTTATTTATTAAATTAAGATTTTTTTTTTTTGGATCGAATGTAGTAACACTATAACCTTTTTTCTTTAATGCTCTGATACAAGCTTTGCCACTAGCTAAACTTACAGGTCTTTCTCCTGATGTTCCGCCTAAAACGACTAAAACTTTTTTAAATTTTTTTCTATTCACCAACAATTTTAATCTCTAATTCAAGATTAATTCCAGTTTTTTCATAAACTCTTTTTTTTACTTTATTAATTAAATTTTCAATATCAGTTGAACTTGCTTTACCATTATTCACAAAAAAATTGCAATGTTTTTGAGAAATCATTGCATCACCTTCCTTAAAGTTAGAACATCCTGCTTCCTTTATCAACTTCCAAGCTTTTCTATCCTTATTAATATTTTTAAATGTACTACCACATGTTTTTATCTGACTAGGTTGAGATATTTTTTTTTCTTTAATATATCTATTTTGTCTTTCTTCAATTTCTTCTATTTTAGTATTTAAACCTTTAAGTTTAGCAGATATAATGATCAAATCTTCAGGTAAATTTGTTCCTCTATACGAAAAATTTATATCCTCTTTTTTAATTTCTATCTCAGAAAAATTATTTATATCTATAGCTTTAATTGATATTAAAATATTTGATATCTCGTTTTTATAACAACCACTATTCATAATAATAGCACCACCGACAGATCCTGGTATGCAAGATAAAAATTCTAAATTTCCTAACCCATTATCTTTTGCAAAATTTGCAACTTTACGGTCAGGCGTGGCAGCACCCGTCTCTATAATGTTTTTTTTAATTAATTTTGTAGTAGAAAAATTTGACCCTAATTTAATTATAGCTCCCCTTACCCCTTTATCTCTAAATAATGTGTTTGATCCTGCGCCTATAATATGAGTTTTAAGATTTTTTTTTTTTGAATATTTTAAAAATTCTATAAGTTGATCTTTGCTTTGAGCTTTATAAAAGTAGTCTGCATTACCACCTAAATTGAACCAACTATAATTCGAAAGATTAACGTCTTTATTAAAATTACCACCAAATTTTCTCATTAAATCGTTATCTGAAATCATAATGAAAATTTAAGACCTGCCATCCATTTTGAAATTATTCCAGCTCCCATTCCAATTATAATTTCATCTTTAATTAAATTTTTTTTTAAAAATTTACATAATTCAAATTCATTATTAACAATTATTACTTGTGTTTTTGAATTTTTAGCAATTAAGTTCGCGAATTTCACTTTATTAAATTTTAAACTTATTCTTTCACCAGCTGCGTATAAGGGACATAAAATCACTAAATCTGATTTTAAAAAACATTTTGAGAATTCTTTTTTCAAAGAGATCACTCGAGAGAACCTATGCGGTTCAAAAACGCTAATGATTTTTCTTTCAGAATTTACATTATGCACACCATCTAAAATTGAACTAATTTCTGTTGGGTGATGAGCGTAATCATCATAGAAATCATTTTTATTTTTAGTAAATACCTTTGTCATTCTTCGTTGAACGCCAGAAAAATTTTTAAGAGATTTTTTAGCTATTTTCAAATTAGCTCCAAGATTTAGACAAACAATTAGAGCTGCTGCAGCATTAAGCACGTTATGTTTTCCTAACAATTTAACATTTATATTACTAATATTCTTTATCTTTTTTTCTTTATCTTTAAAGCGTAGATCAAATAAAGTGTTACCGAAATTATATCTTATTTTTCTAATCCGATAAAATGCCTTATGGCTTTCACCGAAAGTCAGTATATTCTGATTTTTTACTTTATTAATAATCTTTTTAATATTCTTACTATCAATACATATTATTGCTTTACCAGTTGGAGGTGTCTTATTAATAAAATTAATAAAGGCATTTTCAAGATTTTTGTAAGTTTTGTAGTAATCTAAATGTTCGTAATCAATATTTGTTACAATTGAGTAATTTATTGGCAATTTCAAAAAGCTACCATCAGATTCATCTGCCTCTAGTATTGCCCAATCACCTTTGCCAAGTTTTGCATTACTTTTAAGAGAATTAATTACACCGCCATTAATAATAGTGGGGTCTAACTTTTGATCGGATAAAATTTTTGCGACTAATGATGTTGTTGTAGTTTTTCCATGCGATCCTGTAATTATTATATTTTTCTTTAGGGATACAACATCAGATAAAACTTCAGCTCTGGAATAGATAGGAATTTTATTTTTTTTAGCATATTTAAGTTCAACATTGTTATTTTTAATAGCTGTAGATTTTACAAGAAGGGTTGCTTTTTTTACATTACTAATTGAATGACCTATAAATATTTTAATACCAGATTTTGAGCAACTCATAGTATTTTTATTTTTATTTTGATCACTGCCCTGAATTCGGAAGCCCATATTTTTCATTATCTGTGCAAGTCCACTCATTCCTATACCCCCTATGCCAACAAAATGGATTATGTCTTTTTGTCCAAGATTAATTTTTTTCATTTTATATTTTTTCTATTTCCTGATTTAAATTCTTAAAAATATTTTTGTCAGAATATTGATTTTGATTAGATAAAATTTTCTCAATTAAAGATTTATTTTTAAAAATTGAGTAAATTAATTCATATAATTTTTCTTTAATTTCTTTTTCTTCTAATAAATACCCATAACCTTTTTTTACATAAAACTCAGCGTTTTTTTGCTGATGGTTCTCTGCTGAAGTTGGTAATGGTATTGAAATAAAAGGGATTTTAACATTTACTAATTCTCCTAGAACAGAGGCACCAGATCTTGTAATGACTATGTTTGCTTTGGAATAATATTTTGTAATTTCATCTGTAAAATTGAATATCTCGAAGTCAATTTGCGCTTTTTTATAAAATTCAATAAGTTGACTATTTTGCTCTTTTTGACACTGCTGATAAATTTTTATTGAAAACTCGGTCTTTTTAAATTTCTCGAAAATTTGAGGTAATTGTTCAGCAAAAACTCTAGCTGCCTGACTCCCGCCTAAAACTAATATTTTGATATCATCAAATTTGTTAATATCATTTTTTTTTTCTTTAAAATTTATGATCTCATCTCTAATTATATTTCCAACTTCAAAAACTTTTTTGACATGTTTTTCAGGAATGCCTTCGAGTTCTTTATACGAAACAAATATTTTTTGTGTGAATGGTAATAAATATTTATTAGCTTTTCCCAAAACAAGGTTACTCTCATAAATGACAAATTTAATTCTTAGGATTGATGCAGCAATACAAATTGGAAATGATGAATAACCCCCCATTCCAATTATTAGTGTTGGTTTATTAAAAAACAAATATAAAAATGATTTTATTATCGAAAAGAAAATAGTTAATGATGAAAAAAAAAATGTAAGAAAATTATCTTTTATTAAAGGCGAAGAAGAAATATTAATTACATTAAAATTTTTATAATCTTTTAAATATTTTAATCCTCTTTTGTCACTTGATATTGTTATAGAGTAGTTTTTATTTTTTAAATAACATGCTAAACTATATGCTGGATAGACATGACCTCCTGTTCCTCCCGTCGCAATTAATATTTTTTTTTTAATCATATAAATAAACTTTATTCTTCGTATAATTTAAAATTAATCCAGCCAAAATTGCACTTCCAATTAAAGATGAGCCACCATAACTTAAGAAAGGTAACGTCATACCTGTTGTTGGTAGTAAATTAGTATTTACACCAGCATGAATAAAAGTTTGAAATATTAATAGCGTCGCTAATCCACTTAACGAGATTTTGATATATTTATTGTCTTGATTAAAGCAATTTTTTATTATTCTAAAAGATATGTACAAAAAAATAATCATTATCATTATTGAGACAATTGAACCAAATTCTTCAGATATCACAGCTATAACATAGTCTGTATGAGCTTCTGGAACACTCTCTTTCAATATACCTTCACCCATTCCTTGACCTGTTAGACCACCCAATTTTATTGCATCTAGGGCTGATGTTGATTGAAACTTATCTCCTTGATGAGGATCTAAAAAAGCAGTTAATCGATTAATAATATAACCAAATTTTTCTGGTAAAAAAAATAACAATGATCCTATTGAAATTATAAAGATTGAAAAAAACATGAATAGATAAATTAAACTTACACCAGAAATAAAAACTGTAGCTATCCAACAACATATTAACAATACAGTTTGGCCTAGATCAGGTTGATCAATTAATAAAATTATAACTGAGGATAGAAGGATAAAGCTTAAGATATATTTTATTTGAGAATCTTCAAATTTTTTTAGTGTTAAAATTCTTACAGTAGCTAAAATAAATAATGGTTTTAAAATTTCAATTGGCTGTAACCTAAAAAAATAAAGATCAAGCCAACGTTTAGCTCCTTTTACCTCTATTCCAATTATTGGAACAAGTGCTAAAGATAAAAAAGATATTATAAATAAAGGTATAATTAGATGAATTAATAATTCAGTTTTTACAATTGAGATAAGCATCATGACACTTAAAGCTATAAGTGTGAAAATTAGGTGTTTAGTAAAAAAAAAATAATAGTCTTTGTTAAGTCTTTCTCCGGCGAGTGGAGATGTAGAAGAAAAAGAAAAAAATAACCCTAAAAAAAATAAAATTAAAAAACAAAATAAAATTTTTTTATCAATACTTCTCCAATAATTAATAAATATAAATTTAAAAGTATTTTCTGACATATGTCTTACACAATTTCTTAAATTCTTCGCCTCTCTCTTCAAAATTCATAAACTGATCAAATGAGGCTGCACTTGGACTTAATAAAACAGAAGTCTCGCTCAATTTTTGACACTTTATATCTTTAAAAATTTGAATAATTGAATCCTTTAAATTTTTCGTAACTGAATAAACAACCTTACCTTTAATTTGTTTTTTAAAAAAATTTATATTATTTCCAATTAAATAACATTTTTTTATATTTTTTTTATATTTACTTAAATCTATTTTATCGCCTTTTTTTGGAAGTCCTCCTAAAATCCAAAAGATGTTTTTAAGACTTGTTAGTGCAGATTGAGTAGAAACAAATGATGTCGCTTTAGAGTCGTTTATAAATTGAACTCCTTTTCTTCTTAAGAAAATCTCAAATCTATGAGGTAAACCTTTAAATGATTTCATGCATCTAATAAAAGATTGATCTTTTATTTTTAATAGTTTTGCAAACGTATAAATGAAACTCATATTTTCATCATTTATATTAGAATTTAAATAATCATTTTTAATCTTATTTTTTATTTTTTTGTACTCTTTATTTTTCGGAAAATTTAGACGACTTAAAAATTTTTTTTTTTTAAAAATATCCTTAAATTTTTTATTTATTATTGCGTTTTGATATTTTGTTTGAAGACTAAAAATCTTCAATTTCGAATTTAAATAATTGCTCATATTACCATGCCAATCCAAGTGATCATTGGTAAAATTTAAAAACAAAGCAAAATCTGGACATATAAATTGAGAGTGAGAAAGTTGAAAAGATGAAGCCTCTATAATCATAAAATTATTTTTTGAATATTGCACATTTAAAATCGGAACACCTATATTTCCGCCAAGAGAAAATTTTATTTTATTTTTTTTTAAAAGATGAGCTAATAATTTACAAGTAGTTGATTTCCCGTTGGTGCCTGTAACAACTATGCTTTTCGATCTAAGATTATCTAAATAAAATAAATCAATATCAGTAATAATTTTTTTTTTGAATTTCTTTAAAAGTTTATTTTTGATTAAACTTATACCAGGGGACAAAACTATGAAATCAACATTTTCACACGTTGTTTTTAAATTATGTGCTTTAAAGTTCTTTAACAGATATTTTTTTTTATCATCCCAAACTTTAAAGTTTTTATTTCCTTTTTTTTTTAAAAATCTTATAACTGACTGACCAGATAAACCTAAACCATAAACAAGGAACGATAGCTCTTTGAGTTTTGAAGTTTTGAGCATTTTACCTTAATTTTAATGTTGCCAGCCCAATAAGTGCTAAAATGATAGCGATTATCCAAAATCTAATTACTATTGTGGACTCTGCCCAACCTTTTTTTTCAAAATGATGATGAATAGGTGCCATTTTGAAAATTCTTTTACCTGTTAATTTATATGATACTACCTGAATAATTACTGATACAGTTTCTAGAACAAACAACCCTCCAATTATTGCTAAAACAATCTCGTGCTTTGCTATTATTGCTACAGCTGCAAGCGAACCTCCTAAAGAGAGTGAGCCTGTGTCTCCCATAAAAATTTTTGCTGGCGGTGCATTGTACCAAAGAAAGCCTAAACATGATCCTACAATAGATCCACAAAAAATAGACAACTCCCCAACATCAGGTATATATTGTATTTGTAAGTACTCTGAAAAAATTGTGTTACCTACTACATAAGAAATTAATGTAAATGACAAGGCAACCAACATAACCGGGACTGTTGCCAAACCGTCTAAACCGTCAGTTAAATTTACTGCGTTTGAAGCACCAATGATTACAAATAATCCAAAAGGTATAAAAAATAACCCCATTTGCCAGATGAAATTTTTAAAAAATGGAAAATAAAGATTATATAAATATTCATGTTTTGAATAATTAATCAAAATTAATAAAGTTAATATGCTGATAATAATTTGACCAAGAAATTTATATCTGGATTTTAGTCCGCTTGAATTATTATATTTTATTTTAAGTATATCATCCAATAAACCTAAGCTACCTAATGACAATGACACAAAAATTAAAGTCCAAATGTAAATATTATTCAAATCCGCCCATAATAATGTGCTTGATATAATTCCAATAATTATAATTACACCACCCATAGTTGGAGTCCCAGATTTCTTAATAATATGATCAATTGGTCCGTCTTGTCGAATAGGACCTGATATCATTTTTTCTGAAAATAATTTTATTAATGGACCCCCAATAATGAATACGACTACTAAAGAAGTTACAACGGATAAACCTGTTCTAAAAGTTAAGTATTTAAAAACATTTAAAAATGAGTATTGATCTATTAATGAAGTTAATAAATTAAATAGCACTTAATTGCCCCTTATCATTTTTTTACTAAAATCGTTTAGCCCTGTTGCGTTTGACCCTTTTATCATCAAGTAATCATTATTTGATATCATTCTGCTCAAACTTAAATCTATGTCTTCATTATTTTGCAAAATATTTCCTCTTTTGTCTTTATAAAGTTGTTTATATGTGAAAATTGTTTTTTTTCCTTTAATGAATACTTTATCAATATCAGAATTGTTAATAACTTTAGACAGTTCTTCATGATATTTTTTTGATTTAGAACCTAGTTCAAGCATATCTCCAAGTATTAAATATTTTTTAAAATTTTTTTTTTTTATAGAATTGAATTTATTAATGGCATTTTTCACAGAAAGAGGATTTGCATTATAACTTTCATCTATAAAATTGAACTTTTTATTATATCTTTTGACTAAATACTTTTTGCCACGCCCTTCTGATAAATCAAAATTTTTCATTTTTGAAACCATTTTTCGTGGATCTATTTTTAATGCGTGTAACACCGCAATAGAGGCAAGAGCATTGTAGATATTTAAATCTTTAATTTCAAATTCAATTGGTTGATAATTAACATTTAAAAAAACCTTTTGAGTATGTTTTTTTTTTATAATCTTCTTTAATAAAATGTCCGATTTTTTATGAGTACCAAAAGATAAAACTTTTAATTTATATAATTTCGCCTTTTTAAATAAAAATTTGTAAAATTTGTCATCTTTATTTAATACAATTGTACCACCTTTTTTTATATTTTCTATTATTTCAGATTTTGCTTGAGCTATACCTTTTAAATTTTTAAAATTTTCTAAATGAGCCTCGCCAATATTTGTGATCACCCCTAGATCTGGTTTGATTAGTTTAGATAAATTTCTGATTTCTCCACCCTTACTCATCCCAATTTCAAATACACCAAACTCGTCACTAGAATTTAAATTAGATAAGCTTATTGGAACGCCTAAGTAATTATTAAAAGACTTAGGAGAAGAATAGGTATTTCCTATATGATTTAAAAGATAACTTATTAAATTTTTTAAAGAGGTTTTTCCAGCGCTCCCAGTAATTGCAATAATTTTTGCAAAGGAATATTCCCGCTTAAGTTTGGCAAATTCATTTAAAAATAAGATTGGTTTTTTAACTTTCAATATTTTTTTTTTATTATCTTCAAAATTTGAGGAAGAAACAATACAACCAGCTCTCTTTTTTAAAGCATCTTTAATAAATCTTTTTCCATCACTATTCTTTCCTTTTAAAGCTAAAAAAAGATTATTATTTTTTATTGTTCTACTGTCGATAGATAAACCACTAAAATTAAAAAATTTATTTTTACCAAACATTTTTTTGAAAATTAATTTATTTTGAATATAATTTTGCTTTGTTTTATTTAAAATTCTCTTTTTAATTTTTAATTTTTTTATAATTTTTTTGTCCGAGATATAATTAATTTTATTTTTGTAAATTTGCTGCTCCTCATGACCTTTGCCGGCTACTAATATTATTTCATTTGGACTTGAATTTTTGATAGCTTTTTTTATAGCTGAAGCTCTGTTTCCTACGTTATAAACTTTAGTTTTATTAATATTCTCTAAAAGTTGATTTCTAATTTTTTTCGGACTCTCGTTTCTTGGATTGTCATCTGTAATATAAATTTTTTTGCAGTTTTCATCAGCAATTTTAGCCATTAAAGGTCTTTTCTTTTTGTCTCTGTCGCCTCCGCAACCAAAAACTAACGAAATATTTTTGCTATAATTTTTTAAAGACTCTAATGTTTTTAACAAAGCGTCAGGTGTGTGTGCATAGTCAACAAAAACTCTTATATTATTTGGATATTTTTTCACAAGCTCTTGTCTTCCATTGACATCTTTAATTTTTTGAATTGTTCTGATAATTGATTTATCTTTTAAACCACATAATCTTGCTGCTTTAATAGCCATAGCTAAATTTTTAATTTTATAGTCATCAAATTTTGAGGAAATATTATTAATTTTTTTCATTTCTTCGTTTATATCTTGAATTTTAATATTTTTTCTTGATGCTATTTTTTTCAAAATTTTAAAAGTTGGAATTTCATTATCAGATATGATCGTAGATTTTTTATTCAGAATTTCTTTAAATAAAATTAATTTGGCATCCAGATATGATTTCATAGTTTTATGATAATCAAGGTGATCTTGACTAAAATTTGTAAATATTGCTGCTTTAAAATTTATATTGTGACATCTTTTTTGATGCAGACCGTGACTTGAAGTTTCAATAATTACGTTATCAATATTTTTCTTTTTTAAATAATATAGGTATTTATGAATTGAAATTGTATCAGGAGAGGTTAGATGGGTATTTTTTATTTTATTATTATATTTTACTCCTAAAGTGCCGATAGATCCAGCTGGAATACTATTTGCTCTCAATATTTGATAGTAAAAATCAGCGACTGAAGTTTTTCCATTCGTACCAGTGACGGCAATTATATTTTTAGGTTTTAGTTTATAAAATTTTGAAGATACTTCGCTTAAAAGATTTCTAACTTTATTTGTTTTTAATACTAAAATATCTTTACTTTTATAACTACAACTTTTGGAACAAACTATGACTGAAGCCCCATTTTTAATCGCATTTGATATATAATTTTCACCATTAGTTTTATTTCCTTTAATAGCAAAAAACATATAATTATTTTTTATTTTCTGACTATTTAATGAAAGTCCAGAAACAACTATCTTTTTTTTATCCTCTGGGATTTTATCTATTAAATTTTTCAACAACATGCTGATCTGTAAACTCTTTATTATTTATGGCTAAAATTGGCCCAATTTTTTCTATTATTTTGCCTGCTACATAAACAGAATTCCAACCAGAGGTGTTATAAGGCGCTTTTGTCTTAACACCACGATAATCATAAATTAAATTTTCATTAATTTGTGGATTTTCTAACATGATGAATAAAGTGTAGCTTGGGTTATTTGAAGGGAAAATTGATATAAAAGTATTTATTCTATTTCTTTTATCACCATAACTTTCCGCTGTTCCGGTTTTGCCTCCTACATAATACCCATATTTATCTGCTAAACTTGCTGTTCCTTGTTTACTGCTGACTACCTTTCTCAACATTTTTCTCAATTCTCTGCTTGTATAACTGGAAATTACTTTATTCGTTTTCTTATATTCTCTATGCCTAATCAAACTTGGAGTAACTAAATCACCGCCATTAATCATAGCTGCATACAAAGATGTAGCCTGAAGAGGCGTGGTGGTTATACCGTGTCCATATGAGATTGTTTCTAATTTACATTTGTTCCAACTTAATTGATGTGGATTACCAATTTCTTCTAGCTCTATATCTGGATTTTTAGTTAATTTAGTTTTACTAATGAATTCTTTGAATTTATCCTCGCCTATTTTTTTAGCTAAAACTACTGAGCCTACATTAGAAGATCTAACAAGAATTTCCTCTACGGATAGATCTTTTGGATGTTCTTTCATATCAGTAATTTCGTGAATAGAGCATTTTATTGTTTTTGGTATATTTTTTATAATCGTATTTGATTCAACTAGGTTGTGATCAAGCGCTAAAGCTACTGTAAAAGTTTTAAAAATTGAGCCTAGTTCATAAACACCTTTTGTAATTTTGTTAGTATATCTCTTGTCATTTATAGTTAATCTTTGATTAATATTAAAATTAGGCAGCGAGACTAAAGAAATTATATCTCCGTTATTGACATCCATTAATAATGCTCCACCACCAGTTGCATTAAAAGTTTTAATTGCTTTATTTAATTCTTTATTAATTGTGTATTGTATATTGCTGTCTAAAGTTAATTGTAATGGTTGATCTAATTTATTTTTATTTTTAAGCTCTCTATCAAAATATTTTTCGATGCCTGAGACGCCGTAGTTATCGTAATCAACTTGGCCAATAATATGGCTAAATAAATTTCCATGTGTGTACATTCGAGCTTGAAATGGTTCAAACTTAATTGCTTTTTCGCCCAAAGCCCAAAACTTACTTTTTTCAATTTGGTTAATTCTTTTTTTAATACGAAAATATTTTTTTCCATTTAATTTATCTTTAATCTCGTTAATATTTAGATCGGGAAAATTTAATCTTAATTTAATTAATAAATTTTTTTTATCTTTAACTTGTTTTGGGTCTATTGCAGCATGATATGTATTGATATTTCTAGAAATTAATACTCCATTTCTGTCTACAATATCTCTTCTTAACAATGAAAAATGTGGTTTTTGTTCTTCAAATATGAAATCATTTTTTTTGTTTAAGGAAATATGTGTAATTTTTATAGAAAAAATTATAATCAATGAAAAAAAAAAGAAAAATAATAAGTAAATTCTATCCTGTAAATTATTAGATTTTTTAAATGTCTTGTTTTCTTTATTTGTCTCTAAAAAATCTTCAAAGTAAAAACTTGCTTGATTTATATTCTTATTAAATTTTTTATTTAATCTTTTTTTCATTTAAATTTTTCAAATTAGATATTTTTTTTTCAAAAATTGTAAAATCCGAAATGTTAAAAAATATTTTGAAATAAGAAATTGGTTGATACTCATCAAGTCCGATTGTGTTTATCCTTTTTTCAATTTCAGCTGGAGAAGTTAAATAAAAAAAATCAAGTTGTGCCTCGTTAATACTCTCTTCCTTAGATGCAATTATATTGTTTAAATTTGAGATTCTCTTTTCTATCACTCTCGACTTATTTTTGATAGCAGATGTAGTGATTAAAAAAGTGACGAAAATTAATGAAGATATTACAAATTTAAATTTATGCATCTATCCCTTCTACATCTAAATAATTTTTAAATTTTTCAATAAAAGTTTTAGGAAACTTAAATTTATTCTCACTTCTTATAGCAAATCTAAGTTTTGCAGATCTAGATCGATTGTTCAAATTTATTTCTTTTTTTGATGGTCTAAAAACTTTATTCTTATATTCGTCAAATAAAGCTAAATTATCAATTCTATTTTCTGGAAAATATCTAGAAGGTTTTGATTTATTTTGAGAAAAATTAGTAAAAAGATATTTCACAATTTTATCCTCGATTGAATGAAAGCTTATTATTAAAATCTTTCCTCCAGGCTTTAATTTTTTTGTTGCTGTAATTATTCCATTTATTAGTTCTGTAATTTCTTTATTTACAAAAATTCTTAAAGCCTGAAATGTTTTTGTGCAGGGATTAATTTTGGACGAATAATTTCTTTTTTTACTTTTTTCTATTATTTTAACTAACTCTGATGTACTTGTAATTTGTTCAAAACTACGCTGTTTAACTATATTTTTTGCAATTATAGATGCATCTTTTTCATCACCTAGAATTTTAATCACAGATTTTAAATCTTTTTCTTTTAAGTTATTTATTGCCTGAAAAGCTGAAATTTCATTAAGGCCCATAGACATGTCTAATTGTTTTTTTGATTTAAATGAAAACCCTCTATCTAAATTGTCTAACTGAATAGATGATAAGCCTAAATCAAATATCATCACATCAACATTATCCTCTAAAATTGTATCTAATTGACTAAATTTTATTTGGTAAAATTTAAATCTTTTAGGATATTTTTTTTCGAGTTTTTTTGCTATTGGTAATACTTTACTATCTCGATCTATAGCTGAGACAATTGTTTTGGGAAATTTTAAAATTTCTTTTGAATATCCTCCGCCTCCAAATGTACAATCAATGAATGTTCCTCCAAATGAGGGTGATGATATTTTTAAAACTTCATTCAACATCACTGGAAAATGGTAGAATTCCAGTGATGAGATATGATTGATCATTAGTCCAATGTTTAATCATTAAAACTTTTGTTTTCTTAAAAAAGCAGGTATTTCAAAATCCTCTTCTTGATCTATATCTTGATTAAATAACTGATCAGATTGTTCAATTTCTTGACCGTCAGAAAGCGGTACGTCATCTGATTGATAATTCTGATCCTCAGAAAATAATTTTGGAGTATGCTCTTCATCATTATGTTTACTTACAGATGAAGCGCCTTGTTCTTCATTTAATTGATTATTTTCAATATATGAGGCACTTTCAATTGAAACCCCAGAAGGAAAATTATTTGTAATTTGTTCAGTTTCCCCTGGTCGTGAAATTGGATTTTCATCATTTAAATTATTCTGAAAACCTTCTAAAGAGTCGTTTTGCTCCTCATCTAATTGATAACTTTCATCGAGCTTTAGTGCTGTAGCGCCATCTATAGAATTAATAGTATTATTTTCTACTCTAGGTGAATGTGAAAATAAATTTTCAGAATAACCTGTATTTCTATTTTGAATACGCGATACCATGTTTAAAACTGTCTTATTGTCGGTACTATACCCATCAAGCGAAGTTGCAACAATTGAGACTCTAATTTTACCTGTCATATTTTCATCTTTGATCGCACCAAATATTAATTCAGCTTCAGGATCTACTTCAGCTCTAATTTTATTAACTGATTGATCTACTTCAAACAAAGTAAGGTCATTACCACCTGTTATATTTATAAGAAGTCCTTTTGCACCTTGAAGAGAATATTCATCAATTAGTGGATTGTTGAGAGCCATCTCAGTAGCTGCCATGGCTCTACCTTCTCCTTCTGCTTCACCTGTTCCCATCATGGCCTTGCCCATAGCACTCATTACTGTTTCAACATCAGCAAAATCCAGATTAATCATTCCTGGTCTCACCATTAGGTCGGTTACACTTTGAACTCCATGTTTTAGAACATTATTTGATAAATTAAATGACTCTTCAAAAGTAGTTGACTCATTAGCAATTTTAAAAAGGTTTTGATTGGGCACAACAATTACTGTATCTAAATGTTTTTTAAATTCCTCTAATCCTTCAATGGCACGTCTCATTCTTTTTGGACCTTCATAAGAAAATGGAAGTGTAGTAACGCCAACAGTTAGAATATTTTGCTCTCTAGCTGCTTTAGCAATTACGTGAGATGCTCCAGTGCCAGTACCACCACCCATTCCAGATGTGATAAAAACCATGTTTGCGCCTTGTATATAACTTGTGATTTCATTTAGGGACTCATCAGCTGCTGCTTGCCCAATATCATGTTTTGCGCCTGCGCCTAAACCTTTAGTTAAATTCATCCCGATTTGAATTTTAGCGTCTGCTTTACTCATTTTTAAATCTTGAGCATCAGTATTTACTGCAACAAA
>TARA_B100001057_G_scaffold240165_1_pt1 | contig 27784 bp, 21 predicted proteins | sample TARA_B100001057 | Tara Oceans TARA_B100001057 (sample SAMEA2621839) | marine metagenome | biome: marine biome (ENVO:00000447); feature: surface water layer (ENVO:00002042); material: "saline water (ENVO:00002010), including plankton (ENVO:xxxxxxxx)" | depth 5 m
ATATTCCTCAATATTTTTATTTTTATCTATTGACTTGAAAGAGTTAATAATCTCACCATCTGAGTTAGTGAAATTAATTAGGACATCCTTCACCTTATCATTACCGATATTGTAATCAATATGAACTGAAGGTTGAGGGTAAGATACGTGGTTGCTTTTTAATGGTCTATTTCTATACCTTATCGTGTTCGCTACAGGATATAATACCTCATCGGTACTAAACTCAAAATTTCTGAGGTAATGAATATTATCCATTATCCAGAAAGATCTTCCCATAGTAGATAATACAATATCATCTCTATATATTTTCATATCTGTGATGGGAGTTACCGGTAGATTTTGCTGGAATGGTTTCCAGTTATCTCCATCATCGAAGGAGATAAACATACCAAATTCAGTACCAGCAAATAGGAGACCCTCTCTCACCGGATCTTCCCGAAGTACCCTAACAGGGAAATTATCTGGAATTCCTTCAGTAATGAGATCCCAGGTATCACCGTTGTCATAGGTTCTGTAGATATATGGTTTCCAATCCCCAAGTTGATACCTTAGGATTGTGACAAAAGCTTTTGCGCTGTTATGGGATGATGGCTCAATAGAGTCAACTCTACCTCCCTTAATATTTTTATTTGGTGTCACATCTGTCCAATTTTTTCCTCCATTTAGTGTTAAATGAACTGGCCCATCATTTGCCCCTACCCAAATTACTCCCTTAACTATTGGAGACTCTCTCACTGAATATATTGTACTATAAAATTCTTCACCCGTGATATCTCTAGTTATAGGACTTCCTGAAATTACTTGTTTATCAGACTCAAAAGCTGTTAAATCGGGTGATATCGTCTCCCATGTTACCCCTTCATCATTGGTGATATGTAGAAATTGAGAGGCATGATAGACTATATTAGGGTCGTGTGGTGAGACATGAATCGGAGAAACCCTCTGGAATCTATACTTCAGGTCTCGGGGATTGTGACCGTACATATTTGATGCCCCAACATAATATTGTTTTTCCTGGCCATTAATTTTATTGAAGACTCCAAACCGACCCTTACAGTTAGAATACACAATATTATGATTGCCTGGTTTTGGGACAGCTGGTCCAGTCTCGCAGCCTCCTGTATCTCTAATGTAAGCATTTGGACCTGCCTGGAGACTATATGGTGGCATACTTGGCACAGATATGGTTGAGTAGTTATCTTGTTGACCTCCGTAAAGCCAGTATGGGTACTGATCATCTACCTCAACTTGATAGATTTCAGCTGTAGGTTGATTAAATTGAGTTGACCAAGTTTTACCTGAGTTAAAAGTAATATTTGCTCCACCGTCATTAGATTGGATCCAGACTGATGTATCACCAGGATTTATCCAGATATCATGATTATCTCCGTGGGGCGTGGGGTATGATTTCCATGATTTACCTGCATCCCTTGATATCATAAACCTATTTGCACTAGAATATAAAATATCTGAATTCAAAGGGTTTGATTCAATATTAAGGTAGTAAAATGGTCTATTCACCAACTCCTCCCTACTACTCATATGTTCAAATGACTCTCCTCTATCCTCAGATTTATATAGGCCACCCTTACCATCTGAAGCTTCAACCATAACAAATAATCTGTCAGATTCTGATTTTGATACTGCAAAATCAATTTTTCCTATGTATTTACTGTCTATACCTAAGTTGATTTTTTTCCATGTTACCCCAGCATCATCAGATTTATATGCTCCCCCGTTAGTTGAGCCGCTTATGATTGTCCATGGTTTCCTCTCCGCTCTCCAGGATGCCGCATATATTGTATTAGGATCATCTGGAGCGAATTCTATATCAACAATTCCAATAGAATCTGATAAAAACAAAATTTTCTCCCATGAATCTCCTCCATCTACACTCTTATATAGACCCCTCTCGTCACTTTTCATGAATGGTTGTCCTATTGCAGCAACGTATATTATATCCGGGTCATTTGGATGTATTTCAACAGCACCAATTTGTCCCACGTCCTCAAGACCAATATGACTCCAGTTTTTTCCAGCATCTAGTGACTTATAAATACCCTTACCAACAATGATATTAGACCTTAGACCATCTGAACCAGTACCAACATAGACAATATCTGGATTACTTTGGAAAACATTGATAGCACCTATTGAAGGTGACTTAAAAAATTTATCTGATATATTACTCCAGTTATTTCCAAAATCATTTGTTTTCCAGAGTCCACCACCAGTTGTACCCATATAAAAAACATTTTTCTGAGACTCAACACCATGTACAGTGGTTACCCTGCCACCTCTAGTAGGACCTACATTTCTATATTTTAAATTTTTAAAATAATCTACAGTCAAATTTTCTGACGCTGTAACCTGTCCGTCAATACTTATTGTTAGAAATGATGTAAGTATAATCTTAAGTATGTTCCTCATATTATTTTTTTAAATGTTCGTAAACTGCGTTTGTTATCATGATATCTTGGACTGCGACACCAGTTAAATCTGCCACAGTAATTTGGTCTTCATCTTCTCTAAATTTTTTTCCTGAGTCGATAATTTTCCCAATTTCTATAAGATCATCCTCATCGATGAGATTCATGTCTAAGGCTTTTTTTGTCTCACCTCTCTCGAGACATTGTGAAATACTATCTACTACAACAATATCTGCGATATTTAGAATTTTTGAGTCTAACTCCCTTTTATCTGGTGTATCTGATCCCACTGCTGTAATATGTGTTCCAGGATTAAGGTCATCAGAGGATATAAGTGTCTCGTTTGCATTTGTAGTAGTCACAATTAAATTTGATTTGTCACATAACTCATTTGAGTTACTTACTACATTTACCTTAAATCCTAAGACCTTCATGTCTTTGACATAACTAGAAATTTTTTCTTCATTTCTACCCAGAACATATACATTTTTACATGCTGTTACAAGATCTAGATATTGAAGTTGCATCCTAGCCTGTATTCCTGTACCTACTATCCCTATACCTGTAACTTCTGGAGCTAAATATTTTGAACAAATTGCACCTGCTACTGCTGTCCTGACATTTGTAAGGTACCCCTCATCGTGAAGAACACACTTAAGATAACCAGTATTTTTATCAAACATGACCATGACTCCGTGGCTAGAGGAAAGACCCAAACTATCATTTTTTGAAAATCCTGATGCTATCTTAACAACATAATTATCCTGGCCTTTGATATACCCATATTTTATGTGTACATCCCCAGGGGGATCTTCAAATAATAACTCCCCAACAGGGGGCACAACAGCATTCCCACTAGAATATTCTACAAACCCTCTTTCGATTGAATCTATCAGATCAATCTTATCAAGGTGTTTTATAATTTCATCTTTTGTAATTAGTAAAGAGCTCATAATATTCTTTTTAAGGTATCCTGACCAATATTCCCTCCACATATAATGATTGCGACATTTTTATCTTTTATCTCCTCTCTCATTTTTATTGCCGAAGCTACTGCTACCGCTGCAGATCCCTCAATTAACATTTTATCATAAATTAATGAATTTTTAATCTGTAAGGCAATCTCTTCCTCTGTTACAAGAATGGTTCTATCTATAAGGGCTTCACACATCTTGAAAGTTATAGAGTTTTCTTCAACTCCTCCGGCAGACCCGTCAGAAAGGGTTTCATCAGATTCAGTGTTGACAATCTTTCCTTCTTTTAAGGAATTAACCATTACTGAAGAATTTTTAGGCGAGCATCCAATTACTTCAATATCTGGATTGATAGATTTTAAGTAAGAAGCTACTCCCGAGATAAGTCCCCCGCCACCTACAGTAATAAAGACAACATCAATATCACTATTATCTTCTAAAATTTCGACACCAATAGTACCCTGACCTGATACTACATCTAGGTCATTGTAAGGTGAAATAAAAGTGAATTTATTTTCCTTTGATACCCTGATTGCCTCTTTTTCTGCATCTAAACAATCTTCTCCAAATTTTATAGCTCTTGAACCAAATGACTCTATATTCTTTACCTTGGAATCTTTAACATTTTGCGGAACATAAATTGTACCTACCAATTGCTTTTGAGAAAGAGCATAGGACACTGCAGCTCCGTGATTTCCTGATGATGCTGCTACGATATTATCATCACTAACACCTAACACTTTATTTAACGCTCCCCTAACCTTAAATGATCCTGTTTTTTGAATATTCTCCAATTTTAGAAATATATCTGCCCCAATTTCTTTAGATAACCTTTCTGAGAATTGAAGGGGAGTCCGATTAATATAATTCCTAATTTTTTCTAAGGATGATGTTGGAGAAGGTATATTAAAGTCCATAATTATGAGACTTTAGACTTGCTGTTTTTTCCCATTTTTTTAAATGGAATCATTAGTAAATTTGAGAAAGAGTCAATTTTCTTGTCTTTGATGTGAGTGTCAATACCATACACTAGAGATTTTGAATCCTCTACAAATGTGTAAGTTCCAAAAACTCTATCCCATATAGAGAAAATATTTCCATAGTTAGTATCGGTAAGTGGTTGCTTGAAATGGTGATGTACCTTATGCATGTTAGGAGTTACAAATAGATAAGAAATTAATCTATCTAATCTATTTGGCAGGCTTATATTTGCGTGGGTTAGGTGAGCAAAAAGAACTGATATACTTTGGTATAACATTACTATCCCAATCGAAGCGCCAGATATGTAGACACCTAGAATTGTAAACATGATTCTAAATACAGTCTCTCCAGGATGATGCCTTAGACCGGTTGTCACGTCAACGTTCTTGTCACTATGATGAATTACATGGAACTTCCACATCCATGGGATCTTATGTTCGACAAAATGAACTAAGTAGGCACCTACTAAGTCAAGAATTAGTAAAGATATCAGTACCTCAAGGATAAGAGGTAAATCAAAAAAATATATTATACCAAACTGGTACATATTCACTATTTCAGTAGACTTAAGTAATAAAAAAGCAAAACCAAATCCTATTATTGCTGTGGTGCTTGTAAATAATAAGTTAAGGAATGCGTGTTTACCTTTTTTGTATTTGAATGAGTATAACGGTATAATACCCTCCAACACCCAGAAAAGTACTATACCTCCCAGTAGAATTGAAGTCCTAAATACCAGAGGGACATCTGAAAAAAAATTAATTATTTCACTCATGACAAAGACTTAATTACATCAAATGTTCTATCAATTTCAGATTTCTGATTGTAAATATGTAAAGAGTGTCTCATCAACTCCTTGCCAACAGACCTTGGCTGGAGCCTTTCTCTCTCCCACAATGTCTTCTGAAGTTCAGGGCCTGTAAAATTTTTAACTTTATATGTCGTGAGCCCAGCACATAACTCCTCATTATGTGATGATATAATCTCCACATTTTCTAATTTTTTTAAACCCTCTCTAAGATATCTACCTAATTCCTTAACTCTTCCTAACCACTTTTCCTTACCTATCATATTAAAGAAGTCTATAGAAGCCTCTAGACCTACTCTAAGGGATGGGTTTCCTGTTCCTGACTGCTGTAAACTAAAGCCCTTATCCTCCTTATTATCCCAGTTATAACTTGATAATGTTGGCCATATGCCGCCAGATATTTTTCTATCTAAGTATAAGATGCCATTTCCAGGTGGTGATAAGAGCCATTTATGAAGACTGGAATAGTATGCATCACAATTTAGATTTTTTAAATCAACATCAATCTGTCCAACAGCCTGTGCACCATCTATAACGGTAAAAATTCCTTTGGAGCGAGCAAAATCACATATTTCTTTAATTGGCATGACAGTCCCATATACGGATATGATATGAGGGATAGCTATAACTTTTGTATTTTTTGTAACTTGTCCCAGTACTATATCGATTATCTCCTGTCTATCATTTGCTGGGACTGGCATTTTAGCTTGTTTGTAGATGATTCCCTTCCTCTTTTCTAATTGTTTCCAGGCCGCATATCCTCCTCCATGTTCCTGATCTGTGTTAATAACCTCATCTCCCCTCTTGAGATTTAAACCATGAGCAACAAAATTCATACCGAAAGTAGCATTCTGAATTAGCGATAGCTCTTTAAAATTACAGTTTAATATATTTCCTAGCTTAGTTCTAATTGATTCATATGGCTCGTAACCCGCAAGCAAATTTGGTCCCTCACCTTTATAATCAGTTTTTGCACCGTTGATTGCGTTATTTCTCATGTCTGATATTACCTCGTTGAGTACATAGTTAGACTGTACTCCCAGGGTCCCATTATTAAAATATGTATCATTCTTGTCCGTAGGAAATAAATTTCTAACCTCTGACCAATATGTCTGCTCTGAATGCTTCAGTACTGATGAGATATCCTCAAGAGATTTGGTGTCTGGAGGTTTACCAATTAAGCCAATGGCAGGAAAAGTTGATACACCTAACGCTGTTTTTTTTAAAAAATTTCTTCTAGAGTTTCTCACTAATATTTTATTACAATAAAATTATACATTTTTATAATAAAAAAAACCCTTCATCTGAAGGGTTTTTGTAAAGAAAAATTAAATATTAATCGTTTGTGATACTGAGAAACTTCCTCATAGCAACTCTTTTCTTTAGATCTCTTAGTTTATCCCAATCACTGTCAGCATTATCTGGTAAATCTCCCATACTTGTTTTTAGGTAATCCCTATATGAATCATACCAATCTATTGTAACATGTGAAAAGTATGTGTCTGAACCGTAGTCATCTAATCTTCTATGGAAATTCCATCCTACTCTCAGATCATCTTTATCTATCTTCTTTGTCCCATTTATCTCTGCCTTCTCATAACTAGCATATAAATTGTCTTTAACTTTCATGAAGTTAGCAACCATTATATTAGGAGCTGATGGAGCTCCATCCTTCCTAGCAAATGCCAAACCATTAAGTTTAAACCTACCAACCCTATCCCTTATCACAGATATATCTTTCATAATAGCATCATTGACTATCTCAGAGAATGGGCTTTCCCACTCTGTATCTTCCTTATCGAAATCATAGATAAATGTTAACATATGTGTAAAATCTTCTTGAGGGTTTTGAATAACTTTCCATACATCCCAAGCATATAATGATCCACTCTCGACCCTATCTCCCATTATTTTGGAAAAATGATCCTTCAGGTAGGAATCGTAAAGATCTACGTCGTGAGCTTTGACAAACATCTGATCAAAAACTAGTGTCTGAGAATATGATGAAAAGTTCAGTATAATTAATAGTGATAAAAATAAATTTTTCATTGTCGTCTGGTTTAAATTAAAATATGATATGAATTTAATAAAAAAATAAAAATTATAAAACCTTTAGAATTTCTTAATAAGGTACTTTGAGAATGAAGACAAAATAAATAAGTTTAAATATGTATAATAAACAAATAAGAAAATGAAAAATATATTTATAACCTTAATTTTCCTTATATCAACAAATAGTATTTTTTGTCAGGAAGTATTCTATCTACATGCAGTCAAGATAGATGATGATAATATTGAAAATTTTGAAAGTATTCAGAGAGAGTACGTTTCTGCGTTGGCTCAAGATGCTAAAAAAGATGGTATAATAAAGGACTGGGTCTTATTAAAACCAATCGAAAATGTTGGTGAAATTACAGATCAGGAATACAACTATGTGTGGGTTCATATTTTTGAAAATGTTGAACAGATGACAAATAGATCAGACTGGTGGCTAAACTCTAAAGAAAAGTTTGGTATAGACCCCTCAGTTCTTTATCAGGGTGAGCTCGAGAAAAGTGGTTATTTCTACTGGAAAACTGAAAAACAAATTGAATCCTCTACTGACGGGGAGTACATCATAATGAACTGGGCTACTCCAAAAGATTTAAACAAGGCCCTTAGTATGGCTGATGAACTTTCTGAAGGATTTAGGAAAAGTATGAAGAAAGAGGGAATGGCTGAGTGGGGAGTTGCAACTAAAGTTTTACCTCAAGGTGAAGGGCAATCGACTATTTTTTTCTGGGATGTTTACAACTCATTAGAGGGTGCATTTAAACATATGATGAATCAAGCTGTATTATCTGACCTTGATCCTAATAAGTTTAGTGAATTTTTTGAGAATATGCCAAATGGCTGGGACGGAAGAGGAATATTTGAGTTTGTTACGGGTACAAACTAAAAATCATTAAGATAATCAATTATAAATCCCCAAAGTTTTTGGGGATTTTTTTATTATAAAACAATTAAGTAATTTAACATTATAGTGAACCAAACTAAATAAATATGAAACCTAAGATTCCTCTTTACGCAATAGGCGTGTACTGTACATTACAATCACTAGCAATTTTTTTTGCTGTAGAGACAATAGTCCCACAAGTATTTAATACAACTCCCGAGGGCATTGAAATAGCTATATTAATGCATTATGGTATGGCCCCAGCATTTCTGATGATGGGCTTAGTAGCTCTATTTGCGACTAAGTTTGAATTAAAGAGTCAGAAGCAGGTACTTCTAGCATTCATCATTGGTTACATACCTCTTTTTGGTGTTTTTTATTACTTTCTAGGTCTAGACGTCATGAATGCAGGGATTGAGACATTGGTACCAGATATTATATGCTTTATTCTTGCACTATTTGCATACATAAAAACTAAAGAATAAAATCAATTAATATATAAGTTCTTTAGTGGATGTAATTATTACATCAAGAGTTAAATTTTCTTTTTTTAAAAAAGATAGAGTAAATAATTAGAATAATTAAAATACTTATTCCTAACAACAAAGTATTTATCACCAGTGGATATTCACTATCTAGATACACTGTGTGTCTATAGTAGATACCGTAAAATGCCCATATTATTGGTAATAGGTACCAGATGGCTTTATTTTTAATGATTGTTAAAGATGAAATTACAGTTACAATTATGATAACTAGTGAGGTCCATAATTCATGAGATATACCGAAACCACCCCACTCTAATGAAACAAGTAACCCAGTGAAATTAGCAACAGTGGCAACTGTTATCCACCCAAAGTATAAATTAAAGGAGAAAGAGGTGATATTATATAGATATGTTGACTTTAATTCTTTATGACATGTTTTAATTACTCTTGAAATGAGAATTAATGTATAAAGAAGACTCAACATTATAATAAGTGATAGAGGAAAAATCTTATAATGCCAGGCAAATATCCATGAAATATTAAGTAGGCAGTTTATATTAAATAAGAGAAGAACTTTACTTATAAAGGGTTTTTTTGATTCATATAGAATAATCAAACTAATTAAAAAAATAAAGAGACTTAAGTATATTATTCCCCATATTGAAAATGTAAAACCAGTTGGAGTAAATAAATTATCTAATAAATCGGATACTTCACCAGTAGTTACTCCACCTATCGGGAGGGCATTAGCAACATAATTTGTGTAGATAACTAGAGAAAATAGAACTAGAGACAGATACTTAACTCTCTCATTTTTTAATTTGATAGACTTCATTCCAAAAATTATGTATTCTGTAAATTAAACATCTTTAAATTAATAGACTTTTAACTTATCAGCTTTATTTTGAAAGTATTATTAGTTATGTTTAGATATTGTTTAATTAAAAATTTTAAGATAAATGAAAAACTTATTATTAGTTACTTTTTTGTTCTTGTCATTTACCTCTTTCAGTCAAGATATGGCATTTAATGTCGTATATATCCAAGCTGAAGAAAATGCACAAGATAATATTGCTGAACTTTTTGATAATTTCTATGAAGGTAAAGAGTTCAAGTCAGGAGGTGTAGCTCTTGAAAGGCTAAGGCACGGTAGACCTGAGGGGATGACTCACAGAGTCGTTTTTTTATGGGAATTAGGTAAACAAGGCCTAGTTGATGGTCAGGCTACTGAATATGAGGAGTCTGCTTTCTGGAGAGGGGTTTTTAACAGAGTTGAAAGCTGGGGAACTTCTTACGCTGGTAGATTTATTAACTGGGTTGAGGGAGATGTAGAAAAAACTCCTTTTGTACAGATATGGGATATTAAACCAGAAAATCCACAAGCTTTTCAAAAGGCGCAGATGGAATTTGTAAATTCTCTTCCTGAAGAATTTAAAGATAGATTTGTAGGTTTTGGAACTTATGATGTAAATAGACCTGATGGAGCAACTCACTGGGCATTAGTGTCAGGAGCAGATCTTGATGATCACTTATCATTTGTAAATAATCTTCAGAAGAATCATACTAAAAAATTCATGAAGTATATGGAAGACAGAGGAGAGGTTGAATTAGTTCATAACTTCACATTTCAAAATTTGAGATTTATTAGATAAAATCATGAGTTAACTTTTGATGAAAAAATTATCTATAATGATAAGTTTTAAATCATCATTAGTTAAGAATTTTTTTTAATAAAAATAAAAGAGCCTCTTAATTAATGGGGCTTTTTTTTATTAAAACCTATAACCAATCATTATACCACCCCTGTAAGGTATCCACTGACCACTGAAATTAACATTAGCATCTAGGTCATATCTTTGTCCTGTTTGTTTCTCAAAACCCTCATATGTAGCCTTTGACCAGCCACCCCCAATATAAATATCAACTAACCACTTGTCTTTTATTTTCCACTGGTAACCAGTACTAATTCCTGCAAATAAGGTATATCCATATTGATATTTATTCTGAGACGCATAAGATGAATTTTTAGAAAGTTTAAACATCCCATAACCAAAATGAGAACCAATATAAAACCCATCATTGACTGATTTAGTGTAATATCTAACTTCAGGAAATATCTGATTGAATACATATGGTCTCTCTGAATATTTTCCGATTGACACAGAGTTCCAAAATGACATTGTTGCATCTAACTGGAAACTAAATTTTTTAGATATAGGAACTTCGACACCTATACCTGGAATTCCAAGCAGTGAAGTTGCGCCATTGATTTTTATGTAAGTCTGTGAGTAGGAACTTAAAGAAATTATACAGAAAAGAGCAAAAAGTTTAAATTTCATCAGTTAAAAAAATACCACTTAACACCTAAATCTAATACTTTTTTCTGACCAGGATAATAGGGAGTCGCAAAATATCCATCAAACCTGTCAAACTGATTAAAATGAGTCATTTTCAGAAATACTCTGAAATTTTTAACCTGCATATTAAAAAACAAATTATATCTGAGGTACTGTTGTAACATAAAAGAATTTTGAACATGGTAGCTCTGAAGAGATGGGTCGTAAGCATTTCCATAATATTCAGATCTGAAGTACATGTTAACACCGAACTGAACTGGAACGGTATTCTTAAACCAGTTACCAGAATAATAAAGCTTTAAATAATTATTATGTTTTGGAATATTTATAATATTATCGTTGTCGGGACTGACATTATATATGTAAATATTATCAAGATTAATTACTCTATTAAACAGAGTAACTTTTAAATTTACACCGAACTGATTATTCAGTAATGACTCATTATGTTGTGTAGGTATCTTATCATCTGACAAGTATACATGATCACCTACAGATATTATTTTGATAAATGGCTCAAAAAAAATTGAATTATTTTGAATTGTTAGAGCACTCTCTAAAATATTAATAAATGAGGATTTGAACTTATTATCCCAGCTAAAATGATTACTTGAGTACCTATTATGAAATAAGGATGGCTCGTGAAGGCCACTGTAATAACTTAATCTAAGTACTCCAAGATCTATATTACCATTAAAGCTATAATCACCCGTAGATTTAATTTTAAAAGAGCCCTTTAAGTCTACTTTATTATTTAAGTAGTTGATATCTCCACCAATATAAATTCTATTTAATTTAGAAGAAAAATTCTCTGATAAGAGACGATATACTATATTTTTATAATTAGCATATAGATTATATCTAACCTTGTTGAGTGAACCCCTTAGTCCTACCCTATTTTCTAATGTATTGAACCTAGATGAGTCAGAAGTAAAATTCTGATTAACTATAATACTTTCATAAAAAGATCTATTTTCAGAAAAATTATTGTCATTGTAGGAAATATTTTGACTATATAATTTGAAGTCATTATATACTTCAACACCATTGAATATTTTATAATTCAAAAGTGAATTAAACCTACTTCTTTTCTCATTATTTTCAATCTGTTTTAGTCTTACCTCAAAGTCATCATAGGTAAATAGGTCTAAAGGCAAAGATTCTGTATCAATATTTATACCGCCGTAACCAAAGATATTATGGTTAAATACCACAAAATCTGAATAGAAGACTAGTTTTTTGTCATTTGACTGATGATAAGTAAAAATTTTAAAAAGTGATGATGATATATTTTTATCTCCTTTATTCTTTGAGGGCGAAATCTGTTTGTCGGAGGAGATCCTATGAATATCGAGACCAATATTCCAGTTTTTATTAATATTTCGAGAAAAAACAAAATCTACGACTGATCTTCCACTTCCACCAAAGAATAGAGATAAATCAATAAATGGAGATCTCGTATTATAAAATTTAGGTGTTGATGAACTTAGGTAATAATGATCAAGAGAATTAAACCCAGAAGACAAGGAGAAATCTGTACTGTAGTACGTGTAAATATTATAGAGTGGAGTTCCAATATTTCCTAGATCTTGATATGTGTAGAAGTTAGTATTATCTCTATATAATTTCTCTAAATTTGTTAGTGATGAGTCAGGTGAGACAAAGACAGTGTCACCACTACTAAAATCTTTTTTAAGGATAAATTTCGTTGTTTTTACGCTATAGATAACCTTCGATGAATCGTCAAGGATTGTCCTCTGGCCCTGGTTATTGTCTACATCAGAATTCTCGTTTTCCTCAGGATTCTGCATTATCTGAGAAAAAGAACTAAAAGAAAAAAATAAATAAAAGATAACTACTAAAACTCTCATAATTTTTCTAACCTTTTCAACAAAAAATTATCAAATAAAAAATCAATAGATATTGGAACATAATATACATTATAGCTGGATAAAAGCTCACCGTATTCACATAATTTAACAGCATCTTTCTCTGTCGTAATAAGACTTACATCATCATTAAGTTTTGTAGATATTTTCTTAAAATCATAATCTAAGTACTTATGATGATCCTTAAATTTTATTATTTCAATAATATTATATTTTGATGAAATATATTGATAAAATAATTCTGGATAGGCAATTGATGAAATTACTATCACGTCTTTTTTTAAACTTTTACCAAATATTTTAACCGGCTCTTGATATTTAACAGTTGAAAATAATATTGGAGTTCCCTCCCTTAAATAATATTTTGACTTTGTTTTAAATCTATTAACTTTTTCACTTGATATCTTATCAGGACAGTTTGAATAAATCAATAGATCAGCTCTTTTTGCATTATTCTTTGATTCCCTTAGCATTCCCATTGGAAATAAATCATCATAAAAAAAAGGTTTGTAAAATGACGATACCAAAACATTAAGATCTTTTTCAAATTTTAAATTTTGAAATGCATCATCTAAGATCACATACTTTATATCATTTTTATCACAGAAACTTAATGCTACCTCTCTATCCTCAGAGACAATAATCTTAGAAAATTTAGAAAATTTCTTAAAATACTGGGCCGGTTCATCACCAATTGATCTAAAATTATCATTCTCACTTGCAATAACCATTCCCTTTGTCTCTCTCCTATATCCCCTACTTATTATTGCGAAATAAATATTTTTTTTAATAAAATAATTTGCTAAATATTCAACGGTTGGAGTCTTTCCGGCACCACCCATGATTAAGTTACCAATAGAGATTATCTTTGCCCCATATTTTTTTGGTCTTAATATCTTTCTTTTGTAGAGATAGATAGAAAAACCATTAAAAATCCCAAAAATTAATGAGGGGAAAAAGAGAATTATTTTTTTAAGAGAATTCATAAAATATGAAATTAAAGAAAATTATCGAATGTTTAGAGTTATGGGCACCACCAATTTTTCAGGAAAATTACGATAACTCTGGGCTTATGGTTGGAGATAGAGACTCTGTGATTTCTGGTTGTCTCTTATCTTTAGATTGTACAGAGAAAATCGTTGATGAGGCAATTGAAAGAAAGTGTAATCTAATAATATCTCATCACCCCATAATATTTGGAGGAATAAAATCTGTTGACATCTCGCACTGGGTTGGAAAAGTAATTAGGAAGGCAATATTAAATAATATCAGTATATACGCACTTCATACTAATTTGGATAACATTAAAGACGGTGTTAACAAGAAAATATGTGATATACTAAAGATAAAAAATACATCATTCCTGCTCCCAAAATTTGGATTTAGTAAAAAACTTGAAATTTATATTCCGGAGATGGACAAAGAATTATTTCTAAAGGAAATATTTAAAACAGGTGCTGGTAAAATAGGGAATTATAGAGAATGCTCTTACCAGAGTCAGGGTGTAGGAACATTTATTCCACTTACGAATTCAAATCCTAATACTGGATCTGAAAATATGAAATCAGAGGTGGATGAGATTAAGCTTGAAATATATTTTGATAAATCAGTTGAAAGAAAAATAAAAAAAGTTATTAAAGATTATCACCCATACGATGAACCAAACTACTTTATTCATGAGAATAATATAGAATCTCGAGAGGTAGGATCAGGGATGATTGGTACTAGAAAAATAAAATTTAAAGCTCTCCTTGAAGATCTTAAAAATAAGTTTAACTGCGAGTCAATCAAGTACACAAATATTATTAAATCAGAAATTAATAAAATTGCAGTTTGTGGTGGTTCTGGGAGCTTTTTAACCCATGATGCAATAAGAATGGGTGCCGACGTGTTAATAAGCTCTGATTTCAAATACCATGATTTCTTTGAGGCTAATAATGAAATAACCCTGATCGATATCGGACACTATGAAAGTGAGCAGTTTACAAAAGACCTAATTTTTGAATTTTTAAGTAAAAATTTAATTAATATTGCACTTCATTTATCAAATGAGAATACAAATCCAATAAAATACTATTAGTTACATGGAACATAACACACAAAAAAAATTAGAGAATCTTTTAAAACTTCAAGAGATTGACTCCAAAATTTTCGAAATAAAAAAAGTAAGAGGGGCCCTTCCAGAGGAGGTACAGGATCTAGAAGATGAATTAGTTGGTTACAACACAAGACTCGATAATTTTAACGCTGACATCGAAAATAAAAATAATGATATTGAAGATCTAAAGAATAAAGTTAAAGAGGCAAAAAAGTTGATAAAGAAGTATAAAGATCAGCAGATGAATGTCAGGAATAACAGAGAGTATGATGCAATATCGAAGGAAATTGAACTTCAGGAATTAGATTCTAAAATTTTTGTGAAGAAAAGTGGGGAAAATGAAGTCAAAATTGAGGAGATAAAAGAAGAAATTAAGGCAACAAAAAAAGTAATTAAAGAGAAAAATGGTGTTTTAAAATCAAAGAAAGAAGATTTAGATGTGTTGTCTGATGAGAGCCAAGATGAGGAAAAGAAGTTAGATACGCAAAAAACAAAAGCATCAAAAAAAATAGAGGCTAGCCTCCTACTCTCTTATGAAAAGCTAGTTGAGAGACAGAGAAACAGCCTCGCAGTCGTCAAAGTTTCAAGGAATGCATGTGGTGGATGTTTCAATGTTGTTCCGGCGCAGAGACAGGCAGAAATTAAGGAAAAAAAGAAAATTATCCTTTGTGAGTACTGTGGGAGAATTCTAGCAGATGTAATTGCTGAAGTAGTAGAAGAAAAACCGAAGAAGAGAACAAAGAGAAAGACCACAACTAAAAAGAAAGCTACCGCAAAGAAGAAATAACTAAATATCTAGGTGTTTTCTTAAATTTTTCTCTAAAATTTTAAATTTTCCATCTTTATAATCGATAATATATAATCCGGTGTTTGAGTGTATATATTTATCCATCTTTGTTAAATCATCATCAACTATTTTAGACAATAAAACTCTTAGCGCTCTCCCGTGAATACATAATAATACATTCTCTAGACCTTCATTAATTACTTTATTAAAACCAAATATCACACGATTAGACATCTCATTTGGAGACTCACCATCGATAAACTTATTATCTAGATCACCATTTTTCCAGGATAGGGTTAATTCAGCATAATCTTTTAAATCATCACTTTTTCCTTGATTTATGCCCCAACTTATTTCATTAAACTCTTTAAGTTTCTGGTGCGAAATCCCTGAATCAATAAAATGTCTTACTGTTTGATAAGTCCTCTTGAGATTAGATACATATATCTTTTCAAATTGATAATCTTTATAGAAGTTAAAGAAAGAAAGTGACTGCTTCTGTCCAGTACTGTTTATATCACTATCAACCTCTGAGCCCTGAATTATTCCTTTATTATTATATTCTGTTTCTGCGTGTCTGATGATATAAATTCTCATCAAATGAAGAAAAGATTGAGTGATATAATATAGAATACTGAAAAAAGAGTCTGTAAAACTATTGTCTGTATGTTAGCATATACAAGTTCTCTTTTCTCATAATTTTTATAAAGTTTAAAGAAAACAGATAAACCAAATAGATAAAGAACTACGTTACCAGCTAAGAATACGTCAGAGCTAAAGTTTTGATGAACATTAAGAAGGTCAGTCATGTACACAGATGAGTAAAATGCTAATGTGAGTATCACCAGATATCCCCACCTTGCAGCTTTCTTTCCTAAGGTCACAACTAAATGATTTTTACCGGTTTCGGCATCGCTCTTTGCATCTGGAAATTGATTAATATATAAAATATTGGTAGTCAATAATCCGAAAGGTATCCCTAAAGATAGAAGCATGTAAAATTCATTAGAGAAGAAATCGATTGTTACAGATGATATAGCAAAACCAGTACCAAGAGTAAGTAAAGGTCCGAAAGCAAGAAATATAGCAAACTCTCCAAGACCCCTTTTAGCTACTAACCTCAGTGGACTTGCTGTATAAAAATAACCTAAGAATAACCCTGCTAAACCTACGTATAAAGCACCTTCAACATTTGCCAAAGAACCAGTGACGTTGTAGATGTTATAAAATAGTAGAGATGCTATTATAAGCGACACAACTAGTAGAGCTCTAGCTACTTTTTTTGTTCCGTTGAGAGTAATGATTCCTAGTTCAATAGCCCTACTTCCACCAGTAATGGCAGCACCTGCAGGCTGGAAGTATTCATTATTAGCCTCGTCGGTACCATCGCTAACATCAAAGTAGTCGTTAAACACATTAGAAGACAAATGTAAGAAAAGTACACCGATTACAGATAAAATTAAACTAGTAACACTGAATAATCCATCACCCAAGCCAGCATAATAAGCAGCTATAGCAAACATAGGAAATAATGATGCGGAGGTAAATGGGACTCTAGTTATTGCGACCCCCTTTATAACTTTGGTCATAAAGTTTATTGGGACGTCTACATTCTCATCGATAAGTACCGTTTCACCGCAATAACCAGTCTGGGGTTTGTCCTTACCATTACCAAACAACGGTGTTATCCTAATATTTGCATTTAACTTAGTTCCATCCTTCTTCAAGAAGTACGTTTTACCTATAAATTCACCAACCTTATCAGCTGTAGATAGCCAGTTTGCAACGTTCTGGATTACGATCTCACCCGGTGAGAAAATTGATACTCTTTTTTTTCCAATAATTTCATCTTTTTTATATCCAAAAATCTGCTCTGCCCCATTATTCATCGTAAGGACTCGGCCTTCCATATCGCAGGTAATAACACTTTTCATAATCGTAATTAATTTTGTTTAAATAATATCTTCAATTTATATACTGAAATAGAATAATTAGGTTCAAATATATAGCCTATTTATGATTTTTTTTTCTTGTTTTCATCTAAAATTTTAATCATTCCGTCAAGAGTCAGTGTAGGTAGAATATCATTAAAATAACCCATCAGAGGTTTAGCAAATTTTGAGAGTCCACCTGTAGCTATGACTTTTGTTTCACCAACTAACTCAGATTTAATTTTAATTAGCATTTCCTTAACTAAACCTACATAACCAAACATTATACCACTCTGTATCGAGTGAACAGTATTCTTGCCAATAACTTTCTCTGGGAGATCGATTCCAATGGCCGGTAACTTAGCGGTATTCTTATATAAAGAATTTATAGCGGTGTGTAATCCCGGAACAATATTTACACCCAGGATCTCTTTTGACTTAGAAAGTACAGTAAATGTTAGAGCTGTACCAAAATCAACAATAATCACATTCTTGTCATACATGTATGATGCCTCCACTGCATTACAGACCAGGTCAGTTCCTATCTCATTTATATCGTCAATTTTAATCTCTAAAGATTTAACCTCTTGTGACTTAATTATATAGATATTTTCGGATAACATGTCGTTACAGGAAAGTCTCACAATATCAGTTAGTGTAGGTACAACGCTGCTAATAACGACACTCTCTACATTTGATGGATTAAAATGATTGAGAGATATAATCTTTTTAATCTTTTTTTTAAATGACCAGTAGGTTATGTTTTTTTTTGAGCTGAGTCTGTAAACTTTCTCCCAGTTATTTTCAGTATATAAACCGATAACTACATTAGAGTTACCTATATCTACGGCAACCTTAATCTTTTTCATTAAATAAATTTAACTGGTCTGTGTCCAGGTCTAGTTCTAAGGTCTCCCCCACATCAAAATTTTCGTCTACTTTTTTATCTTCTGAAATTTCAATTTTTGGCTTTTCAGTAATTTTATCATCTTTTGGCATAATCTCCTCTCTGCTCAGTAACGAGAAGCTACCAGACCTAATTTTATTTATCTGAATCTTATTGCCAATTGATTTCCAACCCTTTACCTCTATGAATACGTCTAGATCTAGTTCGTAAGATTTCAATTTCTTATCTGAGTAGTATTTAAATACTATTTTCTCACCTTGCTTAAAGGTACAATATTCTAGCTTTGCCCCTTTCTCTTGAGAAATAAATATAAATTTTTTATTTGTCGTGTTTGTCTCAACATTAAATCTCTTAACATAATAATTTTTAAGTTTTCCATCAAAATATATTGCAGATAGAATGCCATCTGATGAAAATTTGTCTAAGAACAGAATATTATTCCAGTCATACCTGTTTGTCAACTCGAAGGAGGTTAATTCATAGTTTCCATCTTTGTATACGACTATGATTAGATCGTCACCATTAAATTTACCCAGAAATTCTCCCCTACCTTCAGAATTTAGCCTACCGATTGAATTATCGTAATAGATTTTGACACCAGATAATGTTGAGACTCCTACACTCTTCTCTTTCACCGCTCTAATTCTATATTTTGAAAGTATATTACCTCTTGCGGCTTTACCTTTTATCTCAATATCAGAGTAATCATAATCAAAAACTTTTTTTCTTGCCTTCTGAGATGCGTGGACATACGCTGTCACAATTTCTGACTCTCCATTTGGCCTCGATGCTATATAAAGCAGCTTTGTTCCCTTGTCCCCCTTACCCAAGTTATAAATTTTTTCTTTGGTAGCAGAAGTGACTTGAAATCGTTTAACATATGAGAAACCTGTCTTTAAGTCAAGGTAGGCAGCATTAAATACCATTCTCTTATCACTTTTCTTCCATATCTGAGTGAGAACTATATTCTTACCAACAAAAACTTTATCTTGAATCTTCGCAATTTTATAGGAACCGTCAGCACAGAAGCTAATTATATCATCGATATCAGAACAGTTACATACAAACTCCTCTTTCCTGATTCCATACCCAATAAATCCCTCTTTCCTATTTACATATAGTTTTACATTGTTAGCTGCTACTGACTTAACCTTAATAGTATCAAATTTTATGATATCTGTCTTCCTCTCCTTCCCTTTTCCGTATTTGTTAAGGATGTTATAATAGTAGTCAATAGTATATTCAACGATGTTCTTGAGGTTACTATCTGTTTTCTTTAGCTCTTCGTTAAGTTTTATAACAGTGTCATTCAATCTGTCCTTATCGTATTTAGATATTCTCTTGATCTTTATCTCTGTTAGCTTTACAATGTCATCTTTTACTATTTCCCTGTAAAAATCTTTTTTGAAAGGCTTCAGACCTTCATCAATTGTGTCTATCACATCACTCCAGGTCTCACATTTTTCAATTTCTTGATATATCTTATTTTCAATAAATATCTTTTCTAGTGTGGAAAATAATATTTTTTCTTTGAGCTCATCCCTTCTAATCTCTAACTCTCTCTGTAGGAGTCGTTTAGTAGAATCTGCAGAATATTTTAAAATATCCTTAACCCCTAAGAACTGGGGCTTTTCGTCAACTATCACACATGCATTTGGGGAGATAGAAATCTCACAGTCTGTGAAGGCATATAAGGCGTCTATAGTTATACTTGGAGATTGATTTTTGTGCAGGTGTATCATTATCTCAACCTTATCCGCAGTGTTATCAACAACCTTCCTAATTTTAATTTTACCCTTATCATTTGCCTTGATAACAGAGTCAATAAGGGAGGTAGTTGTAGTGTTGTATGGGATATCGTCAACAATTAAAGTAGATTTATCTAATTCCCTAATTTTTGCTCTCACTCGGATTTTTCCACCTCTTTTACCGTTATTGTAGTCAGTTATATCAACCATCCCACCGTTTGGGAAATCAGGATAAAGTTTAAATGATTTACCTTTTAGATATGATATTGAGGATTTTATAAGTTCACAGAAGTTATGTGGCATAATTTTAGTAGAGAGCCCAACTGCAATACCCTCCACACCCTGAGCAAGTAGAAGTGGAAATTTGACAGGTAGATTTACTGGCTCTTTTTTCCTACCATCGTATGAAAGTTTCCAATCTGTTGTCTTTTCATTGAATAGGGTCTCTATACCGAATTTTGAGAGTCTTGCCTCAATATACCTTGAGGCAGCAGCTTTGTCCCCAGTCCTAACGTCACCCCAGTTCCCCTGTGTGTCAATAAGCAGATCTTTCTGACCTAAGTTTACGAGAGCGTCTTCAATAGATGCGTCACCGTGTGGGTGAAACTGCATACTGCTACCAATAATATTAGCACATTTATTATACCTCCCGTCCTCTATGTTATTCATAGAGTGAAGAATTCTCCTCTGAACTGGCTTTAACCCGTCGTCAATTGATGGTATAGCTCTCTCAAGTATCACATATGATGCGTAATCTAAGAACCAGTCTTGGTACAGATCTGAGACAGGGTTTTCATTCCTCTGTGAATCGCCCAGTGTATTTTCTAATTTGTCGTCACTCATTCGTCAATATCAATTAAATCTTTCTCTACCCTTAGCTTGTCAATGATAAACTCTTGCCTCTGCTGAGTATTTTTACCCATGTAGAAAGAAAGGAGGTCATTAATTTTTGATTTTCTATTTAAGATTATTGGTTCTAACCTGATATCTTCCCCAATGAAATTCTTGAACTCTGATGGAGAGATCTCGCCAAGACCCTTAAACCTTGTTATCTCAGGGTTTTTCCCTAATTCTGCCACTGCCTTATTTCTCTCCTCGTCGTCGTAACAGTAGAATGTTTTTTTCTTGTTTCTAACCCTAAAAAGTGGTGTCTCCAGAATAAAAACGTGTCCCATCTTTACTAGGTCTGGGAAGAATTGGAGGAAATATGTCAGGAGTAGTAACCTTATGTGCATGCCATCGACATCGGCGTCAGTAGCTATTATAATTTTATTATACCTCAGGCCTTCTAACCCGTCCTCAATATTTAGTGCGTGTTGAAGTAGGTTAAACTCCTCATTCTCATACACTATCTTTTTGGTGTGCCCAAAACAATTAAAGGGTTTACCTCTTAAGCTAAAGACTGCCTGGGTCTGTACATTCCTTGACTTCGTAATAGAGCCACTTGCAGAATCTCCCTCGGTAATAAATATCATGGAACTACCCTTCTGCTCGTCATCTCCCCTCTTGTCATTCAGGTGAATTCTACAGTCCCTAAGTTTTTTGTTATGGACTTTAGCCTTCCTGGCTCTCTCGTTAGCAAGTTTTTTGATTCCAGCAATTTCCTTTCTCTCCCTCTCAGACTGAAGTATTCTCTTCTGGAGAGCTTGTGCTGTGTCAGGGTTTTTATGTAAGTAATTGTCAAGCTCTTTCTTAACAAAATCATTGACAAATGATCTGACAGTCTGACCCTTTGGGCTGATATTAAGAGACCCAAGTTTTGTCTTAGTCTGTGACTCGAAAACGGGTTCCTGTACTCTTACAGCAACTGCTCCGGCAATACTTGCCCTTATATCGGTTGCGTCATAATCTTTCTTGAAAAAGTCTCTGACGGCTTTCACAATTGCCTCCTTGTACGCAGCCAGATGTGTTCCACCCTGCGTTGTGTACTGGCCATTAACAAAGGAGTAGTATTCCTCCCCGTAGTTACTTGTGTGGGTGAGTGCACACTCGATGTCATTACCTTCGAAATGGATAATTGGATATCTTGTAGCCTCAGGATCAGTCTTGTTTTCTAGGAGGTCTAGGAGCCCGTTCTCTGAGTGATATTTCTTACCGTTATAGTTAAGTGTTAGACCAGAGTTTAGGTAAGCATAATTCCATATCTGATCTTCAAGGTATTCAGGTATATAATTATAGTTTTTAAATATTGAATTATCTGGCTCAAACATGATAAAAGTACCATTTCTCTGATCCGTCTTGTCGATATTATTATCTATGACAGTATTTCCATTCTTGAATTCAGCGTGCTTTATCTCACCCTCTCTAAATGATTCTATTTGAAATTTCGTGGAGAGTGCATTGACCGCCTTAAGTCCGACACCATTAAGTCCAACAGACTTCTGGAATGCTTCAGAATCGTATTTACCACCAGTATTTATTTTTGAGACACAGTCAATTACCTTACCAAGCGGAATCCCTCTTCCGTAGTCTCTGACCTCGACGCGGTGATCTTTGACCTTTATCTTTATCACCTTACCATGACCCATAAGGTGTTCATCTATAGAGTTATCAATGACCTCTTTTATGAGGACGTATATCCCGTCGTCTTTTGCTGATCCGTCCCCTAACTTACCTATATACATTCCAGGTCGAGTACGTATGTGTTCTTTCCAATCCAGAGACTTGATACTATCCTCAGTATACGTATTTTTCCTGTTTTCCATTCAGGAAATAAATATAAGGACGAAATAAATGAAATGCATTTTTTAACTAAAAAATATCGAAAGCCTTGAGTCTGATCGAGTAGATTGGGACATTATTTCTGACGCTATTACCTATAAAATTATTTATAAATACCTCAAGTGATGTGTTACCGTAGAAGTTGAGGCTTAAACCGCCAAATATCTCGACAAGATCTCTTGAACCACCCATTATTGATATACTCTCCGATAGAGGGATCTTGGCACCAAAAGAGTAGAAATTAGGTTCGTCGTCAATTATCACATAATTTCCGCTTAGAGATAAAACACTACCCCCTACAGGCAGATCGTATGACACTGTCGCTATAGTCGCGTTTCCGAATGGATCGAATTTCCCTTCTTGGTAGCTATATTTCTCCTCTCCAGTAAGGCCAATTTTTGTTGAGAGGCCAATTAAAAAATTTCTAGTGTAGATTGTGACACCAGGTGTCAACCCAAAAATAGTCTGCTTAAATCCTCCATTTGACCAGTTCTGGTACAGGGGATCTGAAGTGTCCCACGCCAATAAGTTAAATTTATCTTGTGATATTGACGTCTTCATGGCAAACATGATATTCATATCTCTATTCAGCTGTTGTCTATAACCCAAAGTCATACCGGCAGAGAGTCTCCTAAATATGTCATTAGAGTAGTTCAAGAGATCAAAACTAGTCTGGAAGTGGTTATTGGTTATTCGCTGGGAGCTCCTTCTTCCGCTGTTAGTAGAAAAATACCCTGGTGCTGGGCAGTAGATCATGTTGTCAGTCATCCTGAAACTTGCAGATGCGTAACTGAGGGCAGAGTTAAACCTTGAACCTCTCAGTGATCTTGTGTCTAAGATAGTTATGGAGTTTCTTCCGTCAATGCCAGCTAGAGCTGGGTTGACGAGGATATTATTATCTGAAGCCCTGAGGACTTCGACGTACTCCTGAGAATATGTTTTAATCGAAGTAATGAGAATAATAAGTAGTAATGTTATCTTTTTTGTCATCTATCTAAAAATATTACCCCAACTAAAGTTCTGGCTCTTGTCTCGCCATATTCTACAGGAGTTATTTCATAAAAATATAATCCTTTCTTTGCTTCACCAGAGGTATTCTCATCAATTCCATTCCAAATTTTATCGTTGTAGACGTCACCTTGGAATACTATTCTCTGGTACCTATCCATTATCTTCACCTCAAATTTAACGTTTCTAGGGATTATATTCTTATATTTTACCGTAAAAAAGTCGTTAAACCTATCCGCATTAGGTGTGAAGTAGGATGGGAGCTCATACTCTGGGTACTGAATTTTCTCGATATTAATAAGTACTTTAGCGTAATTCGATATACATCCTAGCGAGTCCTGGACGGCGTAGGTGATGCTATCTCTCTTACTTGGAGAACCTATGTAGTCGTAGGTAATGGTTCCGTCGCCGTTGACAGTTAAATCTCCGTATAACGGAAGGTCAAGAATAAATATACTGGATGAATCAAGCGGGTTATCTGGGTCAGTATCGTTAGCTATTAGGTCTTTGATAATTAGTTCGTTAGAGGTCGCGTCAACATATATCGTGTCGTCGTTTGCGACTGGACAGTCGTTTATTGAATTTATCCTGATGGTAACTTTCGCGTTGTCAGAACAACTTGTTGATGGATCTGGATCTGTTATCTGGTACTCAAAAGTAACAATTTGTGGACCAGGTGGATTAATTTGTGAGGGAGGAGTGTACGTGAAACTACCATCAGATCTGAGTTCTAATGAACCTACAGACGGAGCCACTGATATCGCGTAGTTATTATCTGTAGTCACCAAGTCGGCATCTAGATCGTTTCTTGCCACAGTTGAGTCTAGAACCTGACCCTCGTTGATAGTAAAGACATCATCTACTGCCTGAGGGCAGTCGTTCACCTGATCTATACATATATTTACAATTGCTGTGTCTAAACTGTAAAAATCACCGTCGAATGCGACGTACGTGAAGTAATCACTTTCGTCCTCTCCCCCGTCGTGGGTGTAGGTGAATGTCCCGTCCTCGTTGAATACAAGTGATCCGTGGGATACCCCCTTAATTAGTTTCGCAGTTAATGTATCATCTTTAGGGTCAGGGTCCGTGTCGTTGCCAAGTACTCCCTCAGCGTAGGTAGATAGGTTCAGGGTCTCTCCCTCCTTAAGGCAGGGCACAAAGCTATCGTCTTTCGCAACAGGTGGCTGGTCACTCACAGAATCAACGGCAAGGGTGACGATGTAGACAGCTCCGTTACATTCCCCGTCAGAGAGGCGATATGAGAACTGATCCTCAAAATTCTCACTGTCGTCGTGACTGTATATGAAAGATCCGTCGTCGTTGAGGGTAAAGGACCCAGTATGATAAAGTGGTGGCACGACAAGAGTTGCAGTCAGTGGGTCACAAACATTATCATCTGTGTCGTTAAATAACACTCCCAAAGAGCCAGTTATATCAATTGTCTGACCCTCAGATATCTTGTAGAAGTCGTTCTCTCCTGTCGGACAGATATTGTTGATAGTTATGAACACAGTATCCACAGATTCTGTGACTGAGTCAGATACTTTGAAAAGGAAATAGTCCTCGTTCGGAGTGTCAGTACAGTCGTGTTCGTACACAAAGGAACCGTCCTCATTAATCTCTCCTGCCGGCAGGAGTGTTCCCCTGAGAGGTGCCTGGAATAACTCTACTTTCAGTGGTAGACCCAAGTTGCTTGATGAAACTGTTAGAATACTCTGTGAAGAGTCGACAATAAGCTGTTTACCCTCATCTACGGCAAAGTTTAGGCTATTTGTAGTAGGGCCAGGGTTGTTTATACTGATGTATACCGTATCTGTCTCATCTGAGTCATCCTGTCCATCAGAGAGCTGGTAGACAAAGTAATCTTGATTAGGTGTCAGTGAGCCGTCGTGGATGTAGGTAAAGGTTCCGCTAGAATCTAACTCAAAAGTTCCGAGGTGCATCGCAGGTGGCTGGAGTAGTGTTACTCTGAGGGTATCACATGCGAATGAGTCTACGTCGTTACTGAGAGCTCCATCGAGCACGTCATCGATAACTAGGGTGGCGCCATTATCTACTGAGTAGAAATCCGGCTCCCCGAATGGGGCCTCATTCTGTATAAATATTAGCACACTATCTTGAAATTCTGACCTATCAGATCCGTCGCTCACATAGTACTGAAATATATCGAGTGTCGCGTCATTGCAACCGTGAATGTACTGGAAAGCACCCTTGTTTCCTATCGAAAATACAGTTCCCGAGGCATTATACATAGTAGGTATTGCCAATTGTGCCGAGAAGTCTGCGACAGTATTGTCTGGGTCCAGGTCGTTATTGACTATCAGTTTAGGATTTGAATTAAGTACCGTGAGGGTATCGCCCTCATTGACATAGAATGTATCTTTAACTACTACCGGCTTGTCATTAACTGGGGTGACACTGATTACGACATTTGCCGTGTCGGTACACTCACCGTCAGTCATTACATACGTGAACACGTCAGAAAAAATTTCTCCTCCGTCGTGCTGATATACGTAATCACCGCTACTCTCGAATGTGATAGAACCCTGTTCTGGTAGTTTTATGACGCTAGTGACTTGTAGGAGGTCACCGTCAGCATCAGTATCGTTTATCAGGACATTTCCTGCAGTTATTCCTCCCTCATTTAACTGGTTTCCGTCGTCGTTTGCGACAGGACCAATGTTTCCACTACTAACGACCGTAGTGATTCTAATTCCATCAATTCCCATGTAAGCAGTTTTAGAATCAACAACTACTGACTTAAATGTCAATCTCTGAGTTGTAGATGTTGCTGTAAAGTTCATTGTAACTTCGTCCCAGACCTGACTTCCGTAACCCTCAAATGTATAAGATGACGACTCTTTTACCTCTGATCCAAATGTAACTTCAAGTTTTGCGTCTCCAGAAGATGGAGTAATGTTATACCTACCTGTATTAACAAAATAAAATTTCAGTGTGTAAACTTGACCAACTGTCAAACCTGTAATATCAGTGTAAAATGATTCTTCTAAGAAAGATGAAGCAAAAAGGCCAGCAAAAACACCACCATCTGGAGATGCTGGTAAAGACATGTTATTATTATTTCCATCTTGCGAATCAGCAGAACCAACACCATTTACCCACCCACCACAGGTTATATTAGAATTAAGGCCAAACCCTCCTACGATAAGTGAGGAACAACTTTCAAAAGATCCATCAGCACCACCAATTTCAACTGACTCGGAAACACCACAATTCTGAGAAAACAAATTACTTTCTGAGGATAAAATAAGAAAAAAGAGAAGAGAAAAAACTTTCCTTAACATGTACTGTAATTTGTTATTTAACGCAAATTTAATCAATATATTTCCTAATTATAAATTCTAAAGTCTAATCTCTTTTAATGAAAACAAAACCTTTGAGCGGTTTTTTTCCATTACCTAAGTCAAAAATATAGAAGTATGTCCCCTCCGGAAGCCTTCCGTCTCCAAAATATATCTGCGTCTGATTAGTTCCATCCCAGTCGTTTTGGTAGTTTTCTGACTCAAAAACCCTTGTATTCCATATGTTATATACTCTGACCCTGTGGTTTGGATATTGCTCTAACCCTCTAACCACCCAGCTGTCGTTAATTCCGTCATTATTTGGGGAGAATCCAGTTGGTATATGAAGATCCTTATGATAGACCTCTATCTCGAAAGGTGCAGTGAGGATATCGTCTTCACACAGGTACGCAGGAGATGA
>TARA_B100001057_G_scaffold272347_1_pt1 | contig 27705 bp, 32 predicted proteins | sample TARA_B100001057 | Tara Oceans TARA_B100001057 (sample SAMEA2621839) | marine metagenome | biome: marine biome (ENVO:00000447); feature: surface water layer (ENVO:00002042); material: "saline water (ENVO:00002010), including plankton (ENVO:xxxxxxxx)" | depth 5 m
ATGACTTTTTCCTAATAATGGTTTAAGTTATAAATATAATGCAAGAACTAATAGAAGCAAAGTTTTCAATTGGAAATGTTGTAAAACATAAATTTCTTAACTTCCGTGGTGTAATTTTTGATTTAGATCCATCATTTAACAATACTGAAGAATGGTACAACGCAATACCGAAAAACATAAGGCCAAAAAAAGACCAGCCTTTTTATCATATATTTGCAGAGAATGAGGAGATTTTTTACATCGCATATGTTTCTGAGCAGAATCTAGTGCATGACTCAGAAAATGGAATTGTCAATCATCCAGATATAAAAAGAGTTTTCTCGCATTTTGATGGTACTTCTTACATACCCCATGACATTGCAACAAACTAAATATCAATATCATGATGTGCTAATTGTACTGATGTTGTAAAAACATCCATTGCGTCGCTTAGTTGATCTTTTGATACAAAAGTTGGTGCGATTCTAATAACACTATTGTTTGGATCATAATTATTTGGAAAAGTTGACCCGGCTGGCGTTATCAAAACGCCTAATTTTTTGCAATTTTCAACAACTTTTGTAGCAATTGGTCTGGCAGTTGAATAAGTAATAAAATAGCCTCCTGTTGGTCGAGAAAACGTTCCATATTCGTCGGATAATTTTTCTAGGTAGGTATATGCAATTTCAAATTTTGGCCTTACTAATTCAGCATGTTTTTGCATATGTACTTTTATGGATTTCACATCTTTAAAAAATTCAACATGTCTTTTTTGATTAAGCTTATCTGGGCAAATTATCATTGTTGTTCTGACTTTTTTTATTAAGTCCAAAGAATGTCCTGATGTAGCCATAAATGAGATGCCACCACCACCAAAAGTTATCTTTGAAAAAGAAGTTGTGATCACAGTCTGATCTTGAACATTTAAATTAGTTGCTATTTGCCATAAAGGCTTCTGCACTGGTGTTGGTAAAAAATCATGAACGAGATATGCATGGTCAAAAAGAAATAAAAATTTATCAGAATACTTTGATCCAATTCTAAACATTTCTTCTAAATTTTTATCTGAGTAAATCTCTCCTGATGGATTAGAGTGCTTTGGCACACATAAAATTCCAACAAAATTTTCATCTCCTTTAAGTAAATCTTCAAAAGCATTTAAATCTATGCCATCTGATTTAAGAGGAATTGGAACTGCTTCAATTCCAAAATCATTCAACATCATAAAATGTCTATCAAACCCTGGAACTGGGCATATAAATTTTGGGTTTTCTAAGTCCTTCCATGGCACCGGATCAGCAAATAAAAAATTTGATAACACAGTTTGATATGTAAGCAATAAGCTTGATTGTTCTCCTGCTAATATATTAGCAACAGGAGCATCCAAAAGTTCTGCACCAAGTTTTCTTGCTTCAATAATACCGAATGGCTCTCCATAATTTCTTAAATCAGCACCATCCTCTGATATTGAAGGAATTGGTATGTTTAATAACTCATTTGAAAGATTTAATTGATCGACGTCAGGTTTGCCCCTAGTTATATCAATTGATAATTGCTTTTCTTTTAGTGATTTAAATCTTGTTATAATTTTCTGATGCATAATACAAATCTCATTTTATACTAACAATATGATTAATTACCTAATATTTGCATCTTTAACGCTCATTTTAGGAATGCTTATCTATATCTTATTTACTATTAAGAATAAAGAGGCTTTTGATGAAGGTGGAAATAAAAATCTTCAGGAAAAGCTTAATGAAGTATCAACCGATATAAATAAAATAGAGAGTGATTTATCTTCTGTAACGACTCCTATTAACGAGCTTAATAGATTTCTTGGGGGAAACGTAACAACAGGAAGACTTGGAGAATGGAGTCTTGAGTCAATTGTTCAAGACATAATGCCTTCAAATAGTTATTATCTTCAACACCAAATTAATTCGAGTACATCAGATAAAGTAGATTGTGCTGTTTCTTCAGCAGAAGGTTTTCTCATACCTATAGATTCTAAGTTTTATGCAGGTCAGTACAACAGCTATCAAAATTCGAGCAATGATGCCGAACGTAAAAAAGTTCTAAGAGATCTCAGAACATCTATTCTGAGAGACGCAGAAGATATTTCAAGTAAGTATATTTTGCAAAATACAACATCAAATTATGGCGTTTTATATATTGCATCTGAAAAATTGATTGATTTAGTTGATCTAATAAATGATTTAAGACAAGAGTGTTTGACTGACAAAAGAATATTAATCTTGGGTCCTAATACGCTTGCAGCTTTCTTAGATACTATTAGAGTTGGTCATCATTACCTTAAGCTAAATAAAACAGCTGCAAAGGTAGCAAAAGTTGTTAGGGGTATACAAAAAGAATTCTCAAATTTTAATAATAGCACTGAATCTGTTCTTAATAGGCTCGATGGTGCTTCAAAAGATGTTCAAAAACTTCAAACTAGAATCAATGTTCTTGGCAACAAACTTGAAAAAGGTGCTGAGAATCTTGAGGATGAATGATGAGCAATTTAAAAATATGGAATTATCTTTCAGTCCCCTGGGTCTCATTCGTATTAATTTTCTATATATCTTTTTTTTCTCTAGCTTTTTTTAACGAAGTAGATGCTGGATATATATCTAATAAGTATCTTATCGAATTAATTTCAAATACTTTCTTTCTCTCTGTATTTTCATCAATAATTGCAGCATTAATAGCTGTCCCATTAGCATTAATAGTTTCGTTTTATACATTTCCGGGTTCTAGATTTTTTAATTGGGGATTAAGCTTAACAATTGCTTTCCCGGTTTATGTTTATGCATTTATTTTTGTAGGGATTTTTGAGTATTCAAGTCCAATTGCGGAATTTTTGAGAGCCATTAACCTTAATCTCCCACCAATAAAAAATATGTTTGGATCATCAATGATCATGGCAATGGCTTTATTTCCATATATATTCTTAATAACAAAAGCTCAGTTAACATCCGTCGGATTTAAGGTTTTTAAAGCAGCTAAATCATTAGGAGATACAAACGTAAAAGCAATCTTTAAAATTATATTGCCATCTTTAATACCTACAATATTAGCAGGTATGATTTTAGTTATATTTGAAACAATATCTGACTTTGGTGGAGTAACAACGCTCAGAATAGATACCTTCACTGTAGGAATCTATGATGCGTGGTTTGGATATCAAAGTTATTTTTCAGCAGCAAGACTTGCAAGTTATCTCTTGTTAATAGTTTTTTTTATAATGTTTTTATCTAAATATTTCTTAAAAGGAAATAGTGTTATAGCAGCCAGCACTGCGGAATCATTTCAAAAAATACAACCAAGTAAAAAAATTCAATTTCTATTTAGTTCAGTGTGCTCATTTATTTTTTTCATAACATTTTGTGTACCTTTTATACAATTAATAATATGGAGCCTTTCATCAGTTGATGTAAATATATACAAAAACTTTTATCTTTTACTTAACTCACTAATGCTTGGTATTCTCGCTTCGCTTATAACAGTACTAATTGCAATTACTTTATCGCTTGGATATAGAGGATCAAAATATTTAAGACCTCTTATATCAATAGCAACTTCTGGTTATGCAATCCCTGGATCAGTTATTTCTGCAGGATTATTAATAGGCTTCTATTCACTTTACGGATCTTCTTTAACTATTTTTGGAATTTATGGTCTTTTGTTATGTCTCGTTTTGAGATTTTTGACTCCTGCTTTTAATTACATTTCTTCATCACTCTCAAATATCTCCGCCTCTTCTGAGAATGCATTAAGAATGCAGCCAATTAATTCTTTTAAGGCATTTAGTTACTTTTACTTTCCGCACATAAAAAAGTCTATCTTTTTGGGCGTCATGATAGTTTTCATTGAAACAGTAAAAGAGCAGCCAGCCACCCTGTTACTTCGTCCTGTAGGTTTTGATACTCTCTCAACTAGAATCTACAACTTTACTAGTGAAGGACAATGGGAAATGGCTGCACATCCAAGCATCTTATTAGTCTTATTAAGCTTCGTATTTGTTTATTTAATTAATCAAAATCTAGATTTTAAAAAAGGTTCATAAGATTATGAAAGAGCCAGGGTACAGATTAAATGTCGGATTAATTGTTGCCAATAAAAATGCAGAGATATTAATCTGCAAAAGAAAAGGAATGGAAAGCTGGCAATTCCCGCAAGGCGGAATAGATTTTGGTGAAAATGAATTTAGCGCTGCGCAAAGAGAATTATTTGAAGAGGTTGGTATTAAATCAAACTCAGTCAAGTTAGTTGCCTCCTTAGGTGAGTGGCTTAAATACGAAATACCAAAAAAAAGTAGAAGAAATACTTTTATGAAGAAGAAATTTAAAGGGCAGAAGCAAAAATGGTTTTTATTTAGGACAAAAGAAGATATTAAAATTTCATTTGATAATGATCCTGATAATGAATTTGATGACTTTATGTGGGTGCCGTACTGGTATCCTCTATCAGTAATTGTTTCATTTAAAGAAAATGTATATAGACAAGCGCTAAATAAATTAAAATATTCTTTTTGTAATGAGTTTAATAATGTTTGAGGAGATATTAATATTTGCATTACTTGGAATTGTGGTTGGCCTATTAGCTGGTATGTTCGGTGTTGGAGGAGGTTTGATAATGGTTCCTGTTTTAATAGGAACCTTTAAGAGCTTAGGATTTGATGATGGAATTATTGTTCATCTTGCAATTGGTTCTGCAATTTCTTGTATTATTTTTACGGGGTTAGCTTCTGCCAATGCTCACAGGCATAAAAAATCAATTAACTTTAGTCACTTAAAACCAGTAGCACTAGGTATTATATTTGGAGCTTTTGCTGGTGCATTGTTTGCAGTGCAAATAGAGGGACTGATACTTAAATTAATCATTGCTGCATTTGTTCTAATAATGGGATTTGAATTATTACTTGATAAGAGTTTTACTTTTAAAAAAATTAAATTAAGGCCAAAATCTTCATTTGCGGGATCAATAATTGGATTTCTTTCTTCGATTCTTGGTATTGGGGGAGGCACTTTCTCAGTTCCTTATTTTCGATCGTCTGGTTTAAGCTTAACTACTGCAATTGGAACTTCAGCAGCATGTGGTGTTCCAATAGCTTTTTTTGGAACTGCTGGATATATCATTGCAGGCTTAAATCTTGATGCTCTGCCCTATTTAAGTATTGGATATGTTTATATACCGGCTTTGTTTGGAGTTTCTATTACGAGTATTTTTTCTGCTAAGTATGGTGCAGATCTAGCTCACTACTTGTCTCAATCGACATTAAGAAAACTTATGGCATCATGGTTCTTTATGATATCAATATACATGTTTTTAGTATGATTATAGAGCTCTCAGATTTTTTTAATAATCCCAGTCTAATCGACTTGGGTCCATTGAAAATTCAGTATTATGCAGTGACTTGGTTGTTATCAGCTGTTCTAATTTATTTATTTTTAAAAAGCAATAAAATCATAAATGAGCTCGGTCTTGTTAAGGAAGATGTAAATGATATGGTTTTTATGTATGGTCTATTTTTTGGTGCCATGTGTGGCGGAAGAATTGGTTATATGTTTTTTTATGGTTTCGAACAGTTAGTTAATAATCCATTTTCACTATTTTATGTATGGCAAGGTGGTTTAAGTTTCCATGGGGGTTTAGTCGGTGTCATTATAAGTCTGTTCGTTTTTAGCAAAAAAAAGAAAATTGATTACCTAAGATTATTAGATGGGGTTGCTTTGTCTATGCCGATTGGTCTTGGGTTAGTAAGAGTTGGTAATTTTTTAAATGGTGAGCTCTATGGAAAAATAACAAATGGAAGTTGGGGATTTATATTTCCTACTGACCCTTTTGGTATGTTAAGGCACCCTTCGCAACTTTATGAAAGCATTGGTGAGGGCATTATATTATTCGGCATACTGTATTTTTTAAGTATTAAAACTAATGCTAGAGGAATTATTTCTTCATCATTTCTTATTTTTTATGGTTCAATAAGATTTATAATTGAGTTCTTTAGACAACCTGATGCTCATATAGGTTTTGTTGCATTTGATACATTTTCAATGGGTCAGATTCTATGCATACCTATGATAATAGTAGGAATTTTAATGTTAATTTATTCAAAAAAGTAATATGAAGCCGTATTTAAATTTACTTAACTACATTTTGGAAAACGGTGAAGAAAAAGATGATAGAACTAATACCGGAACAATATCATCATTTGGACATCAAATTGAATTTGATTTGGAAAAAGGATTCCCAGCTGTAACTACAAAGTCGCTTGCATGGAAAGGCGTGGTATCAGAATTGCTGTGGTTTTTGGAAGGGTCAGATGATGAAAGACGATTAGCTGAAATAAGATTTTCTAAAAGTAGATCTGATCTTAAGAACTTAGAAAAATTTTCTACAATATGGACTGACAATGCTGAAAATCAAGGCAAAGAGTTGGGATATGAGAATACTGAAATAACAAAGAAATTAGGACCAGTTTATGGTGTTCAGTGGAGAGACTGGAATGGAAAAGATCAGATAAATGACTTGCTTACTAATCTTAAAAATAATCCAGATAGTCGAAGACATATTCTCTCAGCTTGGAATGTTGGAGAACTAGATAAAATGGCATTACCTCCCTGTCATGTTATGTCACAGTTTTATATTCATAAAAAATATATAAGTTGTCACATGTATCAAAGAAGTGCAGATATGTTTCTGGGTGTTCCTTTCAATATAGCAAGCTACGCTTTGCTATTATCAATAATAGCAAAAATACTTTGTTTGACTCCAAAAAGATTTATTCATTCATTTGGAGATGCTCACATTTATAAAAATTCTATAGAGCAGGTAAAAGAGCAAATATCCAGAAATCCAAAACCTCTGCCTCAGTTGATAATGCCTGAGTTGGAATCATTGGATGATCTTAAGTCGATGTCTGTTGATGACTTTAAGCTCAAGAATTATGATCCTCATCCACCAATTAAAGCAAAAATGGCAATATAAATGATTACTATTTCACATGTTGTAGCTTTATCAAATAATAATGTAATAGGTGTAGATAATAACCTTCCGTGGAACTTAAAAACTGACCTTAAACATTTTAGAGAATATACAACTAATAAGATTATTATTATGGGAAGAAAAACATATGACTCTATTGGTCGAGTGCTGCCCAATAGAACTAACTATGTGGTCTCAAGAACAATTAAAGAAATTGACGGAGGCTTTGTTTTTAATAGCACAGAAAATGCTATCAAGGATGCTATAGAAGTCTGTAATAAAAAAGAAATGAATGAGATTGTAATAATTGGAGGTGGTTATCTTTTTGATGAAACAATGCCAATTGTAAATAAACTTGTTCTGACAAAAGTAGATTGTAATATTAAAGGTGATGTATTTTATCCAGAAATTGATATAGATAAGTGGGAGCTTGTGTCGACTGAAAGTTTTTATATGGATGAAGAGAATGATTATAATTTTACTGTAGAAGTCTTAAAGAAACTAACCTGAGTTTTGAATAAAGTCTCTTCTCATCGCTAGATTTTTAACTCTTACTTCTTCATTTTCAGTATACTTGATCCAATTATTGGCTTGCGTCTTAATCTTTTTATCTTTATCTCTGGCTGCAACTCTAAAATATTTTTTAGCATCTTCAAATTTTTGTAATTCAAAATGTGCTTGACCAAGTGTCAAATTCACTTGAGATAAATTATCAATCCCGCCCTTTTTTAAGCCCTTATTAATAGCGTCAATAGCTTTTTTAACTTTATCCTCAGATAAATATAAATTACCCAATAAAACATATGATTCACCTTTTTTTGAGAGTTTGGCAGACTCTTCTAGTACTGGAATTGCTTTATCTATTTCTTGCGCCATCCTCCAAGAATCACCTAAAAGTTTTAGATTCTTTTCTGTATTTTTAATGACTGGAACAATTTTTTCTTCTTTTGTCTTTTCATCAACTTGTGTAATCATCTTTTTTTGTCCAGATGTTATTACTTCTGCAGCCCAATATGGATTTTTACTTAGCAATAAAAGCTGTGCAAGTGTTAAATATTCATTTTCTTTATTGAGCAAATCTTTTGCATGAGCAGCCTTTAAGGTAATCATATAGTCTTTTTCTCTACCAAGCTGCATATATCTACCGCCTAATCTTAAGAAATAGTCTTTCTTCGGGTAAAGATTTACTAGTATTTCATAAATATCTATTTGTCTTAAGATTGCTTTTTCCTTTCCAATTTCATCTTTTAGTTCTTCAATTCCAGCTGCCATTAATGTATACCAGGATTCTTTTGGTTTGTAACCCTCTACTTCGGCAAGATCCACTGCTTTTTCAATTGAGTTTAATGAATTTCTATATTGTTTTGATTCGTAATATGCTTGGCCCAAAATAGCATGCGATTGCGCAGTAACTTTTTCAACTTCTCCCTGCCATTGAAGCAAATATTCTATAGTCTTTTTATAATCTGGTACTTCTTGGATCATATGCAATTGCCCTAGATAAAGAAGACCGGTTAATCTTAAACCAATCGTAACCTCTGGCTCATTAACTAATTTTTTATATGTTTCAATAGCTTTTTCATATCTTTCTTCTGTATAGTAAACGTAAGCCCATGCATTCCACATAACAGAACGATCATAACTTTTGAGATTTTCTTTGTCGGCAAGAAGCTCGTTTAAAATATTAAGAACAGTTTGCATGTCTGGATCTGGCTCACCCTCTTCATTTACCCTATCGATAGCTTCATAAACTTTTGCCATTTTCTTAGCAGTTGTTGCCTGCAAAGCTCTAGCCTTCTTATACTTGATAGGTTTTTTATTTTGAGCAGATTGTGCATCAACATTTATAGGAGTAAACAGGAAACCAAGTGCAATAAAAAAGAATAAAGTTTTAATGCTTCTAATTTTCATATTAAAGATCCTCTAATATAAAAGTGAATTTATGCATCACTTCCTCTACAGGAACTGCTTTACCGTTAATAATTTTCGGTTTGTATTTTAACTTTAAAGCTGCTCTTGCTGATGCGCTATTAAACATGGTGCATGGTCTATATTCAGCAGTTGGATCATCAGGTCTGCTGCTTGAACAAAATCCTTCAAGAGCCTGAGCATCCTCAACGGCTCCTGTTTCAGTTATTGTGAACTGAACTAAAGCATAGCCCATAACGCCTCTTTCCTGAGCTCTTCTTGGATATATTGGAACAATTTTAAATAAAGGTATGTAATCTCCATCTCTAAAAAAAGAACCGCCCGCTTTAAAAACTGGTTTTGGTTTTGCCATATTTACATCTATACCAGTCAGGGGTTGTAAATCTAAATCTGGTTGAGCAATATCTTCAGGTTGTTCATCAGGCTTTTCTGGTTTGTCTACTTCTGTCATGAAGGTATCTATTTGTCTTTCAGGCATTACGATATCTGCAAGCTTTACTGAAGTGTCTTCTTTCATCCCACTATCGCCTAAGGATATTAAAACAACCATAATGAAAAATAGAGTAAGAGTAATTGCAGAAGAAAACCCAATGCCTGCTACATATCTATTTGCATTAAAAGCTTTAATATAAATAGTATGAATTGGCTTTGCGACTATATTTATTGCTGAAAGAACTTGATTCATAAATTATTTTGGTTCAGATGCTAGCGAGATTGCATTCACACCGGCTTCTCTTGCACCATCCATCACTTTTATTATGGTATCAGCTACTGCTTTTTCATCTGCTTGAATCACTACAGAGCCTTTTGGATTATCAGCTAACATTTTTACAACATTTGCTTTAACTTGCCTCACATCTATTCTTCTTCCATCCATCCAAACCTCATCATTTGCTCCAACAGCTATTAAGATAGCAGCATTCTCTTGTGTTTCAGCAGTGTCTGAGTCAGGCCTATTTATCTCTAAACCAGGTTCTTTAATAAAGTTTGCAGTAACAATAAAGAATATCAACATGATGAAAACCACATCTAACATAGGAGTTAAATTTATTTCACTTTCTTCATCCTTAACTGCTGTGCTTATAGCGTTTCTTCTCATTTTTTTCTCCTATAATTCTCTCTTTATTAGCTCTCTTAAATCATTTGTATGTCTATCAGATGCGCTACTTAAATATATACTCGCAAATACGCCGGATAAAGCAACAACCATTCCAGCCATAGTTGGTAGAGTTGCCTTAGAAACTCCCCCTGCCATAGCTCTAGCATCACCACCACCATTAAAAGCCATAACCTGAAACACTTCAATCATACCCGTAACAGTTCCAAGCAAACCAAATAATGGAGCTAAAACAACACAAGTTTGAATAATCGAAAGATTTCTATTGATCTCAACTTTGGCCTCAGAAACCATTTTTTCTCTAATTTGTAATGCATGCCATGAAGTTTTGTCAGATCTATTATTCCAAGAGCTTGAAAGATCTTTTATATAAGTATTATGGCCATGAGAAAAATACCAAATTCTCTCGAATATCATTGCCCACATAAAAAATACTAAAATTGCTATAAGCCAAAGAACACTTCCTCCAGCTTCCATAAAGTCTCTTATGGATGAGAAAGCTTCTGATATAGCAAAAAACATAATTAATTATGATTTGTTTTCAGCACGCTCAGCCAAAATACCTGTACTCTGTTCTTCAAGCACACTAATTATTCCTTTAGCTGAAGATGCTGTAAATGAATGTAGCAATGTTGTAGGTATAGCAACTAACAAACCTAAAACAGTTGTTACAAGAGCTTGTGATATACCGCCCGCCATTAATTTAGGATCTCCAGTACCATACAAAGTAATCATTTGGAAAGTTACAATCATTCCTGTTACAGTTCCTAGCAAACCTGCTAAAGGAGCAACTACTGATATTATTCGAACAGCTCCAATGCCTCTCTCGATGGCAGGCCTTTCTGCCATAATTGCCTCAGCAAGTTTAAGTTCTAATGTATCAATATCTTTATTAAAGTTTTCTTCGCCAACTTTAAGAACTCTACCAAGTGGATTTCTCACATCAAGAGTTTTATTTCCCGCCTGTGATCTTACTGCTTTGCCTAGGACAAATAAACTATAAAGTTTCCAAAAAGCAATTCCAATACCTATTAGACCGACTATAATAATTGCATAACCAACTTCTCTACCTTGTTGTGCTCTCTCAGCCAAAGATGGAGTTTGAATAAGATTAGCTAACAAACTTCCTCCAGTTGGTCCTGTTGGATCAATACCAAACTTTACTTCATCGCCATTAGTAGCATTACCAACTTTTTTAGCTGTTTTTGTATATCTCCCAGCAGGTTGTCTACTTAATATTTTATATTCACCGGAAGAAATATATTCAAGATACTCTCCATCACACACAGCATTAAAAAGTCCGACTCTTGTTACATTGCATGGTATAGACTTTCCGCCATCAGCTATTACATTTGTATCAAATGAGACAACTTGTGAGCCAGCCTCCATTTCTCTTAAAAGTTCATACCATAAACCTTCGATCTCTTTGATTGTAGGAAGCTCTGTTGTTTCAGACATCTTTCCAGTTAGTTCATTCAAAAATCCTATTCTTTCAAGTCCATATTGAGCGCTTGTTAAAGAACCGGAGAATTGGACAGCTGCTTCACCAGCAGAACTTTGAAGATGTCCAAAAAGCTCAACTAGAGACCCGAGTTCTTTTTGATATGCTTCTTCTTTGACTCTAAGGATTTCCTCATTTTTCTTATATTCTGCCTCAAGTTGATCAGCTATTTTTTCCTGACGAACTAATTCTCTTTTTTCAGCTGCTAAAATCGAGGCTTGCTTACTTTTATCAGCTAAAAATCTTGCTTCTCTTTTTGCATTTTCTGATTGCTCTTTTGTTTTACCTTCTTTAACAAGTTGAAGAAGAGCTTCAACAGTTGATACCTCAGGAGCATCATCTTCAGCGTCCTGAGCACTAATAGAAATGTTAACTGTAAAAATAAGAACTAATATAAATCTAGATAAGTAATTAATCATTATAGCTCTCCTTTAACGACTGGCATTAACAACATGTCTGTTGGTATTAATTTTTTAGCCATTCTAATTCCATCTCTTATAGGTTTCCTGTAGCTACTATCGAGATCAACCCATTCTCCAGCTTCTTTATCCCAACGACCACTTTGCCTTTCATCTGTTGTCTGATAAAACATGCCAATTCTTCCAATCACCAAGATGTTAACAACCGTTCCGTCAGCAAGTTTTGTTTCATAAGTATCTATTTTTCTTCCATACTCACCTTCAATATTATATGCCTCTAGCACCTGTCTTACTTGTTCAGAGGCAGTCACCTTTGGTTTAGCCATAGACGATCTAACAAGATCGATTCTATTTCTTCTTTCTTCTGATCTAAAAGGAGTATCAAGTTTTATGAAGTTTTCAAGTGAATCGAGCATCTTTTGTGCCAATGGTGGAATCTGTCTTTGCATAACAACAACATTTACAAGCTGTTCATCCAACTTATCCATTAAATCCAATTGAGCTTGAATTTGTATTCTCTTTTGAGCGTTATATAGCTTGAGGCCCTCGACCTGTTTTGCAACAACTTTATATTCGTTAACTATTTTATCCGTCTGTCTTTCAGTCAAATCTATCTTATTTTGTGATGAGGCTGATAATAATTGATTTTCTCTACCAACTTCTAGAACGCTTTCCATATTGATTTCAATCAAGGATTCATTTGAAGAAATAAAAATACTAAAGCCGAAGAGAACGGGTAAAGATATACTCTTTAATAAAACTAACATTATGTACTCCCTAAAGTTTGATTATATTAACAGTCAAATGTAAATAAATAAATTATTTAGGTAGATTTGTTTAATACAAAAAAACTTTTATTTATAACACCTATTGTATATTTTTTTTGTTTATTGGTTAAATTTTAAAATGTATTTTTTTAAAGCTTAAAAAATAATACTGGGGTTTCTCTTTTATATTCTTGATACTCCTGATTATCAGCCCATTTAATATCGCTTCGTGCTTCGAGCATTCTTACGCCACTTACATGAACTAAAAGTAAATAGGTAAATATCGGTGAGATTAGCGTAATATATTGCAGTCCGGTCAATGAAGAAAAAGACATTACAGCTACAGCAAACCAAAGAACTATTTCGCCTAAATAATTAGGGTGTCTAGATTTTGCCCATAATCCAGTGGTAATAAATTTATTTTTGTTAGCTTCAACAGATCTAAACACGCTTTTTTGATTATCTGCAATCACCTCTATTGAAAGCCCAACAACAAACAAAAAAGCACCTATATAAAATATTGAATTTGTAACTACCCCCGTGTTACTTGATATTGCAGTCAGAGCACACATCGAGCAAATTGAAACCCACATTCCTGAAAGTGTCCAAGTCATAAAAAACTGGGACCAAGATGTCTTAATGGTCCTAAACCTTTTATCTTCACCATCTTTGTGTATTCTCATAAATAGAAAACTCCCCAATCTAATTGTCCATACTGAGATAAACAAAGTAAGTATGAGACTTCCTATGTTATATCCGTTTATTTGGAAAGCTGCTAAATATGTAATCCAAATAAGTAATAAATATTTTATAGAGCCGGTAAGATCATAAAATTTTTCAGTTTGGAAACCGTATGCTGGAATAAATGCAACCCAGCTGATTAAAAAGGCTAACAAAACAGCATTAATTACTATTTCGTTTCCAGTTAAGTGCGCGATCCCAAAGCTAATCATAAAAGCTATAGCTGAGATCATTATGTTTAATAAATTTTTCATAGTTAATTCCACCCACATGTTCTGTCTTTATTTTGTTCATCAAGCCATTTTTTTAATGGTGCATAATAATTAAGAATTGATTTACCGCTCAATTCTCTTGATCCTGTAATATTTTCGAATGCGTTTTGCCATTCTGTGCTTTCACCCATAGCCATTGTAGATATTATTTTCTCACCGGCATCCACGTTTCCATATATTGAACATTCATGAAGATAGCCATCAAATTCAGTTAAATTGCATAAAGCTTCATGAAATTGATATTGCATAATTCTTGCTAAATAATAACGGGTATATGGGGTATTGCCCGGGATATGATATTTAGCTCCCGGATCGAAATATTCTTCACTTCTCGTATCACTTGTACTTATGCCTTGATATTGCTCTCTTAATTTCCACCATGAAGAATTCAAGTTTTCTTCAGTTATTTCACCTCTAAAAACAGCAGAACGCCATTTATCAAGCATTAGTGCCCAAGGAACAACAACAACTCCTTCAAGAGCCTGCTTCATTAAAAGTCCAATTGGATCTTCTTTAGCTTTAGATGCTTCCTGTTCTGAAATAAAGCCAATCTTTTGTAAATAATCAGGGGTTATTGATAATGTTAATAAATCACCAAATGCTTCATGAAATCCATCATTTGCACCTCCTTGAAAAAGAGTCGGAAGATGGTTGTAAGCTTGATAATAAAAAATGTGGCCCAGCTCATGATGAATTGTAATAAAGTCCTCTTCATTTTTTTCTATGCACATCTTAATTCTCAGATCATTATTTTCTGAATCTAGGTTCCAAGCTGACGCATGACATACTACAGACCTATCTTGTGGTTTTACAAAAAGAGATCTTTTCCAAAAAGTATCTGGTAATGGCTTAAATCCCATTGATAAGAAGAAATCTTCTGCATATTCAACCATTTCAATTTCAGAAATATTTTTTTCCTCAATTATTTTTGTTACGTTTACTGCATTAGAATTTGATTCTTCTGTGTAAACAAGATCATATATGTTTGACCAAGACTGGCCCCACATATTTCCAAGCATATGAACTGGCAGTGGTCCAGATGAAGATATTACATCGTCGCCATAATGTTCATTTAGTTTTCCTCTTACATGACAATGAAGTGCATCATATAATGGCTTGACCTCTTCCCAAACTCTATCAGTATCATCTAAAAATTTATCTGCGGGCATATCATATTTACTGAACCATAAATCACTTAAGCCATCAAAACCTAAATCTTTAGAACCCTGATTTCCAATTTCAACCATTCTCATGTACATAGGCTTCATTGGCTTTCCAATTTCATGCCAACCTTGCCATGCTCTCAGTAATTCTTCTGGATTACGTGAGTTATCAATAATTGATTCAAATCCTTCTAAATCAAAACATTCTCCATTATCAAAGCAATGCTCACCCCTTCCATACATTGCTTCAAGTGTGGTGGTAATTTCAGATAGTTCTGAGGCTAATTCTTTATCTAAAGGCGGAGGCATTACAAATGAATTTTTAAGAATATTTAACATTCTTGCATTTTCTGGTGATGTTTTTGTGGCATCAAATTGAGAAGCTTGTCTTGCTCGTTCAAGGGATTTTAAAGTAAATCTCGTTCCATAATCAGCGATAACCTTTTGAGAATCATAAGTTATAAAATTTGAACTTATCCAAGAAGCAGAATATATGATTGGATTATCTCTTTTATTTTCTTTCTCAACCATCGACAAAAATTGATCAAGATCTTCAGTTTCTTTAGTTTGTTCGCTACCTTGATCACAAGAAGTTACAATAAAGGTTGCAAAAGTAATAAGTAAAAATTTTTTCATCTGTGTTACCTCGCTATTAAAATAACATAAAAAATATTTAATATGAAAATTTCAACAAATCAATTTAAAAACGGTACAAAGCTCTTAATAGATAATGCTCCTTGCAGCATAATAGAGCATGAATTTCATAAGCCTGGTAAAGGACAAGCTGTAATGAGAGTAAAGTACAAAAACCTTTTAACGGGTAATACTAATGATAAAACTTTTAAATCAGGTGAAGTGGTAGAAGCTGCGGATATAAATCATAAAGAAATGGAGTTTTTATACCAAGATAATGGCTCTTGGCATTTCATGGATACAATTACTTATGATCAAATTGAAATTAGCTCATCAAAAATGGGTGATGCAAAAAAATGGTTAGTAGGTCAAGAGGTTTGTGAAATTATCTTATGGAATGATGAGCCAATTAACGTAACACCTCCGGTTATTGCAGAACTTAAAATAATATCAGCTGAGCCAGGTATAAAGGGAGATACTGTTTCTGGAGCAACAAAGATTGCAACACTTGAAACCAATGTAGAAATTCAAGTTCCTCTTTTTGTAAATGAAAATGAAATTGTAAAAGTAGATACAAGAGATATGTCATATGTTGGGAGAGCAAAATCTTGATTGATATTATTTCAAAAGAAATTGAAATTTTTTTATCATCACATGATGCAGGCGATGATCTCGCTATAGAACTTATCAAACAAAAGTCAAAGATAAGCATTACAGATAATCTAAGCAAAGGTCATTTAACTTCTAATGTTTGTATGGTTGCAGCTAGTATTCTTAAAAAAAATCCTAAAGATCTCTCAATCGCTCTTGTTGAAAGGCTCCAGTCTTTAGAGCTATTTGAGAAAGTAACGGCTGCTGGTCCAGGCTTTATAAATATCACCTTGCAAAGGAAGGATTTTATCAATGTGATCAGCAAAGTTCTTGAAGAAAAAAAGTCATACGGAAAATCAAATATTGGTCAAGATGAGAAAGTTCAAATTGAGTTTGTATCAGCCAACCCGACAGGTCCATTGCATGTGGGACATGGAAGAGGAGCTGCTTACGGAGATGCAATCGGCAGAATCTTAGTAAATACCGGATCAAAGGTTGAAAAAGAATATTATATTAATGATGCTGGACGACAAATAGACATCCTTACTGCAAGTGTTTTTATAAAACTTATGGAAGAAAGTCTTGAAAATTTTTTTCCACAAAATGCTTATAAAGGTGATTACATTAAAGAAATAGCAAAAGATTTTTTAAAAATAAATAAAATAAATGTACAAAATGTTAATTCGATTAAAGATTCTTTACCATCTGATCCAGAAGATGAGATCGATCAAATTATTTTTAAGATTAAAGGCCTTGATAATGCTTTATGGGAATCTCTCAAAGAATTTTGTCTTAACAAAATAGTCACATCAATTAAGAATGATCTTAAAAAGTTTAATGTCGAATTTGACCATTGGTTTAAAGAGTCGGCACTTGGAGATATTCAAGATGCTAATTCGGAAATATCATCTTCAATAGAATTCCTTAAACAAAAAAGTATTGCCTATAAAAAAGATGGCGCGATTTGGCTTAATACAGAAATAAGTGGAGATGACAAACATCGTGTTCTTGTTAGGGATAATGGACGAGCAACTTATTTTGCCTCCGATGTTGCATATCATAAGAATAAAATCGACAGGGGTTTTGACAAATTAATAAATGTTTGGGGCGCTGATCATCATGGTTATATAAAAAGGATTGAATCATCTATTGAAGCCCTAGGCTCAAGCAAAAAGAAGCTAATGGTAAAACTTGTTCAATTTGCTAACTTATTTAAAAATGGAAAAAAAGTAAAAATGTCTACTAGGTCTGGTGAGTTCTATACCCTTAAAGATCTAATTGATGACATTGGTGCAGATGCTGCAAGATTCTTCTATCTTTCAAAGCAAGCTGATCAGCATCTTGATTTTGATATTGACTTGGCAAAATCTGACAACAAAGAAAATATTTTTTATTACATCCAATATGCGCATGCAAGGATTTTTTCTCTAGAGGAAAAATATATAGAAAAGTTTCATAAACTTGATGGCTCAAAATTCAACTCAGATAAACACGATTATTTGAAATGTGATGACTTGATTCATGAAGTATCAAAGTATCCTGATATTATTGAGAAAGCAGCAAGAACTCTTCAGCCACATTTGATAATTTTTTACCTAAAAGATTTATCACAGTTATTTCATAGTTTTTATAATGACAATCACGTGTTGTCAGAATCTGACAATAATATCCAGTCAATTATCTATAGTCTTCATGCTGTGAGAAATGTTATTGCTAATGGACTTGATGTTCTTGGAATTACTCCAATGAAAAAAATGTAGTTTTATGAGAGATTTTGCTAATACAAAAAATTCTAAAATCAAGAATAGAAAGAAAAAAAAAGCAATTTTTACTAAAAAAAGAGGTTCAGCAAATTCTTTATCAAGAAATATTATTTCTTTTATATTATTTTTAAGCTTCTCGCTTATGCTGATATCAGTTTTTTACTTCGAAACTGAAATATCCTCTTTTAAGCCCAAAGAAACCATGAACTCGATCACGATAGATTTTCCAACTTCTCTATTAAAAGATTCTATTTTAATTGAATCAGATTTATCGATTAATAATTTACAATGTGAATACTTCATTCAAATTGGCGCATATGGAAATAAAAAATATGCGCTTGAAGCGAAAACAATGCTTGAGGGAATTGTCGAAAATATTTCAATTAATGATGTATATAGCTCACAAAATCCGGGAAAATTATTAAATAGTGTTATAAGTGGGCCATTCGAAAATAGGTCTGCCGCCAACAACGCAAAGGAAAAAATTACTATTGAGGGTTTTGAGCCTAGATTGAGAACAATATGCAAACAATGATAGAGGAAAATATAAGGAATATAAGACAAAAAATTGTAAAAAACTGTGCAAAGATCAAGAAAAGCTCTGATGAGATTACTCTTATTGCAGTCTCAAAAAGAAAAGATCATAAATTAATCGAAGAAGCTATAAATTGTGGCATTACTAATTTTGGTGAAAACTATGCACAGGAGCTTGAAAAAAAATCAAAGTTGCTTTCAGCTAAAAATATTATTTGGCATTACATTGGCCCAATACAATCAAACAAAGTAAAGATTATTGCAAAACATGCAAACTGGGTTCATGCCCTTGAAAGAGAAAAGATTATAAAAAGGCTTAATACTGAGTGTTCAAAAATAAATAAAACTATTAATGCATGCATTCAGATAAATATTTCTTCGGAAAATACAAAAAGTGGATGTGAGCCATCTGAGTTAATTGAAATTGCAACCTTAATAGAATCAATGAAAAATATTAATCTCAAAGGAATAATGGTTCTGCCTAAATTGTTATGGAGCGAGTGTGAAAAAGACAATACGATAAAATTAATAAATACATTAAGTCTTGATCTGCAAAAAAAATTTCCCTCTGCGAGTGCTATTTCATTTGGAACAACATCTGATTTTGAAAGTGCTATTTTGAATGGATCAAACATGGTTAGAATAGGTGAATCAATTTTTGGTAAAAGATTATGAAAAACTTATTATTTTATGGTGGAGGTAATATTTCTTTTGCGGTTATAAAGGGTCTTATTAAATCTGGTTATAAAAAAGAAAATATATTTTACTGTGATAGAAATACATCAAACCAAAAAAAACTTAAAGCTCTCAAAATTAAGAACATCAATAAAACTAAGTCGGTAAAGATTGATTATATTATATTAGCAGTTAAGCCTAAAGATGCATTAGAGGCATTTCATGAAATTGTAAATAAATATAATTCTCCAAAAATAGTAAGTTTTGTTGCAGGCATAAAAACCAAAAAATATAAACAAGAAACAAAATTAGATTTTTCATTAATTAGAGCAATGCCTAATACTTCATCAAAATTTGGTCTTGGGATCACAGCAATTTACAATTTAAGTTTTAATAAAAGTCATAAAAATAATGTTAAAAATATATTTAACAAAATTGGTCTAGTAATAGAAATTGATAAAGAATCAAAAATTGACGTTTTTACTGGTTTAATTGGGAGTGGGCCTGCATATTTCTTTTATCTCTTAAAATCATATGAAAAAAAACTAAGTAAAATCTTTAATGGCGATGAGAAAAAAATTAAGAAGACCATCTCATATCTCATGATGGGTGTTGGTAAATCAATTGAGGAATCAAATGACATAGACAAGTTAATTCAAGCGGTAGCATCGAAGAAAGGTACAACAGAGGCAGGCATTAAATCGTTTCGATTGCAAAAGCTTAATAAATCATTCGATAAGGGGTTAGATGCAGCTATAAAACGTTCAAAGGAAATATCAGATGAGTACTAATATTCAAATCTTGGGTTTAATACTAAGTTTAATAAATTATGGCTTTGTATTTTTGTTGGTTTTCAATCTTCTTAAAGTGAATTACTTTAATCCAATTGTAAGTTTGTTTGTGAAAATATATAGACCAATATCAAAAATCTTAGGATTATTTCCGGTTCAATCAGTTAATATTTTTTTAATAGCAATAGTTTTAAAGTTTGCATCATTAACTATCTATTTCGGGACTCAATATGATGCCCTTGTTTTGATTGGGGTTGCGGTAATTCAAACTTTAATGATTACTACAAGAGTTATATTTTTTGCTCTTATAGGAGGCGTAATTTTGAGCTGGGTTTCTCCTCAAAACTCAAATGCATTTATTGAGCTTATTGAGGAAATCTCTTCAAAGACTCTTAAACCAATAAGAAAATATATTCCCTCTGCGGGTGGTCTTGATTTTTCTCCTTTATTTGTTTTAGTCCTAATAAATTTAATTGAAGGATTTCTTTCTGATATTCTCAGATACATAGTATGAAGGTGATTACAGAACTTATAAGCTTTACTGAAGGTATTAAATTAAAGTCTGGTAAATCATTAAGTTCATTTGATTTGATGATTGAAACCTATGGGCAGCTTAATGAAAAAAAGTCTAACGCTGTTTTGTTATGTCATGCATTTTCAGGCAATCATCATGCAGCAGGAAAAGATGAAAAACTAGGAATTGGCTGGTGGGATCAGATTGTTGGATCGGGTAAAGCAATAGATACTGATAAATATTATGTTGTATGTTGCAACAATATTGGAGGTTGCGCTGGATCCTCTGGTCCATTGAGCATAAATCCTGAGACTCAAAAACCATATGGAAAAGACTTTCCTGAGGTAAGTGTAAATGACTGGGTTAATTCACAGATAATGCTAATGGACTATTTGAAAATCCCTTATTGGCATTTTGTGGCAGGAGGAAGTCTCGGAGGAATGCAAGCTCTTGAGTGGTCAATTAAGCACCCAAACAAAATTAAGAAAGCAGGAATATTTGCTGCTGCTGTTAAATCAAGCACCCAAAATATTGCCATGAATGAGGTAGCAAGAGAATCTATTAGAAAAGATAAAAACTTTTTTGAAGGAGACTACTATGATCATAATGTAATACCGAAAGATGGATTAAAGACTGCAAGAATGTTGGGTCACATAACATATTTATCTGAAGAAAATATGGATATAAGGTTCGGAAGGAAATTTCAAGATGAAGAATCTAAAGTTGGTCAAAATATAGATTTTGAAATAGAAAACTACCTTCAATATAAAGGAGAGAAATTTACGGAAACTTTTGATGCAAATTCGTATATTCTTATGACAAAAGCGATGGATAAATATGATGCCAGTGAAAAATCTAACCTTGATCAGGCACTAAAAGAAGTGGAAGCTAAATTGTTAATTATTGGTTTTTCCTCGGATTGGCTTTACCCTCCTGAGAGAGGAAAAGAAATTCAAGTTGCTGCAATGAATAATAATATCCAATCATCATATATTGTTCTCGATGGAGATCACGGTCACGATAGTTTTTTGTTTTCTTCGAAGCAATATTCAAATTTAATCAAGAAATTTATTAGCTCATAATGGCAACGGAACTTTACAAAATAATTAAAGAATGGGTTCCCAGTGAAAGTAAAGTTATAGACTTCGGTTGCGGTGATGGATCTCTGCTTGAGGATCTTATTAAATCAAAAGATGTTTTAGCTTATGGCGTTGAAATCAATGATTTAAAAATAGAAGAATGCATAGCTAAGGGTATTCCGGTTGTCAAACAAGATATTGATAAAGGCTTAGATGAGTTTGAATCTTCTGATTTCGATATATCAATAATGGCTAGATCAATCCAATGTCTAAAGAATCCTCAAGTTGCATTACATCGAATGTTAAGCTTATCAAAAAAATGTGTTGTTACCCTTCCAAATCTTGGTCATTGGAAGTGCAGGTTGAGTCTTGCTTCTGGAAAAATGCCTGTAACAGCTGAGCTTCCCCATAGTTGGTACGAAACAGAAAATATACATTTATGTACTATTAACGATTTTGAAAACTTGTGCGATGAGGAACAAATAAAAATTAAAGATAAGGTTTATTTATACACTCAAAAAAGATCTAACAAGTTTCTTCAAATTAATCCAAATTTATTTGCACTGGAGGGAGTATATCTTCTTGAAAAATAACATGGATATTCTATTAGCAACCTCAAATGAGGGAAAGATTAAAGAGTTTAAAAAACTTTTCAATAATCATGAGATTTTTTCGCTAGCTGATTTAAATATTGAGGACCCAATTGAAGATGGAAAATCTTTTATTGAAAACGCTTTAATTAAAGCAAAGCACGGATCCAGTATGTCAAAGAAATATACTATAGCTGATGATTCAGGAATTGTTGTTCCGGCTCTCAATTTTGAACCTGGTATTTATTCAGCAAGATATTCTGGTAAAAGCGCTTCAGATAAAGAAAATAGAGAAAAAATAATTAATAAGTTAACAAAGCTTAACATTGATAGTGCCGATGCTTTTTATGTTTGTGTTCTTGTTGGTTTGAGAAGTCCAAATGATCCTATGCCAATAATTGCACAGGGCGAAATTCATGGAAGAGTAGCAATCAAAAGCTCAGGTAATGGTGGTTTTGGATATGATAAGATTTTTTACCCTAATAATTATGACTGCTCCATGGCATCAATTAGCGAAGAAGAAAAAAATAAAATAAGTCACAGAGCTATAGCAGTTGAAAACTTCTTTACTGCATTTAAAACTCAAGATACTTTTTCATAATTGAACTCAAATATCTGTCTTCCTTCAATCTCACCCATCCTTTCAAATTTTGATAATTGAGTCCTAGGGATAAAATAGTTACTTGATGGTTTAAAAAATATCGATCCTTTTAATATTTCTGAAATGCTATCTGCATAATTTTTCCAATCAGTTGATATATATAATATTGAGTCTTTTTTCATAAAACACTGAAGCATCTGTATAAAAGAGCTATTGATTAGTCTTCTTTTGTGATGTTTTTCTTTTGGCCATGGATCTGGACAAATTATTTTTACAGAATCAAATATTTCAATCGCCTCATTATCTAATAATAATCTGATATCATCAGCAAATATTCGTATGTTTTTAATATCGTTCTCTTTTATAAATGCAATAAGTGAACCAATCCCAGAAACATAAACTTCAGATCCGACAAAAAGAGTATCTGGATTATTCAAAGCCTCGGCTTGAATATTTTCAGCATTACCAAATCCTACTTCCAGCGAATACTTATTAAAACCATTTGAAAAGTTTTTAAGATCGCTTAAATCACAAATTGAAAACTCTGAAAGGTATTTAAGATATTTTGATTGCTTGCTGGTAATACGGCCTTTGCGTTTAACAAATGAAGGAAGAAATTTGAAACGCATTTAAAATGCTAATTCTAGGCGATTTCAACCATTAAAGACTTAAGTTTCTTTAAGGCGCTGTTTTCAATTTGCCTTATTCTTTCTGCAGAGACATTATACTCATCAGCCAAATCATGAAGTGTAGCCTTTTTATCTGATAAATATCTTCTTTGAAGAATATCTTTACTTCTATCATCTAGCATTTTTAATGCTGAGATTAACTCTTCTTTATTAACTTGAGTTGCCTGTTCAGATGCGACTATAACCTCAGGGTCATATCTTTTATCTTCAAGATATTGAGATGGTGACATAATTTCTTCTTCATCTCCTGTTGAAGCTGGAGCATCAAATGATGAATCATTTGAAGATAGTCTATTTTCCATATGAAGAACATCTTTTACTTCAACATTTAAATCTGCAGCAATCTTTTCTGCTTCTTCTTTTGTAAGCCAATCTAAAGATTTTTTCTTGCTACGTAAATTAAAAAATAGTTTCCTTTGGGCTTTTGTTGTTGCAATTTTCACAAGTCTCCAATTCTTTAGAATATATTCATGAATTTCAGCCTTGATCCAATGAACTGCAAATGAAACTACTTTTACTCCTCTATGAGGATCATATTTATCAACAGCCTTCATAAGACCTACATTTCCCTCTTGAATTATGTCTCCAAGAGGCAACCCATATCCCTGATATGATCTTGCAATGTGAACAACAAACCTTAAATGATGAATTACTAATTGTCTTGCAGCATCAAGATCATCCTCTTCATAAAGTTTTATGGCAAGCTCTTTTTCCTCATCTTTTGTAAGAATAGGAATAGAGTGAACAGATGATAGATAGGACTCAATATCCTTGCCTGGACTATTTAGTTGAGATGGTTGTAATTGTGTGCCCATATTATAAATAAAAATTATAATTAATTATATCAATTAATTATGAATAAAGTAAATTATACCAATTTTTTAAAAAAATCTCCTATTCTTGGCAAAAATGTCTGTTTTAAGGCATTATTTCGAGTGCAAATAAAAAAAGGATTTAATATGGAGCTAGATTTTGCATAAGACATTTCAGAAAAATCACTCAATATTGATACGTTGCCGCCATTAGATCTCAAAACTGCATGAGCTGCAGCTATATCCCATTCTGATGTAGGGCCAAACCTTGGATACACATCAGCATCATTTTCAGCTAATGAACATAATTTTAATGAACTTCCCTTCTCAAGGATCTCATAATCAATATTCATTTCACTTAAATAGTTTAAAAAAGCTCTATCGATAACACTTTTATGGCTCTTACTCATAACTATTCGAATAACCTCAGGATATTCATTATCATTCTCAATATTATGAAACTTCGATCCATGCCATATCTTTTTCTCTACTGGAGCGCCAACAATTCCAAAAACTGTTTTCTGTTTTTCTATTAAAGCTATATTTACAGTAAATTCATCTGTTTTGTTAATAAATTCTCTAGTGCCATCTAGTGGATCTACAAGCCAATAAATATTTGGCAAATCTCTGATCATTTCAGCATCAAAAGTTTCTTCAGATATTATTGGTATCGAAGGTGAGATCTTTTCTAAGCTCTTCAAAATTATCTCATTCGATCTTTTATCGGCTGCAGTTAAAGGTGAACCATCTTCTTTGTTTGATGCTTCATAATTGTCACTCTTATATATCTTCATAATCTCTTCTGAAGCAGATTCCACACACTCAGTTAGAGGATTTATTGTTTCGTTATAGAATTGTTCTGTGAATTTCATTGATATGCCCTGCATTCAGAATTTTCGAGATTTGCATAATCTACTGCATCAAGGATTTTGTTATGAATGTCTGTATTATCCATCAATCCTGAAAATAAATGTGCGCCAGGTCCATAAGCATAAACGCCAACAGGAATTCCGGTATGTCTGCCAGTCCCCCATTGAATAATAATATTATTATCCTTCTCATTCATAATTTGCAATCCACCTGTTTCATGATCTGCTGTAATTAACAAAAGAGTGTTCATATCTTTTGTTACAAAATTTATTAGCTCTCGAATGGTGTTATCAAAATCTTTAAATTCAGTGATCATACTTTTAGCATCATTATCATGAGCTGCCCAATCAATCTGACTGGCTTCAGACATCAAAAAAAATCCATTGCAAGATTCATTCATGCTAAGCTGCTTTAAGGCAAAATTGGTCATATCTTTTTGAGAAGGTTTATCAACTGATCTTATAATTCCGTCTTCGTCGAATAAACCTAGAATTTTTTTATCTTCTTTAAAATCAAATTCTAAAAGTTCTTTTTGATCAATAATTACATGTGTTTGAGCTGCATTTTTAAGATCAAAAAACTTAGCTCCACCTCCTAATGCAATATTAATTTTAGATAATAATAATTGATTTGCTATTTCTTTCTCTTTATACCTTGAATCAATATGGGCATAAAAAGCGGCAGGTGTAGCATGCGTTATCGAAGATGTAGCTACTATTCCAGTTAAATAACCTTTCTTAAAAAATTTTTCAGGTATTGATTCGAGTTTATTTTTCTCTGAGTCTATTGATAAATATCTATTTTTAGTTTTTTGACCTGCGGACCATGCAGTTGCAGCTGCAGCAGAATCAGTATAGATATCATTAAATGAATGGGTAAGAGACATTCCAAAAATTGGCATCTGGTCAATGGCCAATCTATAATCTTTACCTCCAATAGCCATTCTAGATAAAGTGATTTGATTTATTCCAGTGCCATCACCAATAACCAAAATAACATTTTTTGCTTTGCTTTCTTCAGTGAAACGTTTAATTTCTAATATTTCTGTATCTTTGAAGCCCATTTTAATTGATTCCTCAGAAGAGCCTGAGCAACCCACAAGAAAAATTAGTATAACTAAATACAATTTCTGCATATCTAATTTTTAGGTCTCAAGGCTTTCTTTCGAAGTTCAATAGCTTTCTTTTCAGATCCGGGATTTTGATTATTATAAATAGAATACTCCCATCTTCCATACATTGGGTTAGTTATGACAAACCATTTCTCGCCCCACATATCGGAATACTTATCAGCAATCTTTTTTCTTTGTTCATATGAAACATAAGATTCATCAGATGATATAAAATCGGTCAATTGATCACCTACCATAAGTAAAATTCTATAATTTTCTGATATCAATTCTCGTCTACGTGTTTTGTCACCAGTCCATCCATTTTCATCTCTCATAAGCAAAACATCTTTATCAAAATCAAAAGGTAACCCAAGGTTTATTAAATTTTCTCTTGTTGCATCTTCTAAAATATGAATCCTATTAGTGACGTAAAAAATCTTTACACCTTTTTTGTTAGCATATTGAAGAAAGTCATATGCTCCTGCAACAACAGAAGCATTTCCTTCTTGTGCCCATTCAACCCATCCATCTGGATAAGAAACACCTTTAAGAATGGTTCTTGCCTGAAATGGAATATTATCTAAAACAGTTTCATCAACATCTAAAATAATAGCTGGTTTTTTATTTCCAAATTTGCCCTTTTGCTCAATTGCTGCAGTCCAGCTCTTATCTTCTAATGCCAAGTCTAAGGCGATTTTTGCATTTTTGTATGTTTGTATGTTGTTAGCTGAAAATTCTGCTGATGTTTGCGCATATAATACCGAAAGCATTGATTGCTCTTGATATGTTTTATCAGACTCGTCAGAAAATAAATTTATTGAATGTACAATAAATATAGTCAAAAAAATTTGTCTTAGTGCTTTCATTGTTTAAGAGCATTATAATGCTTATTATTAAAATTTAAGATACAAATAAAAAAATTATGGATAATAAAATAATAGAAAATCTGGAACAATTAAAAAAAATGCTTGTTCTTTTGAGTGAAGAAAGAAAAGTCGTTCTTTCGCATCATAAAACATTTAAGCATGTTGAAAAGATGAGAAAAATAGTAAATGAATCTTTAGAAATGGCAGGTCAATAATGAATAAAAATCAATTTAATTGTTTTAAACTAGATGTGAATAATCATATTGCAAATCTTGTTCTTTCTAGGCCAGATGAACTAAATACAATGTCCAGGGATTTTTGGGTTGAGCTTGATGAGGTTTTAGAAGTCATCAATAGAAATGCTGATATAAGGGTTGTTGTGATGTCCTCAACTGGAAAACATTTTTGTGCTGGCATGGATCTAAGCGCTTTTTCAAATGGAGTAGACAACATTCCTGATAACAAAAAACCTGACCACGCTAGAATTGGTGAGGCTGTTTATAGAGTGGCCAAAGAGCTTCAAGATTATATTTCTACTCTTGAAAAGATTAGAGTCCCAGTAATTGCTGCTATTCATGGGGGTTGTATTGGTGGAGCTGTAGATCTTGTAACAGCTTGTGATATTAGATTAGCCTCAAGCGATGCATTCTTTTGTATTCAAGAGATTAATATTGGCATGGCTGCTGATGTTGGAACGCTGCAAAGACTGCC
>TARA_B100001057_G_scaffold241450_1_pt1 | contig 27672 bp, 24 predicted proteins | sample TARA_B100001057 | Tara Oceans TARA_B100001057 (sample SAMEA2621839) | marine metagenome | biome: marine biome (ENVO:00000447); feature: surface water layer (ENVO:00002042); material: "saline water (ENVO:00002010), including plankton (ENVO:xxxxxxxx)" | depth 5 m
CTCATTTACAATATAAATAAAATCAATAAAGACATTGATATACTTGTTATTGACGATAATAGCCCAGATAAAACATGGGAAGTTTTGCAGCAATTAGAAAAAAATTTACCAAACTTAAGAGTGATTATTAGAGACAGTAAATCTGGTTTAGACACTGCTCATAAGTTGGCATATCAATATGCTAAAAATAATAATTACACAAACTTTGTTTCAATGGATGCTGATCTTTCTCATGATCCATCTGAAATTCCTAAAATAATAAGTCTTTTAAATGAATTTCCATTTGTTATCGGCTCGAGATATTCACTTGGCGGAAAATGTGAAATGAGTGGATTCAGGCTTTTTCTAAGCGTGATAGGAAACAAAGTTTTTAAGTATTTTTTAAAAATTAATTGTAACGAATTTACCTCATCATTTAGAGGTTTTAATCTTATTAAACTAAAAGATTTTGATTTTAGTTTGATTAATTCTAAAGGTTATAGTTTTTTTATGGAAACAATATACAGAATAAATAGATTAAATTATGAGATAAAAGAAATTCCAATAATATTTAAAGATAGAACTCAAGGTAAATCAAAAATTCCTAAAATTGAAATTTTAAGAACATTAAAAAATATTTTATTACTTAAGTTTTTTGACTAATAAATTAATTAAATATGCTTTTAAAATTAATTCTAATGAATTTACGACTTCATACAGAGATTTTAACTTAAAAAAACTTGAAATTTTCGGACTATAAAAAATTTGTATTTACTCAAAACCTAAAAAACTAAATAATAAGTTTTTTATATAACCTTTCGGTCTCATTAGCACATTTATTCCAACTAAAATTATTCAAGTTGCTGTTTCCCCTTTTTTTTAAGTCTAACAATAGTTGATCATCATAAATTAATTTTTCTATTTTAGATGTTAACATCTCTACATCTGAGGGATTAAATAAAATTGCTGAGTCGTTCACTATTTCTGGAAAACAACTTGTATCACTGCAAATAATTGGACATTGCATATTCATTGCTTCCAAAAGTGGCATACCAAATCCTTCATATAATGAGGGGAAAATAAATATTCGAGCCTTATGGTAAAAATAATTTAAATCTAATTGATCTCCTTCAAAATAATGAATTTTGCCTCTATCTAACAAAAGACTCTTAAATAAATCTTCTTCATTTTTTGAAAAATTTCCTCCACCAAAACATACAAAATCAAAGTTTAGTTTAAGTTTATTTGATCTTGCGTAAGCTTTAATTGCATTAATAAAATTTTTGTATCTATTTCTTAAACCAACATAGAGTATAAAGGGTCTGATGTTTAAAAATCTATCTCTAAAATTTTTATTTTTATTGACAGCTATGTGAATAACAGAAATTTTGGAATCGTCGATTGAATATTCATTTTGTAGATCTTTTTTTGTATTATTAGAAATACAAATAATTTGGTCAACCTTTTGAAATAGTTTTCTTTTATATTCAATTTGATCTTGATATTTTTCAGAATAAAACTTTTCTTTTATTAAATCATATTCCGTGACTACTACTTTTGCTTTTGAAGCATAGAAATTTTTTTCATTAAAATAGGTTAAGTGTATTATGTCTGGATTTTTTTTCCTTAACTTATAATTCAAATAAATTTTATTGGCTTTGTTGACATATTTTATTAAAGAACCAACTCTTTTATAAAAAAATAATCTATCTCCAAATCTGCTATTTTTTAGATAATAGTTTTTATGAAATAGAGCCACAATAGATGGGTCGACCTGATCTGAAAAATTTTCTACTAAACTTACAATATAATTCGACACACCACCAAAATGTTGGAGTGTAAATATGGAATAATCAAAAAAAACTCTCATAATTAATTTTAACAGATTTTTTCAGTATTACTCTAATTATTAACAACTTTAGCACATAAGTTCATTGGTTCTGATATAAATAAATCTTATTTTCTTATAATAAAAAATCAATTATGTAACTTTTATTTATGATTTATTAATTAATTTAAAGATAGATTAATTATTTTTTAATAAAAGACTTTTAAATTTAACAATTTTATTTTTATTATTTGATAAATCAACTACTTCGCAATCCAAAATTTTTTCAATTCTTTTTTTTGATTTTAGATAATTTAAATTACCATTTTCATCTCTACTTTCTGTAAAATTTGCATCTGTTGAATTATATATGTCGTTTACCTTTAAATTTTTAAAAAATTTTTCTTTAATAAAGTCCTTTGATACAAAAAATGCATTATTCCTAAAAAGATTTGTTCCGATAAAATAAAAATTTTTTTTATCCATTAAATTAATTGCAGCTTTAAGAGACATACCAAAACATAAGTTAGAATAATGATATTGAGTTCTATTAAAATTATCTATATTAGGGACAGTAATTTCCAATTCAGCTCCAAACAAGGGATTATATTCTAATATCGCAATCTTTGAAAAATTTTGAGGCATTTTTTCTAATATCCAATAATCTATTCCATCAATATCAAGGCTAAATAAATCTAGCTGTTTTAAAGTATCGTACTCGTTTAAGATTTTAAGGATATTTTCTGAATTAATATTCTTGTTAATTATATTTAATTCACCTTTCCACAGCAAAACATTTTTTTTTACCTTTTCTTCTAGGTTATCTAATGAGTCTATAATAGTGCCTTTTGATGAACATCTCTCAAAAATAAATCTTGTATTGCATTCTGAGTAATCCCCAACTCCAATCTCTAAAAAATTTGGTTTTTGTATCTCTAGTTGATAAAGAATATAATCCAGTATTCCGTCTTCTCCATTTTGAGAAAATATTTTATATTCAACTTCAAATAATTTTTTTATTTTATGATATTTGTCTCTTATATTTGAAATATGAGAATTACCAATCATATAAAGATTATTAATTTGGTATTTTTTAAAAAATAATTCAAATAAAAGTTTTTTGATAAAGATTTTACCTAAATATTTTTCAATTTTTTTTTTGATCATTTAAACACTGATTTATACTATTTATTAAAAATTCTTTACTCTTTTGTACCCATACATCTAATTTCTTATATATTTTGTAATAATCAATTACTTCTGAAAAATCTTTATCTTTGTTTATACAGCGATAATTTAAATCTAATTCATTAATGAAATGACTTATTTTGTTCTTTCTAATAGGATCTTCTGAATACCAAAAATTTTTTCTTAATTTTACACTAAACATAATTCCATGAAACATTGATGTAAAAACTATCTGTGATTTTTGAAATAATTGAAAAAAGTCAATAGGATTGACATTAATTAAATTCTTATCAGTCCAATTTTCATAATATCCAACAGAAACTAATATGATATTTTTGTCTTTACAATATTTTTTGATTTTCTTTTTTTGATCGGTTGAAAAAATCGTTCCATAGACAAGCGCATATTCAGTTTCTGGAATTTTTGTTGAATTAGTTTCAAGTAAAATTTTAGGTGTACATAATAAAGTTGGATCTACGACTATTTGCGGTTTTATACCAGTGATTTTTTTTACGAAATCAAATGTAATACTATCTCTAACTGATATAGATTTAAATTTTACTAACTCTTCTTTAATGAGTCGCTTTTTATTCTCATCTAAATTTTCATATTTTGCTATTCCAATACTTGGTGCATATGAAATTTTAATATTCTTATTATTTTTACCAAAAAAAAATAAGTCAAATTTATAATAAGCATTTTTGAAATTCCAAATCTCATCACTTCCATAAATACATATGCTTTCATCTTTTTCTATTTTTTTTTCTTTAAAAGTTGGTTTTTGTAAATTAGTTTTTTTTTTCCACAAACTTAATTTAATATTTTTAGAAATTGTTTTAAAAAATTTACTTGGATACTTTGTTATCAAGGGTCGGTATGTTTCCTTAAAAATTAAATCTTTTTGTTGGTACGAATTATATTCAACTCTGCTGTTGAAATTTTCCTCAATTATGCTTTTTAAGCACAAGCTTTGTAACAAAGCCCCATAATTATTTGTATAATAATAAGTAAATAGTTTGATTATCATATTTTTAAATTTTTACATTAGGTCAAAATTATAAGTTTTACTTTTTAGTTAACAAGTAATCTCCGATTGCTAAAACATCTATTTTTGTTGACTTAAAAGTTTCAACAGCCTCTTTTGGTGTATTTACTATCGGTTGACCTTTGATATTAAATGATGTGTTAAGTAATACCGGAACTCCACTTTCCTCATAAAAATTTTTTATTAAATTATAAAACTTTAAATTTATATCTTTTTTCACTGTTTGAACCCTACAAGTTCCATCAATGTGTACGGTTGCAGGTATTGATTTTATTTTATTTTTTTTTGCTCTGCACGCCATTAACATGTGTGGACTATCTTGACTTATATGAAAAAATTCCTCTCTAAATTCATTAAGCACTGATGGTGCAAATGGTCTAAACTCCTCTCTAAATTTTACCCTTTTATTTAAATAGTCTTTCATTGAATTTGGATATGGACGACACAATATAGATCTATTACCTAATGCTCTCGGTCCAAATTCTGCTCCACCCTGAAACCAACCAATTATTTTTCCATTTTTTAAATACTTCGATACCTCTTTATATAAATTTTTTGGCTTGGTAAATTTTACTTTTGATTTCAATAATTGATTTTTGATTTGTCCATTAGAAAAATTAGATCCTTTATAAAAGTTATGCATTTTTTTTGGCAAATAATTATTTTTGTTTTTTGAATAAGCTAATAGTGCTGCTCCATATGCGGTACCATCATCTCCACTAGCTGGTTGTATAAAAATTTCTTTAAAAATTTTACTTTTTGATATTTTTCCATTTAATGAACAATTTAAAGCAACACCACCTGCTAAACATAGTTTGTCAAACTTAAAAATTTTTCTTGCTTTTTTAAGTTGATTTAATACGACATTTTCCAATTGATCTTGCAAAGCAGCTGCTATGTTTTTATGATGTTGTGTTAAAGGTTGATTCCAATTTCTTTTTGGGCCAAAGATTTTGATAAATTTATCAGTTACCCACTTATCTCTTGCTGAAAAATAATCTATGTATTCAAGGTTTACTTTGTAATTAAAATTTTCTTTTTCTTGTAAAATTTTTTTAAATATTGACAGGTAAGAAATATTCTTTTTTCGAATTATTTTTGATCTTGAATCTCCATATGGAGCTAAACCCATTATTATTCCCTCGTCACAATGATGTTTCCATCCAAGATAATGTGTTATTGCAGAATAAAGTAAACCTAAAGAATTGGGATATACATTATCATTATTCAATATCTTTATTTTTCCAGACTTGCCAGATGCAATTATTCCAGTTTCAAATTCTCCCACTCCATCAATACTCAAACATAGAGCGTTCTTAAAACCACTTGGAAAATATGAACTCGCTACATGGCAAAGATGATGTCTATAATATTTTATTGTACCTTTATAACCTAATTTAGCCCTAATAATTTTATCCATATTTTGCCACTCTTCTATTCTGTGAATATCATTAAGTAAAAATTTCAATCTATCATCATTTTTTAAAGCTGTTTTTAAATATAGTTCTCTGATCATCATTTTCAGATCATTTACAAATGCTAATTCCTGAATTTGGTTTATTTTAATACCTGCAGCTTTTAGACAATCATTAATTGCTTCTGTAGGGAATAATTTGCTATGTTTATCCCTGGTGTATCTCTCTTGTGCACAAGCTGCAACTAATTTTCCATTAACAAGTAGTGCGGCAGATGAATCATGTCCACCATATTTGATACCTAAAACATATTTCATATTTCCTATGTATATTTATATTTTAACAATGCCAATCTTAATTTTTTGAAATTCCATCACTCGATTGGTTCTTAGGAATATGAATACCTTCAATTTTATTCATATGAATATCTGGAGAAACAAATATATTTTGCTGTTTAAGTTTTTCAAAAAAGATATCTTTTTTTTTTGAAAGCTCTATATTTTGTTTTTTTTTTCTGTAATTTAATTCATAATTAAGAAAATTGTTTGAATGTATACCTTCCCCTCCAAATCTTGTTATGATTGCTTCTCTGTAAGCATTTTTTCTATTTTTAATCACTGTTGAGCCAGTATGGTATAAAGAACAATAAAATATGATTAAATCACCCGGCTTATACCTAATTTCCTTACCAATAATTTTTTCTAAAAAGTTTCTCAAAAGGTATAAATTATTCGAAAATCTGGTTTTATTATGAATCACTCTTAATAAATTTGATAAAGTGTTTTTATAATTTTTAAAATGTGATCCAGGAATGACATTTAATGCTGAATTACTTTCCTTACTATCAGAAAAATAAACCGCAGCACTAACAACATTATATCTAGGATCCTCTATCCAATCAGGACCTATTCCAGTTCTTCTGCATGGATTATCTCTGTGCCAAGTGTATTTATTAGATATATCACTATGCAATAAATCTACGTCATGCAGATATTTTACATTAGGACCTATTAGAAAATTAAATATTTGATTAAGTTTTGTATTACATAAAAATTTCCAAATTTTTTCATCATCAATAACATTATATGCTTCCTCATCCTTTTTTGATTTTTTACTTTGTTGAAAAGAACTACTTAATTCTTTTATTTCATCTTGATTTATAAAGTCTCTAATGACTACATAACCTTTGGTCTTAAACTCTTCTATTTCTTTTGTACTTAACATGTTAATTTAATAATTTTAAAGTAGTATATTGTTTATAATTTAATATTAAATAAGTAAAGACACTTTTGTAATTTAAAAAATGGAACATAAAATTATTTATATTACATCATTTAATAGTTTGGGTGTATTAGCGGTGTCATTTGAGACCTTTTTTAAGTCACTAGATAAAAATTTTAGTAATATATGTATTGTAAATGTTGATAATCTAAGATTATTTTCAAAATCTAAGAAATTTAAAATTAACAAAAAAATTAAAAATAAATTCCCAAAAAAATTTAAATTTGAAGATCCATTAAACTTTGTTGAATTGGATAATATTGTCAATGAGGGGGATTTAATAATTAACAACATAAGTGGACATTACAAATACTTTAATATTTTGTATTTTCTCTCTAAAAGAAAAAATTCTCAAATTGTTGTTTCAAATATTGGAAATGTACAAGGAACAATGTGGTATTATTGGGATAAAAACGTAAATTATTATATTTCCTTACTTACTACAATATTGCCAAAAAAAATAACTGCAATCTTTACTGTTTTAGGAATTTTTAGAAAAATAGATATTAGATTTACAAGTAACAAATATCTTTATAAAAATTTTTATAGAAATAAAAAAAAATTTTTAGCGAGACCCTCGATTTATAAAGAGATGATTCTTGTAAAAAGTAATAGATTTGAAGAAGAGTCAAATGTTGATTTAAGTAATAAATATATTACTTTGCTTGATTTTCAACCTGATTATTCTGAAATGAAAAATGCTACTGGCGAACATGATGAGCGGAAAATTAACAGACACTATGAAAATACAATTATTTTTTTAAATAAAATTAAGAAAATTTATAAAAAGGAAATAGCAATATGTATACATCCACTTTATGATCTTAAAAGAATCTCAAAAATTTATAAAAATTTTAAAGTTTATAAATTTAGAACAAAAGAATTTATAAAAAAATCTTTTTTAGTTTTATTTTATGACTCTAGTGCGATTATTGATGCAATAATAAATAAAAAAAGAATTATTGCGTTGAAAACTGATCTTTATAAAGGTAAAAAAGATGCATCAAGTATTTACACCGATATAATACCATTTAAAACCATAAATATTTCAAAATCAATTAGCATAAATAAATTAAAACTTAAAAATCAATTAGATAGAAAAATACCACTTTATAATAATTATTTAAAAAAATTTGCTGGAGAAAATCAAAAAGAAAAAGGGAATGAAAAAATTATAAGAGTAATCAAAAAAAAATTTTTTAATCACCAAAAAATTTGAATAAATTAGTTTTGTTTATTTTTTTTTAATCAAAAATCTATCATTTATATAAAGATACTTTAAACCAGAGTTTTTAAAAGTGTAGATAATATTACTTAAATTTGAGCTCAATGGAAATCCATGTAAATTAAAACTAGTATTCAATAATGCAGGTATACCGGTTAATTTGTAAAATTCATTTATTAAATTGTAGTAACTTGGATTACTATCTTTGGATAAGAATTGTGGTCTAACTGTTTTATCATAGGGATGGGTTCCAGCTTTAATCTTATCATAACTCTTATTTTTTGTATCAAAGCCGATAGTCATATACTTACAATCAATTTTTTTTTTGTTATAAATATAATCATGTTGTTTATCTGATTGAATAGATAAAGCAAATGGCATCCAAAAATCCCTATTCTTAATCGCTTCGTTAATTATAAATTTGTTATTTAAATTTTGTGGACTTGCCAAAATACTTCTATTTCCAAGCGCACGAGCACCAAATTCTTCTCTTCCCCTGGCACACGCAACTATTTCGTTATTTCTAAGTAATTTAGCAATCGATTTATGATTAAAATTTTCGTGTATCTGATAATTTTTTTTAGAAAATTTCTTCTTTATCTGGTTTTTAATATTTTCATCATTTAAATCATAACCCAAATATATATTTTCAAGAGGTTTTGATTCATTTTTAGCTAAATGATAGCATGCCCCAATGCTCAAAGATTCGTCTGAACCTGAAGGCGGAACATATAGCTTGTCCACAAATTTAAGCTCAGAAAGTGACTTATTATTTTTAATATTCATAGCAACTCCACCACTAAGAGCAAAATTTCTTTTTTTGGTTTTTTTGTATATTTGTTTAAATAACTCTTCAGTCATTTTTTCTAAAAACATTTGTAGTCCACCTGCAATATTATCAAATCTGTATGGTTCGAATTTTTTTTTCAAAAATGAATACATATCAGGTGGGCGATTTTTATGAACTACCATACAGTTTTTGACCTGTAATAAGTCTTTAAAAACATTCTCATAAACTTCTTGTGCATATTTATGTTTTGCATATGGTGCTAATCCCATGACTTTAAATTCATGTTCATCAGGTTTCATTGATAATAAAAGTGTAGTTAACTTATAGATTCTGGCTAAGTCACATTTGTTTGATTCACGAATTTTGTGTAAGACATTTTTATCATTTTTTGTAATCCAAACTGATTGGTTAATGTAATCTCCATCGCTATCTAAAGTTACTACTGCACAATCTTTGTATCCTTTAACAGATGCAAAGTAACCATAGTGTGCATGACAAGCATGATGATTTAAGAAAATAATATCTTTCTTATTCACACCAGTTTGTTTATGGACTAAATTAATTTGGTCTTTTTTAAATTCCTCGATATTTTCAAAATTTTTAGGATTTTTATATTTTTTAAAATTAAAGTATAAATTTTCATTATTTTTTTTATTCTTCAAAAGATCACTTATGTATTTTTTAGTTGATTGATTGTTAAATACTTTTTTATAATAATCTTCTCCGTAATATCCGTGATAATCTTTAATTGAAAAAAAATGGGTAAATGGGACCATAAATACAAATGGTTTATTTTTTTCCGAGCTGTATGCGATTTTATTAATTTCTAACTTTTTTTTTCGTAAATATTTTAGAATATAATCAATTGATTTTTTTGGATAACCAAAAAAATTTTTTTTATTTGTAAATCTTTCTTCTTGAGTACAAATTATTATTTCTCCATCTATCATTAAAGCAGCTGAGGAATTATGGCTTAAATTTATACCTAAATAAACTTTTGATCTCATTATCTTATAAAAATTTTATTTTCTAGCAAAATTAAATCTATAACTTTTTTTTTCAATTCTCTTATACCATCTTCATATGTACGAACAATCGGCTCTTCATGGGAGTTAAATGACGTATTTATCAAAGACAATTCACCTGTTTCTTTATTCCATTTATTTATTAAATCATAGAAAAACCTGTTACTTTTTTTGTCAACTATTTGTGGTCTTGCTGTACCATCTATATGACAAACTGCAGGACTTTTAGACTTAAACTTCTTTGTAACATTAGTTGTTGATGTCATAAATTTAAATGTGTCATCACTTTTAGAGAAATTTTTAAATGAAATTTTCGCAAGATTATCAGTTGTGACAGGTGCAAATGGCATAAATTCTGTTCTATTCAATTTTTTATTTAACCAATTATTACATGAAACATCAGAAGTTTTTAAAATTATTGACCTATTCATTAATGCTCTTGGTCCAAATTCCATTTTATCTTTAATTACTCCGATAACTTTACCCTTTTTTAAGTTTTCTATTAAAATTCGATAAACATTACCTTTAATTTCTTTTAGTTTAAATTTTTTTGCAATAAATTTTATGCTTTTTGGATTATTTTCAAATCCTAAGCTACAAGAAGTCATAGGTTTAATCTTATAGCCTAATTTATGCATACACCCAGCAGCTGCACCTAAACAAAGTCCCCCATCACTCATTTGGGGTTGCACAAAAACTTTTTTAACATTTTTAATTTTCTTCAATTCGCCGTTTAATTTTACATTTGATATTACGCCTCCAGCAAGACATAAATTATATTTTTTTTTAGTTACAAAAGTTTTTAAAATTTTTACAGTAATATTTTCTAAATGCTTTTGGGCACCTGAGGCAATATCTTCCTTTTTATATCTTTTAATAATTTGAATTAATTTTTTTGAATATGGTTTAAAATATGGCATGTAATAAACACCATTGTTGGCAATTAATCTTTTTTGTTTGAAATCAATCATTTTTTTCATGAGATTTATTGTTTTATTAGATTTACCATAAGCAGCAAGACCTGTTATTTTTCCCTCATGTCTGTTTGGCTCAAATCCAAGTAAGCCAGTTATCCTTGCATAAAAATAGCCAAGGCTGTCATTTGATAGAAATAATTTAATTTTTTTTAAAGGATTTTTTCTTTTTCTATTAAAGTCCCAAATTACAGATGATTCATAATCTCCTCTTCCATCTGCTGTGAAACATATTGCATTTTCAAATTTTGATAAAAGGGTTGCAGATAAAGCATGAGCTTCATGATGATAAAAAGTGATTAATTTTTTTTTTAAATTGTTTTTTAATATCCACTTATCAAATTCTTTTCTTTTAATTCTATCTCTTTGAGTTTCAATCTTTATTCTATTTTTAAGAATATCTATATTTTTTTTGTTAATTTTTTTTTCTAATTCAATTCGTTTTAATAATTCTAGTCCTGTATCAAAATTTAATCCTTTTGACCATGAATAAGCTATATAATCTATATTTGAGATTGAACGCATATTAAATTTTTTTAGAATAAAATTGATTGAGTTTATCGGAAAAGAGTCATCTAACTTTTTCCTGGTAAATCTTTCCTCGCTTACTGCACATTTGAGGTAACCATCTATAAAAAGACATACAGAGCTAGTTTGACAATTTGATATGCCTAAAACTTTCATAATTTAAAAATAACTTAAAATAACTCTATCTTTTTTTTCCAAAAAAAAGAAAGTGATGTTCACTTTCGTCCTCATTATAAGTTAAATCATAATCACCAATCTCTACAGGCTCAAAAATTTTAAATTTTTGTTTAAGATGCTCTCTATCATTGGTTAGGTTAATAAAGTGTTTATTAACAATTTTTTGAGTCCTTACATTATATACTTCATCGGTATGCTCGACTGTATATAAGCCATCTTCAGTTTTATCTGTGAATTTCCATGTATTATAGTGACTTTTTTTACTCATCATTGTAAAAAAAACATAACCGCCACCTTTAAGCATTTTATCAAAACTTTTTAACCTGATTTCTAGATCTGAGTCTGATAAATAGTAAAGTACCTGAGAAGAAATTATTATATCAAATTTTATATTGAAAAAATCATCATTCTCAGAAGGTTTAGGCTCAATTAATTTTATATTATTTGAATTTTTTAATCTTGATTTTGCAACTGGTACTGAGTCTTTTGAAATATCTACACCATAACAATTAAATCCTATTTGATCTTCGAAGTATTTTAAATTTGCACCCTGACCACAACCAAAGTCTAACAGATTTACTTTTTTTGGATCTTCATAGACTTTATATTTTTTAAATAGCCGTCCATCTAATCTAAATATAAAACTTTCAGGATTTGAGGCGTTGTAGGGTGATTGCCAATATTTGGCATTTTGAGTTAAATAATCATTCATTTGTGGGTTATATATATGTTTTATTTATCTTGTCAAATTTAATTAATTACTAAGTTAATAAAAAATTACAAGGCTTATTAATTAAATTTGATTAATTTTTTTATGATAATAATTCCTCACATGATGTTCATTAATTTTGATTAAGTTCTTATTTTTTTTCAAAAAACTAATTATTTGTTTTGTATTACCAAAAATTTTTTGCTTATTTAAATAATTCAGAATCTTTTTTATTACGACTAGATCCTCTTTGTAATCAAGAGTATATCTTAAATTTGAGTTATCTATTTTAGTTCTAAAAATATAAGTATTATATTTCTTTTTTTTTAAAATAGGCGTTAAGTGTTCTTTTTCATATTTTGTTAAATTCAACTTATGAATATTTTTTAGAAAACTCAGTTTAAAAAATTCTATATCACTTCCAACAGGTGTTGTACGTTTTTCATAAGGGTAGCAATTTCCAGAATAATCATATTTTTTGGATGATTGTTTTTTGTAAAGATCAATTATTAATTTAGGATCCACAAGTGGACAATCTGAAGTAAGCCTTATTATTTTTTTCAAATTATTTTTTTCTGCACATCTAATAAATCGATAAATAACATCATTTTCAGATCCTCTGTAAAATTTTACTCCAAGTTTTTTTGTGATTTTAACTATTTTATCATCATTTTTTTTTGTTGTTGTTGCAACACAAATATCTTCGTTTTTAAAATACATTTTAAGTCTACTGATCATGATTTCTAAAATATTTTTATTTTTAATTTTTGTGAGAATTTTTTTTGGAAACCTTTTTGAGCCAGTTCTTGCTTGAATGATAATTCCAGTTTTATATTTTTTAAGACTGATTTTATTACTAATGGTCATTTATATTGAATATTTTTGTTTTTTTGATAGTAAGGACAAAATTTTTATCTAACTATTTTATAAGAAAAAACTCAAAATGAAATATATTAATTTTGGAGAACCTAATATTGGGAACGAAGAAATCAATGCTGTTAAAAAAGTCATGATTTCTAAATGGATTGGTAGTGGGCCAACAACCGAGAGTTTTGAAAGAAAATTTAAAAGTTACAAAAATTCAAAATACGCTCTTTCTTTAAATTCTTGCACAGCTGGACTTCATTTATCTTTGATTGTTTCAGGAATAAAAAATGGAGATGAAGTAATAACTACACCCTTAACCTTTTGTTCTACAATTAATTCCATTTTACTAGTTGGTGCAAAACCGGTCTTAGTTGACATTAATAAAGATACCTTGAATTTTGATGAAAACTTAATTGAAAAAAAAATTTCAAGAAAAACAAAAGCTATCATCGTAGTTCATTATGCTGGTCTTCCGTGCAACATGAAACCAATTATGAGTTTAGCAAAAAAATACAAATTAAAGATTATTGAAGACTGTGCACATGCTATTGAAAGTAAATATTTTAAAAAAAATGTTGGAAATTTTGGAGTTACTGGTTGTCACAGTTTTTATGCTACAAAAAATTTAACAACTGGCGAGGGAGGAATGATTACAACTAACAGTAAAAAATTAGCAAATAGACTCAGAATTATGAGACTCCATGGAATGTCAAAAGATGCATGGAAAAGACATCTTCCAAACAATGTAGATCTAAATAAAAAATTTGAACATTATGATGTCAAAGAAATTGGACATAAATACAACATGACAGATTTAAATGCATCTATGGGCATAGTCCAATTAAAGAAAATAGAAAAAAACTGGAAACTAAGAAAAAAAATTTTTGATACTTATGCTCGAAAACTTAGGCATTTACCAGTTTTTTTACAAAAAATTGACAGTTACCCAGTAAAGCATGCTTATCATTTATTTGTATTGATAATTGATAAATCTAAAACCAAAAAAACTCGTAACGAATTAATTAATTTCTTAAAGAAGAAAAAAATTCATACTGGAGTTAATTATAGGTCGGTGACAGATATGTCATTATATAAGAAAAAGTTTGGATGGAACAACAGAACATGCGTTAATTCAAATTATGTTGGTAAAAATATCATAAGCTTGCCTTTATTTCCAACATTGAAAAATAAAGAGATAAACTATGTTTGCAAAAAAGTCTGCGAGTTTTTCGAAGACTAAGATTTTATTTCGGTGTGATGCAGCAAATATACCTGAAATAGGTACTGGACATTTATTTAGATGCATTACTATAGCTAGATATCTCAAATCACGGTTTAATTTAAAATATAAAGACATTTCTTTTTTGATAAAAACCAAATCTGATTTCAAAATTGGCTATGATATAATAAAGAAATATAAATTTAATATCATTCAAATTAAAAAAACTAACTTTAAATTAAATTCTAGAGAAGAACTTGAATATATCGTCAAAAATCCTGCAAGATTATTGATAATTGATAGAATGGGAAAAACTAACAAATATTTTGTTAACAAAATTCAAAATTATTTTAATAGAAAAATTATTATAGATGATGCCTCAAAGTATAGGAAATATTTTGATATAAGCATTAATCCAATGGTTCATAAAGTTTCAAAACAATTTAATTCATATATCGGTTTTAATTATTTAATTTTACCAGTATTTTTTTTTAATCATATAAAAGGTAAGTCAAGAAATAATAATATATTCATTTTTTTTGGAGGACATGATCAAAAAAAACTTAATGCTAAAATATTAAAAATACTTAATAAAATTGACTTAAATTTAAAAATCTATGTATCAAGCCTAATCAAAAATCAACTCGTTGGTAAAAAATTTAAACATAAGATTATTTTTTTTAGGCCAAATGAATATTTAAAGAAATTAAATCTTTGTAAAATATCGATTACCGCTGGTGGTTTAAGTTTATTTGACAATATCGTGATGAACAAAAAAATCATTTGTATACCTCAATACAAACACCAAGAGGAGAATATTAATAATATGGGTAGTAAAAAGGTAGTAAATCTAATAAAAGTAGAGAGTAAAAACTTTGAAAAAAAATTCAAAAAAATTTTTATCAATTTTTTTAACAATATATCGCAAAATAAAGATATTTTGTTAGAACAAAAAAAAATTGCAAGTATTTATAAAATTAAAAAAACACTTTTATTGATAGAAAAAGTTTATGCTAAATCAAAAAATTAAACCTATATTCAATTTTAAAGGCAAAACTGTTATCATTACTGGGTCTAGTGGTCAGATTGGGTTATCTCTTATAAAACTTTTTTTGGACCTTGGTTCAAAAGTTTATGGCTTCGATAAAAAAAAAGGTAATTTAAAAAATAAGAATTATAAATTTTTTAAATTAGATATTACGAAAAAGAAAAATGTTAATGATAAAATTTCTGAGATAATCAAAAAAGAAAGGGGAATAGATGTTATAATCAATAATGCTGGTCACTCAATTTTCTCAAAATACAATAATAGAACAGAAAAAGAAATTAATGATACAGTCAATGTAAACATTAAAGGCGTTTTAAATGTGATTAATTCATATTCTGAACATCATAAAAAATTAAACTTGAAACAATGTAATATAATCAACATAGCATCAATTTATGGGATACTAAGTCCTGATTTTAGAATTTACGGAAAAAATGACAGATTTAACTCTGAAATATATGGGGCGACTAAAGCTGCTATAATTCAGTTAACAAAATATTATTCTGTCATATTATCAAAAGAAAATATAATTATTAATTGTATATCTCCAGGAGGAATTTTAAATGAAGTTAAACCACAAAATAAACAATTCATAATCAAATATTCCAAAAGAGTCCCTGTGGGTAGAATGGGAAAAGTTGAAGATCTTTATTCAGGAGTGTTATTCTTATCAAGTCAAAGTTCAAAATATGTGATAGGACAAAATATAGTTATCGATGGAGGTCTCTCCATATGGTAAATTTAAATCTAAAGAATAGAAAAACATTTATAATTGCTGAAGCAGGTATAAACCATAATGGAAACCTTAAAACAGCATTTAAGCTTGTAGATACAGCTAAGAAAAATGGTGCCAATGCAATTAAATTTCAAACTTATATCACTGAAAAAAGAGTAAAAAAGAAATACAAAAAGATTTATGAAATTTTAAAGAATTGTGAATTAAGCCATAATGATTTCATTAAATTAAAAAACTATTGCTCAAAGAAAGATATATTATTTTTCTCAACTCCTTTCGATCAAGAGTCTGTAGATTTTCTTGAGACTTTAGAGGTGCCAATATATAAAATTGCTTCATTTGATGTATCAAATTTTCAATTAATAAATAAAATAATTAAAACAAGAAAACCTACGATTGTATCTACGGGTATGGCAAAACTCACGGAGATAGAAAAAGTATATAAATTATTTAAGCTTAAAAAAGTTAATTTATCATTACTTCATTGCATTTCATCTTATCCCACAAAAGAAACTGATGCTAATCTTTCAAACATTATTTACATGGTAAAAAGATTCAAATGTAATATTGGGATATCAGACCATACAGACGGAATTAAAATTCCAATTTTTGGAACATTATTAGGTGCAAATATAATTGAAAAACATCTTAAAATCGACGAAAAACATAAATGTGTGGACGCACCTGTATCCATAACTGGAATTCAATTAAGACAACTTAGAATAGAAGTCGATAATTTAAACTTGATAATGAATAAGCCAGTTTTTGGGATAAGGCCATCAGAAAAACAAACAAAAATTTTTAAAAGAAGAAAAGTTTATTAAAGTTTATTACTTCCATTTTCTGGGATCAATTATTTTTCCCTTATTAATTATTAATCTGCTTGGAACATTTAGTTTACCTTTTTTTAAAGCAAGATAATTGCGGTTTAATTGGTCCTCATCTCTAACGCCCAAAATAACTTGATCTAACCCTGTAAAATTATTTGTCAATCTAAGACATGCTTCTACTTTTGAGATATTGTTATCATTTGTCCATTTCTCAAAATAAATAATCTTTTTTTTCCATTTTTTGAACTTTGAAGTTATTTTTGATGACTTTTTTAGTAAAAGACCTTGTAGAAATATAGATCTTGCATGTACCTCAACTTTTTTATTTTTAAGTTTTTTAAACCATCCAGAACTAACTAATCTTCTATCAAAAATATTTAGTGGTGCTTGTACAATACCAAAATTATAACTTTTAAAATATCGACTTAATTCCTTGGGTTCATAAATTGATAGTCCTATTTTTTTAACAAGCCTTTTTTTAATTAAGGTATCAAAAGCTTTAAATATTTTTTTTGATCTTTTTTTATTTTTTAATTCATTTGTTTTATGAATCAATAATCCATACAAACTTTTAATTTTCAATTTTTTACAGGATGTAATAACTTGATTTATAATCCAATTTTCTAAATCATCATCTTCTTTTGGAAAATTTGAAATTTTAGTAATTATATTAACGTTCTTTAATTTAATTTCACCAATTTTAAAATCTGAATTTTTATAATTCATCGAAGTATCAATAAATTTTATTTTTTTTTGTTTAGCATATTGAAAAATTCTTTTAAGAGTTCTTTGTGAAATAGCTTTTTTTTTGTTGATACCATAGATTTCACCAAAATTAGCAGCTCCAATACATATTTTACTTTTAGATTGAATCATTTTCACAAAAATTTTTTAATTATAATAATTTAATTTATCTTAATTTATTATTAAAATATTAAATATTTTAATATATTTTAATAATTATCATGATATTAAATAAATAATATAAAATATGAAAATTCAATATCGTCCGGACATTGATGGATTAAGAGCAATATCTGTGTTAGGAGTTATTTTTTATCATTTAGAATTTAATTATAGTGGACAAAAAATTCTTAGCGGTGGATTTTTAGGAGTTGATATTTTTTTTGTAATATCTGGTTATTTAATTACTAAAATTATTTATAAAGAATTAATCCTTAATAATAAAATTTCTATAATTAGTTTTTATGAGAGAAGAGTCAGAAGAATAATACCTGTATTATTAGTTGTAACCATTTCCTTTATAATAATTTCATTTTTTCTTTCATTGCCAACTCCTTTATGGAAGGCATCTGAGTCTATTTTGGCATCTACTTTTTTTATTGGCAACTTTTATTTCTTTATTGAAAGTATTGCATATGGAGATAACTACTCAAATTTATTACCTTTTTTACATACGTGGTCCTTAGGTATAGAGGAGCAGTTTTATATAATATTCCCTATTACTCTTTTTTTATTACATAAATATTTTAATAAAAAATTATTTTATATTTTATTAATATTATTTTTTTTAAGTTTTCTTGCACACCATTATGCAAATAACTCATGGTTACCAAATCTCAAAGCATCTAGTTTTTATATGCTTCCGTTTAGAGGCTGGGAAATATTAAGTGGTTGTATCTTGGCAGTTTTCGAGACAAAGTATAAAAAAAAAAGCTCATTTTTAAATCAATATATAACTACAGCTAGTTTTCTGATTATTTTGTTTTCATTTTTTTTTTTTAAGTTCGAAAAATTAAACCCTTTCCCAAATTTATTACTCCCAGTTTGTTCAACTTTAGCAATAATTTGGTTTTCAAATGAAAAAAATATAGTGACTAAACTTTTATCTTTTAAACCATTAGTAAAAATTGGTTTAATTTCTTTCTCACTTTATCTTTGGCATTTCCCAATTTTTTCTTTATTTCGGCAAATTGATATTAAATCTGAACTTTTTCAGAACCATAATTATAAAATTATTTTATTAATACTTGTTTTTGTTCTATCTACGATTTCTTTTAAGTTTATTGAACAACCATTCAGAGATAAAAAAATAATTTCAAATAAAGTTTTATTAAATTCAATTATATCGAGCTTATTTTTTATTGTAATATTTTCAATTACCTCAATTAATTCAAAAGGTTTCCAAGATAGATTTAATAATTTTTATGTAAATTATAGTAATTATGAAATAGATAATAGATTTTTAAAACGTGAGTGGGAAAAACCACTTTACTCATTTTATACAAAAAATGCTAAAGATTTCACAAATTCAAGAAAGACAAAGGTTCTTTTCATTGGAAACTCGCACGCAGTTGGCTATTTTAATATGTTTAACATGAACCAATCATTATTTAAAAACTATGAATTTTCAATGTTAAGATTGGGTTTGGAAGAACTAAAAAAACATAAATTTAATGAATTTCAAATGGCAGATTTTATTGTCTTGGGAAAAAGATATAGTTTAAAAATGATTGAGAATAATTCTGAGGATGAATTGGAGAAATTCATTGATGAATGGGATTATTTTTTAAAACAAAATAATAAAAAATTAGTTGTCATCTTGAATAGACCAGAATTTAAATCAAATTCACAAAATAATTACAGTTTATTAGACGAAAAAATTTATGATATTATTAAAAAGAATAAGATTTCTAATATTGATAATTTAAAGACTTTTATGTCTCAAACTTATTACAATGTTAAAAGAGAGAAAGTAGATTATTTCAATAGTCAATTGATAAAAGTTTTGAATAAAAAAAATATTAAATTTCTTAATCCTAAGGATTATAGTTGTAATGAAATTTTGAAAGAATGTGAAGTATTGACAAAAGAAAATCACAAAATCTATTGGGATTATGGACATTATACATTAGATGGTGCTAAATATTTTGGAAAGAAAATATTTAACTCAAATTGGCTCAATTTATCAAATTAAATTTTATGTTTAATTCAATAATATTTTTAGGAAGAAAAAATTGCAAATATTCGAAAAAAATTTATAAATTTTTGAAAAAAAACTCAAAAAGGGTTTTTTACTTTGAAAGTTCTAAAAATACTAAGAAATTAAATTTAAAAAAAAAATCTAAATTTGATTTTTTGTTTAGTTTTAGAAGCTATGAGATAATTAGTAAAAATATTCTTGATCAAATAAAATATTATTCAATCAATTTTCATCCTGGCCCACCAAATTATAGAGGTATAGGATGTATAAATTTTGCCATTTTTAAAAATGAAAAAAAATATGGTGTCACAGCACATATTATGGATAGTCTAATAGATCATGGCAAAATATTAGAGATCAAAAGAATTCAAATAAAAAAAAAAGATAATTTAGATACTTTGCTAAATAAAACTCACAAAAAACTATATGAGTTATCAATACGTGTTATTAAGAAATTAATAAAGAATCATGGTCATTATAAATCAAAAAAAATCAATCTTAAGTGGTCAAAAAAATTATGGACTACAAAAGAATTATTAAAGCTATATGAGTTAAAAATTACAGACTCTTCTGATATTTTAAAAAGAAAAATTAGAGCTACAAATCACAAAATACATAAACCATATATTAAGATAGATAAATTCAAATTTAAATTGTCTGAAGATTGATTATTTTATTACAATTTTTTAAGGTATTTTCTCGATGTGATATTACAATAATGGTTTTTTTTCCTTTTAATTCATTAAGTTCTCCGATTATTTCATCTTCGTTTTTCATATCTAATGCACTTGTGGCTTCATCCATTATTAAAATATCTGGATTAGTATAAAGAGCCCTTGCTATACCTATTCTTTGTCTTTGTCCTCCAGATAATTTTTCACCTAGATTTCCAACATAAGAATTCTCTTTATCTTTTAAATTTAATACAAAATTTGATAAATTTGTAATTTCTAAAATTTTATTTAGCCTTTCAGTGTCTATTTCATGGTCTTTTAAACCAAATGCTATATTATTTTTAATTGTATCATCCATTAAATAAACTTCCTGAGGGATATAGCCAATTTTTGACTGCCAATTACTTAAATTTGTTGAGATATTTTTCCCATCAACTAAAATTTTTCCATTTTGTGGACTTAATAATCCTAAAATCATATTTACTAGTGTAGTTTTTCCTACACCTGAAGGACCTTTAATTCCTACTATATCCCCTTTTTTAATATCAAAACTAAAGTTATTTAAAATATTTTTTTCTCCATAAGAAAACGAGATATTTTCAAGTCTTATTTGATCATTAAATTGAATTTCTGTGTTACTCATTTTTTTAATAATTTGATTTAATTCATTAAAATTTTTGATTTCTTCTGTAACAATATTGAATGAAGGTTTGTACCATTTCATTGCTGATATTGAAGAGTTGATTACATTAAAAGCAGGTATGAATCTTGTACAAGCTGCTACTAATAATGACAATGTTGAAATAATATATACATTATTATTTTCATATTGAAATATTAAAACATTTGAAAATATTATTATCATTAAAACTGCTAAAAATTCAAAAATTGGTCTAGGTAATGAACTTATAAAGTTTTGCATTAAAGCTAAGTTTTCTGTTGTTTTATTTATCTCCTTAAATTTATAATTAAAAAATGATTGTTTGCCCATAATCTTAATCTGTTTAATTAACAGAAGAGTTTCATTTATAAGTTTTAAATTTTGACCAGATAATTTTTGTAAAAATTTTCCTTTTTCTTTTAAGAATTTTTTAAATGATGAAACAAAAATAATTGTCACAAAAGAGAATATCAAAAAAACTATACCATTAATTAAAGTATTAACGAATAAGAGGAAAGACATAATAATTAAAACTAAAGTAATTTCTCTATATAAATTAATTTCTGCAAGTAAATATCTGTAAGCATGAGAAATATCTGTCAACAATGCTCTTGATAATTCAGAATTCTTCTTTTTCAAAAAATAGTTATAGTTCGTAAATAGATAAAATTTATATAAATTTTGAGTAGTGGATACCCTAAAGTCTTTAATAATTTTGTTTTGAAGATAACTCAAAAATATTATCATTAAGTTTTTTAAAAAAAACGTTAACACCAAGATAATTGAGAAAAAAATTATTAGTTTATTTTTTTCAAAATTAAGTACAATATGAAATTTTTCTAATATTTTAATAATGTTCTCGGTATCTAAAATATTAATAATAAACAATGGAATCATTGCAATTCCTAACATCTCTAAAAAAATTAATAAAAAAGATGAAAAAATATAAATATATAAGTTAAATAATCTTTGATTTAGTAAAAGAAATTTATATTTATCTTTGAACATTAAACTAAATTATGGTCCAACCACCATCCACAACTAAATTAGAGCCTGTTATATAGCTTGATGCATCCATTGATAAAAAGGCAATTACGGATGCAATTTCATTTACATGAGCCATTCTTCTTAGAGGTACTCTTTTTGAGTAATTTTTGATAAATCTTTTATTTTGTTTATCTTTCACACCACCTGGACTAATACAGTTTATCTTAATATTAAAATCTCCATAATAAGAAGCCATTTGTCTTATTAAATTTAAAATTCCACCTTTAATCATAGCATAACTCACATTTTCTCTCATATTGGTGCCTTCATAAATATTTTTATCTTGAGCTACCATTCCATATATAGACGATAACTGAATTATATTTCCCTCTATCAAATTTTTTTTCATATAATTAGCTACAAATCTTAATAGTAATGCATTTTTATTAAATTGATCAGAAACATTTTTTTCTAAGGACTTAGCTGTAATTTTAGAAAAATTATTTTTTTTCCAGTCTTGAGTCTTAGGATAGTTACAGTTTATAAAAACATCAGGTTTGCCATTCTTTTTAAATATTCCTAATAATTTTTTCTCAGAATTAGATATTTTAGTAGAATCAAAGTATATCGACTTATATTTTTTTTTTCTCTTAATTTTTTTAATATCTAAGTTTATTACTAAGGCTCCTAAATCATCAATCATTTCACAAGTCTTAAGTCCAATTAAACCTGATCCTCCAAGCACATAAATTTTTTTTTCTTTCAAGTTAAAGAGATCTGTTTTAGTCATTTTTATAAAAATTTTTTATTATTAAATCTTTGATATTCTTTCCAATTTCCTAGATCATTCCACTCAGTATTTTTAATTGAGTATACACCTATACTTTCATTATTTTTTATTAATAAATTAATTAGATCATTTATGTCAATTTTTTTTTCTTTTTTAAAATAATTAAATATTTTCTTATTAAACAAATATACTCCAGTATTTATATTAAAGTTATATTGAGGTTTTTCGATAATCTTCCCCAGATATTTTTTTCTTTTTATTTCTAAAATCCCATAAGGTATTTTTACATTTTTATTACTTGAAATAATTGTCATAATATTTTTGCTTTTTAAGTGAAATCCATAGACCTTGTTAATATCAAAATTAATCAATGTGTCACAATTCGTAACGATGAAATCTTTTTTTTTAATTTTTTTTTTTAAATAAAATAAAGATCCACAAGTGCCCATTAATTTTTTTTCGACAATAAATTTTATATTTAGTTTTGTTAGACTCCTCAGTTCATTTAAATATGCTTTTATAATTTCAGATTTATAAAATATTGTTATAAAAAAATTTTTTATTCCATATTTATTAAAACCTGAAATTATTTCATCTAAAATAGTCTTATCTTTAATTGGCAGTAATGGTTTAGGTAAAATATTTGTAAATGGCTTCATTCTAAGACCCATGCCTCCGCACATTATAATCAAAGGAATATTTAATTTTTTTCTTAAAACACTATTAACCCTGGTATTTTTGTGTAAAAAATCTACAACTTTCAATTTATTATCTACAACAGGTACTAAATTAAGATCTTTTTTTTTTATTAAACTAATGGTTTTAACAAGGTCAAGCTTGTCCCTATAAACAAAATGTATTTTGTTTCTCGGTGTGAAATATCTTTTTATCTTCTCATTTAATTTTGCATTCTTAATTAGGGCTCTTCTTATTATTCCATCATTAATAAGTCCTAAAAGATTATTTCTACTGTCAATAACTACAGCAGTTTTAAGTCTATTCTTATTTATTTTTTTTAAAGCTTCTTTTAAAGTATTTTCTGGTAATAATAGAAGGTTGCTTTTCATTTAATTAAATGTATTCAATTCCTTACTAAAAAAAATAAGCTATGTATACTTTATTTTTAAATAATTAAATAGTATGAAAAAAATATTAATTACAGGTGCAGATGGATTTATAGGTTCACACTTGACAGAATTGTTGCTTGAAAAAAAATTTAAAGTAACAGCAATAGTTTACTATAATTCACTTGGAAGCTTTGGATGGTTATCTAACATAGATAACAAATATAAAAGAAAAATTAAAATAGTATTTGGTGACATCAATGATGAGATTTTTATTGATAATTTAATTAAAAATAATGATGTCATAATTAACCTTGCGGCACTGATAGGAATACCCTACTCATATGTGGCGCCGAACAGTTATTTCAAAACAAATATTTTAGGTTTAGTAAATATTTTAAACTCAAGCTTAAAATATAAAAAAAAAATAATACATACATCAACTAGTGAAGTATATGGTACTCCAAAAAAAATTCCCATAAATGAAAATGCAAATTTAAATGCTCAGTCACCTTATGCTGCATCAAAAATAGCTGCTGATCAAATTGCACTTTCATATCATAAATCTTTTGATCTTAAGCTAAATATCATAAGACCTTTTAACACTTTTGGTCCAAGGCAATCACTAAGAGCTGTTATACCAACTATAATTACTCAATGCTTAGATGAAAATTGTAAAATGATTAAATTGGGTAATCTCAATACTTTAAGAAATTTTAATTATATTAAAGATACTATCGAGGCATTTCATAAAGTTATTAAAAAAAATGTATGGGATGGAAATGTGGTAAATATAGGATCAAATAGTTCATTCTCAATAAATGAAACTGTGAAAATGATCCAATCTTTAACCAAAACAAATAAAAAGATTGTGAGAGACAACAAAAGAGTAAGGCCATCAAAAAGTGAAGTTCAGCTTTTATCCGCAGATAATAAATTAGCTAGAAAAATTTTAAATTGGAAACCGAATTTTATAGGCAAAGAGGGTTTTAAGAAAGGTTTAAAAGAAACTGTAGAGTGGTTTAAAAAAAATAAAAAAATTATAAATTACAAAAACGATTATACAATTTGACTTTTTTGATTATCAAATAAATTTATACTAACTTATTGTTAACATGCAAATCTTGCCAATTTGCAATGTTAAATTTGTTTTTTACAAGATCTTCTCTTGCATTTTTTAGACCATCTCCAACGAAATTAAGTAAATTTGATGTAGAAACAGCATCAACTTTAGGATTTTTCAAAGCACTTTTGAAATGAACAACGTTTCCACAACCACCACTTAAAATGACAGACTTTTTATTTCTTGGGGGAAGTTGTTCAACAACATTTAAATCAAGACCTGTTCCAACCCCGTCTCGATCAATTGAGTTAAGTATTATTTCTCCTGATGGATAATCTAAAACATCACTTAAATAACTTTTAAAACTTTTATTAATTCTAACGCTCCCATGATTTTTAAAGATTATATATTTTTTATCAATGATTTTGTAATCTAATGTTAATATTAATGCTTGATTTCCATAAACACTTGCAATTTCTTTAATTATTAAATTATTTTTGTGATCACCATTAATCAAAATTTTATCAGCTCCAAATGAGAAATATTTTTTTGCAATATCAAGATTCGTAACTCCTCCACCTATAGTTAATGGTATAAAACAATTATTTGAAATTTTGATCACATCTTTTAAAAAAATATTTGTATTTTTTTTCTTTCTTGAAATATCAATAATTATAAGCTCATCTATAAATTTAGAAATTTGTTGAAAATTATAGTTTCTATTCAACCAATCAGCGTTTCCTACATTTTGTAAATTAAAATTTCTACTCTGAACAAAAAAACCATCATTATATAATAAAGTGAAAATAATTCTTTTTTTTAACATTATAAGTTTAGAAAATTATAGATCAAATGGAGACCATTTGATTGACTTTTCTCAGGATGGAACTGGGTACAATATAAGTTCTCATTCTCAATTGCGGAGATAAATTTTTCACTATGATAACTTATTGAACTAATATTTTGATTTTTTTTGTATTCTACTTTGTATCCGTGATCAAAGTAAAAATCACTATTATTTTTGATATTTTTGAATAGTTTAGAATTAGAATTAAAACTGACATTATTAAAGCCTACGTGTGGAATTTTAAAATTTTTTTTTTCTTTAAATTTATTCACTTTTAAATTAAAAAAATTTAGACCATGGCTTAAACCATTTTCTGAACTAGAGGCGCACATTAATTGCATTCCAATGCAAATACCAAGAAATTTTATGTTAGTTTTATTTTTAATTTCTTTTAAAAATTTATCTAAATTGTTTTTTTTTAGGTTCTTCATCGCTTTATTAAAGGCTCCAACTCCAGGTAATATGAGATGTGTGATAGATTTATATTCTACTGGTTTTTTTATAATCAAAATCTTTACATCAAAATAATTAAGAATATTTTCAACTGATTTGATGTTCCCCATTCCAAAGTCAATAATTGCAACCTTTTTTTTTATTTTCATAAAATTTTAAACTTTGGTTGCCATCTTTTATTTACCTTTTTGAAAATTTTTTTATTGGCCCACTTATCAATTATGTTATCAAATTCTTTTCTACTCATTTGATAATAATCTAAATATAATTCAATAAACTCCTCAGGGTATTGATTGTCGTATAAATTTGCTAAATTAATTGCTTGATGTCTTGTCATTGAGCCTCTTCTAATTTCAATTCCAGCATCTTGTGTTGCTCTTCCAAAACCAAACTTTAGGTACATAAGGTAGGTATGCAATGCAAATAAGGCTTGATCATTTTGTGCAAAATTAGTAAATGTGCCAGAATTACCAGATAAACTTTCAGTAAGTCCAAACTCTTTTTTTGAGACAATATAATTTCTGTAAGAATCCCAAGGTTCAAAATAGCCCCAATGGGTTAATCCAATATTTCTGGACTCAACTTCTTTAGATGATAAAGTAAACCAATACAAATCACTTTTATTAAATTTAGATAATTTCAAAATTTTATTATAATCTCCCTCAAAATAATTTTTTATAATATATCGAACATCAAATATTGCTTTATTTTTATTTTCAGTAGATCCACCATATTCAATCTCACCATCCTCACCATAAAAAATTAAATTGACTTTATTTTGAATTGCAACCTTTACTACAACTGTAAAAATAGACATTAACCATCCATAATAAGGTGAACCTTTATGAATTAAGCCCAATTTGTTGAGCTTTCTCATAACTTTATCTTTAGTTGTTATGTGTATATGTTCAAAATCTTTTTTAAGAAAATTTAATAAATTTTTCCTACCAACTTCAATTTCTAATGGTGGTCTTGATGTCACTGTAATTGGATTTAGTCCTAACTTTTTAATCTTATATGCCACATAAGACCCATCCTTTCCTCCGCTAACCGGAACTATACAGTCATAATTGAAATTTGATTTAAATTTTGAAATTATTTTTTTTAATTCTTTTTTTCTTGCAACCCAGTTTAAAACTTTCTTTTCTTCCATCCATTGACATGCATTACACCAGCCTCTTTTATCGAATGAAATTCTTGGTCTTAAAGAATTATTGATACAATTTTGACACCACTTAAGCATTTCAATAATTAATATCTAAGAATTTTTTATTTTTTTTTTTAACTTTAATATTTTCAATAATCTTAGCATATATTTTGTTTGT
>TARA_B100001057_G_scaffold501193_1_pt1 | contig 27649 bp, 4 predicted proteins | sample TARA_B100001057 | Tara Oceans TARA_B100001057 (sample SAMEA2621839) | marine metagenome | biome: marine biome (ENVO:00000447); feature: surface water layer (ENVO:00002042); material: "saline water (ENVO:00002010), including plankton (ENVO:xxxxxxxx)" | depth 5 m
TTCTGCACCTTGATAATCTTCATTTAATTTTAAACTACCGCTTACCATACTGGCATCGTTGTGTAAATGTAATGATGTTTGCGTATCAAGACTGTATCTCATTGCAAAAAAATCTCTAATACCATACATACTCATTGGTGGCCAATATGCTTCTAGTTGCGGCCATATAGTATCGGTTAAATGTTTTTCAAGTTCTGTATATAAATTAGGACATAATTCTTTTATTCTTATTTCTTGTGCCGGGTAGGCATCATCGGGTCTGGGTTCCCAGCCGCCATGTTCATCACAAGCACCTATTAAATCATCGCACATTTGTGGCGTCATATAATCAAATGCAATAATGTCATCGCTTACAGTCCATATTTTATTATACTTTGCAATACTTAAAGGTATAATCGAACCTTTATTTAACAATTGATTTACTATTTTTTTATATGCTTTTTTATCTTCTGTGCCGCCATTGCCATGTAAAACAACACTAAAACATCCAGTTTCATTATTATATACTTGATTATTTCTTACTTCTAATGATTCAGCAGACATACTAACACATTGAAATAGATAATTTTCAACATCCAACCTTATGTTAAACTTACCACTTAAAAATATTTTTTGATAATAAAGTTGATCATCATCTGCCTTTGCTATGTCAGTTCTTAACATTTCTTTAATTACATCTGCTCTGCCTATGAATCCACCACTATTCAAAAATCTATTTCTAGTGTGTACTTTTGGAAATTGTTCTGCTATACTATCATCTGGCCAACAAGGAGGTTCTGCTCCAAAAACTACGTCTGCTCCAAATTGCTTAAATCTTTTTATTAATTCTTCTTGTGAATCATTTATAATTACATCATACCCATCTACAAACATTACAATATCATGCTCATCGACATTTCGCAATCTACTTCTAAGATAATGAACTTTATGTCCACCACCCGGTCCAGATTGCATGTCACCACCTTGCCATGACTCGCCTACGCCTAACATTTCAAGTTTGAGATCATTATTTTTGCAACTGTTAATTAATTGTTCTGCTTTAACAGATTCTGTAGCAACTGTGAGTAAGTTAAAATTTTTCCATTCTTTAAAACTATTTAAATTTTCTGTATCAGTTTTGCCTATGTCTGTGTTTCTAGAATGTTGTTGAAAAACATTTTCTTTGTATGCTAATCCTTTTAATTTAGTAAGTTTTTTAAACTGTGGATACTTATCTAACAATGGACTAGTTCCTAACATCATAGGCAAATATTCATCTGCTGGTATTAGATTTTGTATTCCAACACTATTCAATAACATTTGAGCACCTTTAACACTTACTGCATATCCTGATGTCCAATAACAATATCCAGGTATTTCAAATACCTCATCGAAGCCTTTACTGTTTTCATCCATGTTATACTTTGACAAATAGACTAAATCAAAATCATCTAACCTTTCAGTAATTTGTTGTATATTGTATGTATTGCTGTTATGATATAAATCATCTTCTAGTATAACACCTGGCAAACCACTTTGGGATATTTTCGACCATGCTACTATATGACTTAAAATACATCCAACTTCACCTTTTGTTAAAGGTCTATCTTCAATTGGGTCTAGCCAGTTTCTACAAACCTTCATGCCATTGGCTAAAACTTTTTCATAATCAACAAGATTGCCATCAACAGCCTCTATTCTTTCATAATTTTTTATATCTAGTTTAGCAAACAGATCTATCATATTTTGTTTGCGATCAGTACGGCCTGCTAAATTAATATAATAATGCTTCATTGCCAATGTGGTCCTTCTACCCATGTTACTAAACTATGTCTTACGCCACTAGTAACAGGTGTAACTCTATGCCTATGAAAACTAGGAAATACAATTACAGAGCCTTTTTGAAATGCTTCTGGAGGTAGTTGCGGTAATGTAGTGTCAAATTCAAAGTGTCCTCCTTCATACTCATTAGGATCTGTAAGTTGAAAAATTACACTTAATTTTCTATGGAATGCTCTGCTTTCTGCCCAGTCCACATCATGATGCCAATCATACTTTCCTGGGTTATCTGGGTTGCCTATATACTTTGTAAACTGTATTTCGTTTACATATTTTAAGTCGAGTCCAAACGAGTCTCTATTGGCCTGATTTGCATAGTACCAAATTTCTTTTACTATTGCATCTTCAGTTTTTGCATTAAGCCAACGTATTTCGCTTTTGCGATAATCAGTATCAAACTTGCTATCTTCAAAACCTATAACTGCATCTCGTGGCTCATAGTTTTCTGTAGCATAATTTACAATGTAATCACACCAATCAGAATTTAATGCTTGATTAAAGTATAGCCAATAGTCTCCTCTCATACTATTAGTTATCTTGATAAAGGGGATTTTTTTGAATTATTTGACGCCAACAACAACTTCAATAACAGCATCATCGAATGTATCTTTTTCTTCTAATGCTCTTCCAACAACACTTCTCATGTCGTATTCGTTGTTGCCTAATGCTTTTGCAAAGCCAGGCTTACTACCGCTTACTAGTCTTTCACCTTTCTTAATACGGCCTTCGACTTTACAAGGTACTCTACCTGATAATGCTACTGCAACACCTTCCTCTTCTGCATTCATTAAGTATGCTGGATTTGTACTTACTACACCAAATACTTCTGGATCGTTGAATGAAGTTGTTTGAGTTACTTCTGCACTACCACCTAACTTAACAACCGTACCAGGTTCATAGTCTGCATCTGCAGTATATATTTCAGCCAAGTCAGCATATTGAGCCGAAGTTGCTTCTCCGTGGAATGTTCCAAATCTTGCTGATGCTGAACCTAAATTAAGTGTAGCATTTGCATTTGGTAGAATATGCGAATCTACAACACCATTAAATGTAATAGTGTCTGTATTTGCATTACCTAAATTAACGTCACCATTTAAATCTGTTCTGCCGTTAAGATCTGTTACACCGTCAACTTGTAATGTACCGCTTAGGTCTGCATTTACACCAACAAAATCTGCACTACTTATTATGTTTTCGCCAACATATAATTTCTTTTCAATTACAGCACCGCCATCTAAAAATAAAGGTGCTGTTGCATCTGCTACTGAACTTGGATTAGTTACATCAGTTAATCTCAACTTACCAGCAAATGTCATGTTGTTAGACACGTTTAGAACGTCTATATACGCCTGATTCCAGTATCTGGTGCTTGAACCTAAGTTATAAGTTGTAGTTGCGTCAGGAATGATGTGTGTTGTTATTTCACCATTTATAGCAATGTTATCTGCTGAAGCATCACCTAATTGTACTGAGCCATTTAGTGTTGTTGAATTAGTAACAGTAATACTATTGAAAGCACCGCTACCTGTAAATATTGCTGTAGTACCTTTAAATATAGTACCATCTATATTACCTGTTACAGACGCCGCTCCTGAAACACTTAATGATGCAGATGTAATGGCTCCACTGGCAATAACATTACCAATGTTAATATTACCTGAACCACCTTGATAATTTGAAACTCTTATTGTGTTGACTGTTGCATCACCAATATTTGATGTTGTAATTGGAAACGATGTTGTACCAATTCTTGTTGTAACATTAGCGGCAGTTGATCTAACTTCTGCACTACCACCTGTTTGACCTAGTGATAAAATGCCATTTATGTATGCATTTTGCCATCTATTTGTGCTACTACCTAAGTCATATGTATCACCTGCATCAGGAATAATATCACTTGCTGTTGTAACTATAGATGTTATAGCAACATTACTGGCACCAATAACTAAATTACCTGTTAATCCATCTGCTCTATAGGCTCTATCTGCCAATGCAATAGAAGTATTTGCATACTCCTGTCTTAAATTCATACCAGGACTTATTTCAATACCAATACCATCGCTTTCTGCTAATTGATCATACCAGTTATGAGTATCGCCATGTGAAGAACCAGGTGTGTCTTTTACAGTAAATTTACCATGATCACTAAATATAGCCATGATAGTTTCACCTGCTGGTCTAGTTGTACTGGCTTCACCGTCATTTACATACATCAAGGCACTTACTGCTCTTGGAATATCTCCATTGTCAGTTAAGTATAAGTTTCTTAATTTTGTACCGTATGCACTTGGCGTATTAAGATTTCCAACACTTGTATATTCGTTTGATACTTCACCAGCATAACTTGAATCTTTATAACTAACACCGTCATGTATTTTTAACTTATCATCTGTAGTATCAAAATACATGGCACCTGCTGTGGCACCGTCTGATGGTGGTGTGGCTTGAACTACTGGTGCAGTTCTAACCCATTGTGATGTTGAGTCTTTGTAAACTCTTAAAACTTTTTCTGTAGTGTCGTACCATACTTGTCCTACTAATGTTGTATTAGGAGATGGATTTGTTGGACTTGCAAAGTTCTCTAAATGTCTTAAACTATTTTCAGCAAATACTTGTCCATAATTAGTTACATTTTTACCAACTAATTTAAGACTAAAAGCATTATTAATAGTTCCGTCTTGAACAGTATAACTTGTTCCTGAACTTGATGTAATTGTATATGACATTATCTAACTAAAGCCTCCACTACTCCGGCACCTGCATCTGCTTTTTCTGAAATGGCTACGCCAATGCAACAAGGTCCTGTTACATGGTAACCACCAAATGGTGCCGCTTGGGCATGGCCCTCAGTTTGGCTGTGTATTAGTATATCTCCTTTTCTAATTGGACCTACTACCTTCACTGGTACCCTACCTTTTAAAGCAACCGATGTTACATGATTGCCTTCCAATTCTGAATTCATTAAGTAAGCAGGATTTTCTGATACTACTCCTGCTATGCTTGGACAGTTTTGTTTTGAAGTTACTGAAACTTCTGCACTACCGCCAAATATTAAAACTGTTCCTACGTCATAATCTTTATCTGCCAAGTAATTCTCTGCCAAGTCAGCATATTGAGCCTGACTTGCTGTACCACTAAATGTTGTGGCATATACAGTTCTGTATTTTTTACTTGTACTTCCTAAATCGATACTATTATCTGTATTAGGTGTTATGGTATGCGTATGACTATCTGCTTGATCTGATCTTAAGAAACTAGTGCTATCAACACCGTCTAATGTATCAGCATCAACATTTAAGGCATCTATGGCCCCTTTAGTAATTCTTGCATCTACTCTTGCATCTGTAAAGTATAAATTAGTTCCTTCTGCTAAGTTTGTTGTAGACTTTGTTGCAAGTCTTGTGTCAAAATTACTATTTCCTCTTGCTGTAGTAAAATATAAATTTGAACCTTCTATTAAATTTGATGTGGTTTTATTTCCAAATGCTGTATCAAATCTTGCTTGAGTATAATATAAGTTTCCTGATCCTTCTGCTACAGTATCTGTATCTCCTTGTGTATATGATAATACACCAGTGGAACTATTATATGATAATTGTGCAGAACCTTCACTGATTGCCGCTCTGGCTCTAACATCTGTATAATACAAATTGCTTGAACCTTCTGATAAATCATCAGTGGTAGCCGCCGCTATTCTGGCGTCTGCTCTAGCATTTGTGTAATATAAGTTTGTTCCTTCTGCTAAATCTGAAGTGCTGGTCGCTATTGGGTAAAATGTACTGCCATCGTTTGTAAATTGCCAAACGTCTGTGCTTTCTTTAAATTGTAGTTTTACATTTGTAGAAGTTCCTCTTTCTACTTCTATACCAGCATCTTGCGAGGGTGTTCCTGCTTCGTTGTTGTTAAGAACAATTAAGTTGTCGTCAACTGTAAGTGTTTCTGTATTTAAAACAGTTTGTGTACCATTTACTGTTAAGTCACCATCAATGACTATATCATTAAATCGTACATTAGAATTTGTTTCTACTGCTTGACCAATAGCAATAGCACCTGTGCCGCTTGTATATGTTACACCAGTACCACCAGAAAACTTGCTTCTTATTTGTGCATCTGTGACACCTGCATAAGTAATTACACCTGTGCTATTATCATAAGACAATGCACCATCACCTGCTGTATCAGTTACACTAATTCTTCCTCTAATGTAACCATCGCTTATAACATTTTCCCAGGCACTACCTGTATAAATTTTTAAGTTTTTAATTGAAGATGTGGTGTTGAAATATAATTCACCATTCTGTACATTTGTACTCGGATTACTTCCTGTTAATACAGGCCTAAATCCTAATTCCTGAAAACCGTCTGTTGCACCTCTATATACTCTTAAGTGTTCGCCTGTCTTATCATACCAAAGTTGTCCAACTAATTTTACTGATGGATTTGGTTGATTTGGACTAGCAAAGTTCTCAAGTTGTCTAATAGTATTTTGTGCAATATGCTGACCGTAATTGGTAACATTTCTGCCAAGTAAAGTTAATGAGTAACGTGTTTGGTCAATAGTATTATCATTGACTGTAATCGTTACGTCTCCTTGTGTATTTGAAAATGCTATACTCATATCTTCCTATTAAGTCATCTGTATTCTTAAAGTGTAAACAACTTCGATTATTCTATTAAAAGACTTTTGTACTGGGTGAAATACCACATGTGTAAGTAGTTCTGAACTACTACTATCTGTTGTAGCATTTGATCCTGCTGTAAAAGTCATCAATCCTAATTCGTCAAAGATGAAATCACCTTCGTTACTTGCACTGGTATCAAAATTTTCTTGCCCTGCAGGCTCATTTAAACCTAGTGTACATGTAACTTTTAAATCTGTAAAACCGGCACCTTCTATAACTTCTATTTTATTATTTGTTTTATCTGTGTTTGCATCAGTGTCGCTGATTACTTTTGCATAAGTTTTTCTGTACAATGTAGCATCAGTTTCTCTTGTTTCGCTTGTATTTGTACTTTTATATAAAACTTTACCAGCACTATCTACACTAGATGCACCGTTTCCAAATGCCATAAAATGCACATAATCGTTTGGTGCTACACCAGTAGAAGCACTAGTTCCTTTACCAATTGAGTTTGCAATTAAATAGCCTAAGTTACCGTAATGAATAGCATTTCTTTTGTTTACTATTTCTTCGCCAGTCTCTTTATCACGTATTAAAATATGACCAGATACATTAAAGCCAATAGTTGTATCTACTTGCTCTGTATTTGTTTCATTTTCTTTTGTTGCGGTTTCTTCTTTCATATAGGTATTTATCTCTTTTTTAAACTACTACTATAATTACTAGTCAAAGTATGACCCTGGTCCTGCCTGTATAAACTGTGCTATAGACGTTGTAGCATTTGCTAAAGACTGTCCAGTAGCATTCCATACAGTTCTTTCTGGATCTGAATTACTTCCAAAAGCAAAAGCACTAGAATTTATATTGTTTGTTACTGTGGCATCATAAACTTTCTCGCCTAATACATGCGGTTCTGCTGATGTACCGTTTGTTCCCCTTGTGACACCTTTTAAGGTGTTGCCATCTATAGATTCAAATGTAATCCTTTCGTCGCCAATAAACACGGCTGTTGCGGCACTTCCTGTAAATGGAGGTGTTATTACACTTGCATCTGCTAGTTGTATTGTTAATGTTTTTGCGGTTATATTTGCCGTTAATGTTGTTTTGTTACTGTCATTTAATCTCACATACTCTGTTGAACCGTTCATGCCGATGAATATTTTAAATGACACGTTTGCACTACCGAACACTAAAGCATTACCGTCAATAGACTTATTAGTTTGTACATTCAATTGTAATCCTTCTAAAGGTTTGAATATTGCATTCTCTGGTGGTATATTTGGTCCAACTAATCCTGTAAAGAATGTTCTGCTATCAAATCCTTGATATGTTAATGTATCTCTTATGAGTTCGCTTTGAACTGCGGCATTTACAGTATAATTATTAACCACTTGCTTAGAGTCAAAGCCTGCACTATCATAACCAAATAAGTCATAACCTAATGCACTTGACATTATCTCTTTACCAATTTTATCATAGTATGCTTTGGCAAATAAGTTAGCATCAAGTTCTTCACCGGCAAAGTCTGCAAATGCTAATGTTCTTAATGTTGCATCTCTAGTTGCAATAAATCCTGCTATCACATCGCTTGAATAAGTTGTAGTGTCTGCAATCTTCTTAGTTAAATCTGTAATTACAGGATTGTATGTAAATACTCGTTCTATGTGATTTATTGGTGTTGCATTACCACTTGCATTTGATAATTGCGACATCCTTTCTGCAACTGTATTGGATTGTGGTTGTGAATAACCTGTTGCCAAGTTGGATACACCAACATTATTAATTGGAATTATTTCAGGTGCGTTTCTATCAAAGAACATTTTTTCTGTTATAGTTCTAATCTTAGTACTATTATTACTAAAGTTATTTGTCCAGTTGACATATTCTTTATCTTCTGTTAAAATAAGAGCATCAGAACTACTACCATCTTGTAGTATTCTTGATTCTACAGATAGGTTTGGCTGATACGGTGGTCTATCAAAGTCTGTTGCAAATGACTTCAATGAGTCTATGCTAATTTTTCTATCTTCAAAATCTCTTAGTTTACTTGTATAAGGTTTATAATTCTTTATACTCTTAACAACACTATCGAATGCATCAATCTTTGTTGTTGCACTTTGTACTAGATTTTCTGCACTTTGTCTAATATTGAAGTAAGTCGTTTTGAAACACCACTCTGTTTGATATTGTTCAGTTAGCACATAATTTAACATTGAGAAATACAACTTGTTTTCTAAGTTTGTATTTTTAAATACTCTATCTTTTATTGCATACAGTAATTGTCTTAGTTCTGCTGTAAGTCCAGAATTAATTGCACCAAATACAGTATCTTTTAATTTCATTGTACCATTTACAATTTTTACTAATTTGTAATCATCTAGAGTTGAATCATATTCGTAGAACTTATCTGGGTTATCACCTATTCCTGCTAATCTTACAAAAGCACCATCTGGAATATCTGTAAGTCCACGCATTTGTTTAACTGAATTTACATTGGCTCTTGCTTTAATACTATTACTGTTGTAGCCTGTTTCAACCCAATCTATAAATTCATAATATGTATTTGTAGATACTGAGGAGTTCCAACCTGTGTAAAAGTCATCTGTAAGTTTAATATTTTTCATATTTTCGTTTATGAAGTAAACTAACTCTCTTCTTGCATTCATTGGATTTACAAACATTGTTTGTCTTGGTCTAATTGATATACCATATTTTTCAAACTTGTTTAAGAAAGGATCAGGTACTACTTTACCCAATACATCTTCCTCTATTAAACTATCTACTAATTTGTTAAATAATTCTTTTGGTATTGCATCAGAAACATTGTTTTCACCAAGCAATATGTAGGATTCATGTTTATTAGTGTACTTGCTTTCTGTTCTTCTAAAGTTAAGTTGGAAAACATTATCGTCGTCTTTTAAGAATCCTTTTACGTTGTTTAACACAATAGAGTTATTTGAAATTGCACCATATGTAGGAATGTTTTGCATTTTTGGAGATGCAATTTGTTGGCTAACACTTAATGCACTTGCAGTTCTATCTTCATGATTTGGAACACTTGATATGTCTTTTACCCAATAATAATATTTGTTATCATATGTACCTGTAAAGTTATTGTAAACTTGATCAATTAAATATGTTTCTATATCAAATGGTGTACCTTCACCACTATATTCTATTGGTGTTTCTAGTGATTCTATCCATTCATAAACATCAAACTGTGAGCCATCAACATAAGATGCCCAGTATTGTCTTCTATAATCGTCCTCTGCTTGTTCATACCATCTTACACGCATGTTAGAAGTATTCCACCAAAGTTCACCAACATTATTTTTACTGAAATTACTTCCGTCATCAGCATAGTAAACTGGGTCGCTTTCTGAAATATATGTTAAATTTTTCTCTGCTTCTGGCATTAATACATTTTTAAATGGATCATTTAAGAAAACATCAGTTACTCTTTCGCCTGTTGTTTCATCATATATTATTGCAGATTTAAGTTTATTACTATCTACTAGTTTGTCTTTTCTGTAAACTACTTTACCGTTTTCTAAATATGCCCATCCTTGTACATCATAATCATCAACCCATACTTTTCTCATATTTGGTCTTGTTTCATATCTACTTCTTACTCTTGCTGAATCCAAATATAAAACATCTATTTCTGTTTGTAATTGTTCAGTTACAAGCGGCCCACCGTTTACTCTGTTAATATCATATGCGTAAACATTTCCAAAATTACTACTGCTTAAACCTTCAAATTCCGGTGGTACAGATGCATTGTAAAGTATCATTGAATCTGGATCACCCTTGTCAAATGGATTATCCTTTCTTATACCACTGTCATTTAATCCAAAGCCATCACCACCGTCACCTAATTCAGATGTAAATCCAAATGATAGGGGCCCATAATCACCTGCAGGTAAACCTATTTGGTCTAATGTTCCTGGAACAATATCTTCTAACTCTAATCCATCTGCATCTGTTTTAAGAAGCAATTTACTTACAGCATCGTTAATATCTACTGTTGATGCTGTTAAGCCACCATCTAGGCCGCCGGCCGCATTTATTAAATCTGTTAATGGCAATAATGGTCCTGCTGGTTCAGAATCGCCTGCATTTTCTTGAACTATACGTGGAGGTTGTTGACAATTGATTACACTTCTTGCTGTAAGTTGTACTCTTGCTCCATAGCCTGTTCCGTATGGACGTTTACGCATGTCTTTGATGTCTTCTTCGCCGTCTACATATTTTAATGGAACACCTCTTTCAAATTCTGCAGGGAAAATTTCATATACACCTCTGTCTAATATTCTCAATTGTGTGATACTTCCTGCTTGGTTAGTTTTTATAACTTCAAATACTGCTTGTTGGCTCTTAAGATCTGGATTATCTTCACCTACTAGTCTACCTTTTTTAAGGAATGCTTGTCCTTCAAAACCTTGTCCGTCACCACCAATTGCTCTAACGGTGTATGTTTTTGTTGCAAATTCAGGCTGGAATCCACCTTTTTGTATAATAGCAACCTGACTTATGCTTTCTTTATTTGCTGAATCCCATGCTGGGTTTTCAGATGCTGAACTATATTGTATTTTTAAGTTTGGTGTTCTAATTCTAGTTCTGTTTAAATCTGTATCGCCTTGGTTGTTTCCATTTCTAGTTAAGTTTCTTACTCTACCAGAACGTGAAAATTCAATAAACCATGTGCCTTTACCTTTTACTCCTCTAATAGAGTTATCTGAATTTCTTAAGAATTTTCTTAATACGTTTTCAACTCTGTTCCATCTTATGCCGTATAGTGCAGATAATGTTCCACCTTGTGTAGAATCGTAATCACTACCAATAACATTAACCATTTCAGCAGGATTAGATCGTTTTGATTTATCTACTTCTTTAAAGTCTATTCCTATATGTTTTGGATGTCTTTCAGGATCTCCTATATACGGTTTTACTTTTGTATTGTTGAGAAGATTGGCTCCGCCATAATCTATTGATTGAGCACCTTCATCAGAAGTGATTGTAAAGTTAAATTCTTGTTTAACTCCTGAACCCGAACCTGGACCATCTGTACCTGTGAAGTTTGTTGTTTCTCTAACTTTTTCTAAGCCATCTAAGAAACCACCTTGGTTGAACTCACCGCTTGTGCCAAATTTGCCTAATGTTTGCAGTAATGGTACCCTTTTACCTTCTGGTGTTGTAAGCCACATCATATCAAAATCACCAGGTGCGTAACTGTTAAATTTAATATCAATATCTATTTCATTTACTTTTGCATCGTCTGGCAAGTTACTGAAATCAAATTTGTAAACTATTGCTTGTGAGTCTTGTAAATCATTTACAGGCTGTACAAGTGGTCTATAAACTGTACTGTAATTAACTTTTCGCATATCATCTGCTAAAGTAGAACCTAATATAACAAATTCACTTGCACTGGTTTGCTTAGGTATTGTGCCATGAATAGTAATTGGCATTCTTAAATATCCTTGATCAATACCATCTTGATATAAGAATAAATCCCATTGTTGATCTAATGGTGATAAATTTGTAAAATTACTTATTGAGGCTTGTATTTTTAATCCTGCTACAGCATTTGTATTATTCATTGTAAATCCTGCTGTGCCTACAGCAGATGCATTTGCGTAGAAAGAACTTTCCTGTGCTACACTAATACTTACTGTTCCATGACTTGCACTTACATTGCTTGAGTAACTGCTTAGTTTTGTTATTGGGTAGAACCTACACCAAATATTTTCAAAGTCTGGAACACCAATAGCACCAGAGGAACCACTATCTAAATCATAAGGATTCATAATCTGTAAGTACACTCTGCTGTTTGCTACTTTTAAGAATTTGACCACTCTACCATTTAAAGTTTTTATGTTTTCACTTAGGAAATGATTAAACTGATCTCTAAATAAATGATTATATGCACTTTCATCATGGAATGCTTTTAGCACACCTGTGGTGCCTTCTGCTAATCCTCCATAATTAGTTACCATGTTATGGTTGTTGTTAATTTTTGTATTAGGTGCTTCAAAGCAAACAATCCATGCACCATTAAGGTTAACCTGTTCTTCTTCGCTAAATGATGTTGTAAAGTTACTTACTCCTCTATTATGATTGCCTGTAGTGTCTTCTATATCAAAATTGAACATCATTGTTGCACCAGCATTTTCATAATCTCTTGTTCCAATAAATGCTTTATATCCTGTACCGCCTGTTAATTGTGTTGTTGCAGTAATAGGGAATGATTCACTATGTGTTGAACTTGTAGCATCAATACCTACATCAATACGTCTTGAATCTATAGTTACACCGTTTATAGCATTACTTACTCTGTCTACGAATGCTGTTTTTGTATCTAAATCTTTTAACCAGTTTTTATCTGTACATCCACCTACGCCTATATATGTTTTATAAGGTAATAATGCTGACGACAATGCAGTTCTTCCTGTGCGTTTTGTAACAGGGGTAACGGAATTTTCATTTGGTGCAAAAATTGGTTTTAATTGTACACCTGGCAATATTGTGCCTAACTCGTCGTCTGTAATTTCTAATCTTGTAGTTGCAGGATTATATCCAAATCCTGGATTTGATACTGTAACACTATCTAAGTAATAAGCATCTTCGTCTATGGTTTTTGGTTGTCCACCAACTAGTGTTAATCTGTCACCGAGCATATAATTAAATCCTGTGCTGTCTGCAACCATACCTGTTTGTACTATACCTACTGATGCGTTGGCTACTTGTCCATCCCTAGCACCTTCACCTGATCTTGGATTAACAGGGTATCCATCTATCTGTAAATAATCAGATGTCATAAATGGATTACTTGTATCCGGTGCTCCAACTATATCGTATATAATTGTTTCTTGTCCAGGTAAGCCACCGGATATTACTTTTGGTGTAAATATAGAACTTGTATCTCCACCTATTTGATTATATTGATCTGGTGTTAATGCATTTGCAATAGATAAGTTTGCACTGGAATCTAATGTTTTTTCTCTGTATGGTTGGAAATCTCCAACTTCAGTAAATGGACTTCTACTACAACCTTTGCCTAAAGTAAATGGAACAGCACTTTTTATTCTAACAATAGGATTGAGTTGTGGAATATTCACATCTTCGTTATTGTTACAACCTTGTACACGTCTTTGTTGTGTTGGGTGGAACTGCCATAAGTTTTTAAACCAGCCTTCAGTTCTGTCTGCCCATCTACCACCTGTTGCGCCACCATCCATTATACGTTTTCCGTATCCTGTGATTTTCTTAAATCTGAATCCTCTTTCGTCTTGATCCTCTGTGAATTTAAGAGCATTATCTCTTTCATGTCCTTCTGGGTCACTGTGATCTGCACCGTGGAACAAATCATCTATTACTGTCATGTTAAACAAGTCACCTAAGTATAAATGATTAGCATCGCCTTGCCTACCCATTCTAAAAAGTGGACCAGAACCTGATTTTGTAGAATAATTATAAAAACTTCTGCCTTTCTTACTTACATAAACAGACATTGTATCTTTGTTCATACCTCTGCCCATATGGTCCTTACCAAATTCAATTGTTTGCATGCCTTGTTCAAAAACAGAACCGCTACTAGGAGCATAAACTATAAAGAATGGATGTTTACGTCCGTTGTTGTATTCTCCTTTAATACCTGAACCGCTATTTTGAATTCTTGCTGTGGCATTTTTCCAGTGTAATAATTCACCTGACCTGTCGTTGTTTGTTGTGCTTCTTAATACCACAGTTGTATAATCATTAGGGTCAAGACCTTTTTCTGCCATTAGCAATTTGATAGATTCTAAAAATGCAGGACCTTCAATCTTGTACTGAAGTCTTGCATCACCATGACATTTACCAAATAGCAATGTTGGTGCTCCTGAGATTCTACCTGTTAGTAATCTATAGTTGTCTTTTCTAGCACCAATTCTTTCTAATGTTTGTCCGTTATTATTACCAGCATGTAATATGTTTTTAATATTTTGAAAGGCTGTATCGCCATATGCTTGTCCGCCACCTTTTATGATACATGACTTAGGTTCACGTTTTTCTTCTTCTGGAACACATTCTGCATTAAAATTAGGTGACTGGCTATTGATTGCATCTGCTAATGCACATGGATCACAACCTTCTGGCAATGTGACTCCTGAGCCTCCTAGGAACATTACTTCTCCACTCTGTGTACATGTGTTACCTGAAATTTCTTTTATATGTAACTCTTCTAATTCACAAAGATCTACATCTATTTGCTTGTAAGGTATCTTAGTATAGTTTTCGCCTTTGCCTTCAATGTAAGAAAGTATTGTTGACCAGTCTTGAGATGTACCACCTGCTTGTACAAATGCTTGTTGGTTACCTGTAAGATTTTCGTAACCACTGTCTATGTACCCTTGAACAACATCCATAAGTCCAGCAGTAAATTCATAAGTTGTGCCTTCTTCACCAGAATTTGTGTCGTAAAGTGTTATTCTAAATTTACCACATGTTTCCTGTACTGGCGGATCTTTAGGTGGATCTGCTGGAGGTTGGCCGCCGCCACCTGGGCCTCTAGGAGGATTACCGCCACCTGATATACCACCACCGCCACCGTATCCGTTAATGTATCTGTTATGAGTTTGACCTATAAGTTTGTTCCATGTATAAGGCCATCCTTTTGCATATGGTGATGAGAATGGTCTTTCTGCTTTGTTTTTTATTTCTTGCAATGATGGATCTAAATATGTATTGTAAATACCTTCTTCATACTTTTTCACTAATGGTTTGTCTGAAGTAATTTTTCCATCAAGTACACGATAGTTTTGAGTACCGTGTGGTCTATTTGTTCTTGTTTCGTTAAGTGAACCGTAGTATAATTGCTCTTCTAAGCCTGCAATATCTATAATATATTTTCCTGATAATTGACTTGGCGCACGTTTTTCACTAATTGTTTTGTTTGGTTTTAGTTGTAAGAATTTGTTTACACCACCTTTCAGAGCATTACCGGCTGGAGCATTTGCAAATTCATATGAATATACTTGTTCTAAACCTGATGTGTCTGCAGGTCTTTGTACATATTTTTGGTTAAAGTCTGCTTCATTGCGATTATCTGATCTAGGATCTCTTTCACCAAACAAGAATCCTAGTTCTAGTTTTTTCTCTTTGTCTATGGCACCTGCTTTAAAGTCACTTACAAAGTTGATACTATCACTTACTTGTTGTAATGTTTGTGTCCTAGGCAAATATGTTTTGTTATCATTTATTTCTACTGCATTGTTATCGGTAATGTAGTATGACACATCTTTGTCTGCAAAATCTACTATGGCATTTCCGTTTGCAAATCCAAACACTTCTATTTCTGTATTCTTAAGATTTCTGTTAAGATATCCAATCGGTGCCATTTTGTAAACAGAGTTGTAATTTCTTATTGGACTATTTTTAATTGCAATATGATTTTTATTTGGTTTGGCATTTATTTCGCCATGTAAATTATCAGTACCAGTAAGTACCATGGTGTCTGATATCCAGTTACCAATACTTGTTGCATTTCCTAAATAATTTGTTCTTACAACAAATGAATTTTTATCTGCTAAAATTGGAGTTGCAAACCCATCATAGAATCCAGTTTTACTAATTTTAATTGCTCTTGAACTATCAGGTATGTAATTATCATATGCTACTGAAAATACATTACCTGTTGCAGTGGCCCCTGGAGCATGTATAGTAACAAATTGCTCTCCAGAAGATGCTACTGGGTCTATAATGTTTACAAAGTCTACTACTGTAAATGTGTTACCATGTAATACATGTCCTTTTTGACTCTTTGAAAATGTTACGTTTCCGCCTACTGCTAGTCCAGTAAGTCCATTAGGTAATTCAATATTTACTAATCCTTCTGAACTTGCATTTGTAGAAGATATTACTAATTGATTATCTTCAAACTTTCCTATATTATGTCCTTTACTTACAAATCTTGTTGCTTCATAAACATCAAGCATTAGCATATCACCGTTTCTTGTATTACCTAAATTTTTATAAAAGTACATTAAAGGCTTACCTTGTGTACCACCTATCCATTTATCAGGTCCTAAGTTTAATTCATCAATGTTAAACATTGTAATATCTGTGTTGCCACCTAGTTGATATTGATTACTTGGATCAAATATTCTTGGTGATAGTCCTGGTATAGCATATCCATTTGGCATACTAACTACTTGCAATGTTGAATTGCCTGTTAGTTCTGCAGTAAGGTTTGTAGTTAATCCTGTAGGATTTGTAGGATGATTTATTTCAAAAGCATTTTCATATGTTTTGTTTACAATAAATGTTTGCCCGTTTACACTTGCAGTATCACTTGCACCTGCTCGTAATGTAATATCATCACCTACACTAAACACATGTGTATTTGCAGGTACATGAATAACTCTTGAAGTAACAGTATTTGTTGTTGCTTCACCGGCCAATGTGCTAACAGGATAAACAAGATATTTCAACGATGATAGGTTTGCTGTTGGTATAACGTTTGTGTTTGCAAGTCCTATAGTAAATGTATTTTGCGTAACTTCCTTTATTTTAAATTCTGTATTGTTAATGCCATTTGCAGTAGCACTATTTGAATTTAAAAATACTGTATCGTTGACTGAAAGTAAATTGTTAGGTTTATTAATTGTTAAATATGAACCTGCAACTGATGATACTATTACACCTAAATTACTTTTTTCAGTTTCATTAATTGGTGCAGTTCCTACATTGTCAGATATACCTTTTGGTATAATTGCATAATTAGGTTGTGTGTTTGCAACAATTATATTTCCTGTAAGTGCAGAGTTTCCTCCGTGTTGTGCATCTATAAATCTTAACGTACTATTATCAACTCCTTCAGTATCCATAAACATTTTATGCTGTGGTTCTATCACATGTACATCAACTGCAACATTTACAGTAGAAATAATTTTTGTATTATTACCTGTGTGATTAAATGGCAAGTAATCATATACAATATCTAAATTACTACCAAACATAGATTGTAGTGATACATTTGCGGAGCCATTAATGCCCATATAGAATGTTCCTGCTGAACCTATTTCTGTATATAAATTACTAATACTTGCAAATGTTGTTCCAGCATTTAAAGAACTACTTCCGCTTCTTGGTTGAAGTAGTATTGCTGAGAATCCACCTTCTGTGGTTGACTGCTCAACTGTTGTGCCAAAATCATTTACAAGTACATTTTTGTTTTTGTTTTCATCTACTTTATAGATTAATGCTTTTAAATTTCCTGTGGTATCATCAGTTGTAAATACACCATCGCTGTTGTCTATTGATACACTGGTATTATTTACTTTTGTAATTTTTCTATCTACTATTCCAGGTATAGTTCCTGTTTCGTCTTTTATTGCTACCCTTAAATTTGTTAATTCGTTTTTAGTGGTTGGTGCTAATGTGTATTTCATTTTAGCACTATTAACAATAACAATAGGTACAGCAGTTTCAAAATCTCCGTGTAACGGTTTAGTTGTTACACCATTTTCAAAACCAATGTTTAAAACAATCTTATTGTCATCGCCTTGACCAAATGTATTACTTACATCTTCTCCCCACCATTCAAATGGATATCTACCACCATTTACATGACTAGGTCTTAATTCATTAGAAGTCAATCTTGCTCTAATTTTTTCTGGCTGGCCTGCATGTACGTCCACAACATTACCATTTGGATCTGTCCAAATTGCATTATTATTAACTCTGTCAATAACTGTGACCTTGTTGTCCATTTCGTGAACATCTTGGAAGTTAAGTTTTACCCTACTCTTATTAGTTGGTTCTACTATATTTGATGCAACACCAGATATAGTTAATCCTCTTTCGACTTCACCTACTAAGTTAAGTCCTTGATGTTCTCCGTAATATCTTGGTATTAAATCTAGTTTACTGGATTCGTTCCTTCCGTTTTTACCAAATAACTCCACAAACATTCCGTCTAGTGATGGTGTTATTTGTTTGTAGGTAAAGTTTTCTATCCACCATTCTGCATCAAAATTATCTAACTCGCTTAATAAATCTGCAGAATTGTTTATTGGGTTTACTAAAGGCATGCCTATTTCATCATACATTACTCCACCACCAGAGCCGGCACCTGTTTGTAATTTAAGTCCAGTCATGTCAAGTAGTTGTTTTAAGCCTTCGCTGGTTACATATCTAAATTCTAGATCTAATTCTACTTCGTCAATTGATCTTAATGATTCTGGTATGCCTGCAAAATCAGTTTCTAATGAAAGTGCATTGTCGCTTGTAGGTAATCCTAAACCTATAAAGATTGGCTTATTATTATAATTTAATCTTTTACTCGGATCATTACTTATAATGTCTTGTTCTTCAGGTGTTTTTTCACTGCTATTAAATAAGACTCTACCAAATTCTGAGGCACTTTCTGATTTGAAGAATAAATCTACAGTATTTAATGTTGTATCTCTTAATGTATGTACAGGGAATCTACTCTGCATTGTTCTGACCGAATCGCCTACATCTAATATAATTGTGTTAGAATTAATTCTTAATGGCCTATCTGTGCCAGATACACCTGCAATTTTTCCTGTACTAGTATTTGAATTTAGGAATTGTATATTACCAAAACCATATGTACCTAAATTGCTAGTTGTGAATCCTGATATTGTTAAGGCATTACTTGTTAAACTTGTCACAGTACCTGAACGTGATTCTTTAGTGCCTGTGTAAATTATTGCAGTTCTATTTGTTGTGTTACTAGTAGTTGCAGGATCGTAAATCTTTATAAAGTCTCCGTCATTACTAATTACAGGATATACATTTCCTGCATAAGCACCTGTGCTAGTAAATTGTACAAAATCTCCTTTATCTACTGTAGAAACGTTGGCGCCTGATAATGTGCTGTTGCCTTTTCCGTCGCTGTTTCCGAAACCTGCAAATGTTAATTCATTAAATGCTGTTCTAGTAATTGTTGCATTATTAACAGTTATATTACTTGATATTGTAAATGTCCTATCACTTGCATTCCAATTAGATACTGTATAAGTTTTACTAGGATCAAAAAAGTCATTAGTATTTGTAAGTCTATTTCCTTCGCCTAATTCTACAAATTCAAAATTTAATCCATTATTAATATAACTCAAAATGTTTCTATTATATGCTGAGCCTACTTCTAATGTAATACTATTGCTTGGATTTGTTGTTAATGATTTAACTCTTGTATTAAGAGCAAAATCTAAACTGGATTCATATGCAACAAAACATTCGGAATCAACAGATGCAAAATCTGTGGCTGTTACATTTGCTTCATTAAATGTAAAGAATCCTTTACTTGGATCGTCTGTTTCAACTGCTCCTGGATTACCGCCAAGTCCTTTTTCGCTAATGCCAGTAACTGTATATGGTTTACCAACAGTAAGATTTGCCGCTGTTGCCTGTGAACCAAAGAATCTAACAGTATCTCCAACATCGACGCCTGTCATTGATAATGGAGAACAAATTACTGATTGTGTATTTGCACCAGGTAAGTTATCTTTTACAATACTTCCTCTAATGAAAAACTCCAAACTTTGAACTGGGTGTACAAAGTCCCCGTATATTCTTGCCATGTAGTTATCATCTTTGAAAGGTTGCACTTCTGTGATTACACCACTATCTCCTGGTCTTAATTTCTGTATTCCTCTACTGATTTTCTTTAAAGGTTTATAATCACCCTTATATACAACTCTAGGAGTAAAGACATAATCTTCATTACTCCACTCTACAACTGTATCTGATAAGTTAGCATTTTTCAGAACCACAACATTGTCAAAATATTTTGCATTTGTTTTATCGCCAAGTATATTACCGTCGGTCCATTTTGACAATCTTTGATCTGAGAATAATTTTGCTCTGCCTTCTAATGTATCTATATAATTCTTTGCACCTGATATGCTACCGTCTGTAGATTCTATACCGTGTTTCTTTAATCTGTAAACATTCCAATCCTCATTCTCTGATTTTCCTAAGTGTAGGTAATCATTTGCAGATGGAATATTTCTTTTACCTGTGCCAATTAAGTTAGCAAAATGCTTAATGTCTATAGACTCCCATTGTACTTTATGTCTGTTTACATATCCTGCATTAGGTACAATGTATTCATCTTTAGCATCTCTAAACCATAAGCCGTCCTGTAATGAATTGCTAGGTCTTTTAAGCATATTTTCTGTGTCGTCGATATCAATAGTAATCTTGTTGTCTGTTAATATATCTGCGGTTTTATCATATGTACGTTTACTAATGGTATTTGCAATAAGTGTATCATTTGCAACACTCTTAATACTTAAAACTTTACCTGGTACGTCTGCTGTAAATGTATTATTAAATTGTACAGAACCACTTTCTATCACAGTGATGTTTGAACCTATACTAAAGTTATCTGTGTAAAGTGCTGTATTACTAAAACTAATTGTTGTGTCAGAACCTGCATTGTTTAAGGTAAATGCTGTATATTCTGGTGTATTTACTACTCGCTTATTATCTATGTAAATTTCAGTAAACGGATATTTGCCGTCTACGTTTACTATATTTTGATCTTCAAATTTGCTGTTACCACTTAAAACAACTTGGAATGCATTGTTTGGATTTATTGAATAATCGTTGACAACTGTAGCATTTGCTGTTATACTAGTTCTATTACCTCTATCATATGACCAAAAAGTTGTAGCAACATTTTTGTTATCAACTGAAACTATAATGTCATTTGATGTTGTATTGTTTGCAGATCTTATAGGGAATCTCTGAGTAGGCTGATACCTACCTGCTGTCATATTAAGAGTTGTTAAAGAGGCACTAGGATTACCACCTGGTAATGTGCTTTCTGCTAAGGTAAAGTCATTACCTTTAATAAATAATCTGTTGTCTCCGCCTGTACCAAGTAATGTGACATTTGCTTGTATATTATTATATGCTACATTTGATGTTGAATAGTTGCTTGTTAATGTGCTGGTATTCAAAGGTATTTGCATAGCAGGATCTGTATATAAATTAAATGTTGTACTTGATTGTTTGTGGACATAATAAGTTCCATTTAATGCTGTTAATTCTGCATATAGATCGCTATTAGATGTTGCATTTATATTACCAATATTAAATTGTACATTAGCCAAATCTGCATTTGCACCTTGATAAGCACCTAACTCTTGTACATTACTACCTGGTGCTGTCCAACCAGTTGCATCTACATTGGCAGTTAATGTCTGATTAGTGTACAATTCATAAACATCAGATGAACTTGTTGGTTTTGTAAAGAATGTTTTGTTTAAAATATTTGCAGTAGCGACTGGATATGCCGATTGATTTTTATTTACAAATGTTATGCTATCCCCTACACCAAAATATTTTTCTTGTGCTGTACCTAATAGTGTTACTGTTGCTGGATTTGTTAATCCAATAGCACCAACATTTGCTTCTAAAGAATTCACATTTGAATTGATTTCGATGTTAGTTGCTGTTGTAACTTGAGCAGTTGTTCCTTTAGTAATTTGTGTTGCTGAATGTATTTCAGCAGGTGTATCTATATCACTAAATGCTGTAACATTTGCTATATTGGCACTACCTAAATCTTTATTAATTTTTGTTACAACTCTTTCTATACTTCTTTCGTTACCAAGATAAATGTCTTTGGTGCTTGATGTTGTATGGTCAGTGATACTGATATTTGTCAATGCATTTGCACCTGTTAAAGGTAAGTCAACTGTAGCACTACTACTTGCTACACCAAATGCTAGTACATCACTGAATTCTGATATAACAATGTTACCTGTTATTACTGCAACATTAGGCTTACTTGAATAACCATCACCACCGCTTGTAATTGTTACACTTTCTAATTGTGCATTAGCAAATAGTTTTGCTGTGGCTTTTGCGGCATTGCCAGACTTTGGCGGATCTATTTCTATTGTTGGTACACTATAATAAGTTGTATTTCTTTCAAACACAAAAATATTTGATACTGCACCAGTAATATTTTCAGGATATATTATTTCAACTTGTTGATTGTCTCTTGTAAATTTACTTTCGTCTAGTTTAATATCCATACTTTGGTGATTATAAACATCACCAAACTCGCCACGTTTGACCGCCCATTCTTCATAAAGTTCTATATTTTTATTTGTGTTTACAACATTAGATCTTATTAAACTTGTAAGTGAGTTTGCTGTACCTTTTGAATTTATCACGCCTTTGTGATATTCGTAGCCAACTCTATCGTCCACTTTGATATCTACATAATCATCTGTAGTTTGATATCCTATTAATCCTTTTGCTAATTCTGATTTCAACGGATCAAGCAATGTTGCGTCTTTGTCGTGGAATAGTCTAATACTATCTATTAATGTATCAAAGTTTGGTAATACAGCATCGCCTATGATAACTAAACCTTCTGCTTGATATCTTCCGTCCCAATTTTTACTTCTTTGAGTTTTTACTTCTAATCTTTCTTGTCTTACACCTAGTACGTTATCATTGATTACGTCATTGAAAACTGTTTTATTGTTAATTACAAAAGCATGTTCTACTAGTTCTGTGTGTAATAATATTCCATATATTCTATTATCTATAGGAGACACTTTAATTGTGTTATCTTCTCTTACAATTGAACAATCATCTGGTAAAATTACTTTTCCGTTTTCATCAACTATTGAAAACTGTTCATTAATTTGTCTTTGAATTTTTGCAATTTTTCCTGATGTACTTTCAAATGTTACTGTTTCCGATAATGGACTTAACTTAATACTTTCGCCCACAGCATGTGATTCTGTTGACCAGAATAAAAATCTTCTACCAGCAAGTATCCAATCATTTAAACTATTAATATCTACATCATATTCCCCAAAATCATATCCCATTTCTTTTTGCATTCTTCCTAAACTTACAAGGAAGTCAAATGTATCTTGAACATTTGTAAATACAGTATCATAGAAAACTTTTTCTGTCTCTCCAGTTCCTGATTGGAATACTGTTGCAGATGCTCCGCCTGTTGTAGGCAATGCACTTAAAACAGTCCATTGTGATAAATCAAAACTACCAGGTGTTAAATCATCTTTTGCCATGTAGAAGGAACCGCCGAATTTGATAATTTCATTTTTCAAATAATTTGTGCCAGTTTCAAATATGCTAAAGGATACAGGCTCGCCACCTTCTGACACGCCTTCTTTAGGACCTGCTTTATCACTTATTATTATTTCAAAAAATGGTGATACAGTATCGTAACCTGCTACAGAAAATCCGTCTGTTGTTTTTGTAATTTTTACACCAGTATAGAAATTTCTGCTGTTGTATGGACTTGTATGTAAATTAACTGTTACATCTTCTCTAGGTAGAACTTGACTTGCACTAAATCCATCTGTACTAATACTTTCACTAAAAACTTTTAATGTTTTATTGTTTACAAATCCTGCAAATTTATGACCCAATCTTGTGTCTAATGATTTGATTGGATTACCTATTTCGGTATTTGTAGATAGTGTGTAAAATCTTAAATACTGATCTATTAATGTAGTATAACCCAGCCTAGTGGTTATTTCATTTGTGTCGCTAACAAATCCATGTGGATCATAGTCTTGTCTTAATTTTCTGACTCCAGTATTTTTATCAACCAATTGTTCTGGTTGTACTGTTAATTTTTTTAGATTTCTATTATCATAAAATTGTTTTACAAACTCTCCTGGTCTTGCCAAATACAATGCTTCGGCTACAGCAAAAGGATAGTAACTAGATTTTCTCCAGGCATATTCTACCGGCGACATGTCGCCAAATGACCATTGTGAATCTATTCCTGGAGTTGTGCTTATAACACCTGTGTATAAAAAGTCTTGAGGAGATCTCAATGCACCTGCAGAATCAACAGGTAAGTATGAACTAATATTAGGTCTTGCCCAACGTTTGTAATAACCTTTTCTGCTACCTGCTGGTATGTAACCGTCTCTAACATTATTCCAAAATGCTGTATATGTACTTGTAATTGCATTAGGATATTGAGTGTCCCACCAACTTGGTTTTTTAACAAATCCAAACATTTCCCAAGGAGTAGTATTTGGAGTATCAGTATCATAATAAAAATTAAATATACCTCTCCAGTATCCAGGATTGTTTGGACCTACTGCATAATTCCAAGTAAATTCATTTGTGGAATCATGTACAGTATTTGTTCTGTAATCAACATTGCTTTCTTTTACCCATTTGTTAAAGTTTGTTTGTAAAAGTTTATTGTACTCTACCAGAGAGTAATCAGTTTCTGTGAAGAAACTTGGTCTTACGGTGTATTCATTTAGATCAATATATTCGCAAACTCTGTATTCATCGCAAATATTACTGTAAACTATTGTTTCAAATGCTAAAATAATTTCATCTATTTTATCGTTTTGTTTAATTACATAACTTCCGTCATGACATAAAATTACATCTTTATCCGTTTGATATGATGTGTCTGTAATAAATTGTGGCTGGAATGCTCTGTACATTCCTAGTTTAGGTAAACTTGTAGGTACACCTGCAGATTCACTATTTTCGTATGACCTTAATGTAATTTTATCATCTACTGCTAAAGTAACACTACTATCTAACTTGATGTCAAACGGTAATGAACTTTCTATTGTGTAATCTTTATCTGCACATAATACGGTATCATTGTGCAATAATATATGTAAATTTTTATTAAGTGCTACATTGGCAGTATTAGTAAATGTATAATCTTTTACAGTTACATTACTTACATTTAAACTTTCTAAAGTATAGTCTGTACCAATTGGCACCATGTAAGTTAAATCAAAACTATCTCTAGCAAGTTTTGTTGCCTTTAATGTTTTAAGAACTGTGTCTAAAATTTCTAAGTTTGTTTGCGACAAATAATCATTATTTTTTAAGTAAAGTTCTAAGTTTGTTAAAAATTTTCTTTTGAACTTATTGTATTCATCATTACCAAAACGTAATGAATTTATAATGTTTCTGTTTTCATTTTTACTTAAAAACAATGCATGTACTAAATCTGAATCTACTTGTCCAATGTTTATATCATTAATACTAAATGATTTGCTTGTATCTTTAAAATTGTTATTACCAGTAACTTTGCCAGTAAATCCAATTTGATTTTCTAATAATTTGTTTCCGTGTCCAACTAAATCGCTTAGTCTGGTATCTTTGATTTCTGTGTTAAGTGGATTATACTTTAATGCTCCGGGTATTTCAAAGAATCCGTATGCATCTATAGAAGTCTTTCTACCACCTTTGGTATATGTTTTTACATTTAAGACATCGGTATCTTTAGGTGAAACTGTTTCGTTAAATGTAAAGTCAAATGTTGCACCTACACCTGAACTACTTCCTGGTGAACTTACATAAGTTGAAGTAATGTTTCCTGGGTGTCCGACTAACTCGTTATATAATCCATAATTTGTTACTGAAATACTTTTTATTTGTCCGCCACCATTACTAATATTACCATCGAATGTTTCTGCGTCAGTAACTTTAATTTGTACATTTGAATTGCTTCCTGCAATACTTAATGTTAAAACATCATTTACGACATAACCCTGTCCAACATCTCTTAATGAAACGTTTTTTAAAGTTGGATTAAGAACTATGCCTATGGTATTTGATCTTATTCCAAAGTCTGAGTTTAGTTTTAATGTTGTATCATTAAGTTTGACTTTGATATCTTCGCCTTCGGGACTTGCACTTGTGGTAAAGAATCTTTCTTTGTCATTTATTGTATCTATTGAAATTACATCTTCGACATATTGTTTTGAATATGTTGGGTGTACATCTTCATGAAATTTAAAGTTTGAAATATCAAAATTACCAGCACTGATATTTGCATTTGCTACAAAATATTGACCTTCGTATTTTACAACCTCGTTTGCAAAATATGTTTGTGTATTTGCAAAGTCTCTATAATGTGTAGGTAAATTTATTGGATGCCAGTTATTTCTAAATCTTGTATTGTCATTGCCTTTATAATCTTGTTGCAAGTCTTTGAAAAACAAATAGCCTTTAATAGTAGAAGTTTCTGCCAATAAGTTTGCTTTATATGTTACTACATGGTGTCCTAAATGATTATGGAATGTTGGCTCACTACTAAATTTGCTTGTTTGATAAACTATGTTTGCATCTAATGTGCTATCATATGTTGTAGAACTTGTACTAGTTTTATCTGTGTTATATGTGAAAACAGGACATCCTGTAAAATTACTAAATGGGTATTTTGCAGGATCGTCTACTTTAACGCCTTCTGTATCATATAAGTTAAATTTTGGTTCTTGATTAACTTTGATTTTTTGTTGTGCTTGTTTCCATGCAGTACCATTCCAAAAGTAATCTAAACCTATGTTTGTACCTGTAACACTATAAACATGTCCACCTGTTGTAACTAAATTACTCAATGTGGCATCTTCAGTAAATGAAATTACACCACTATTATTTGTTACTCTATAAATCTTTTGTGCTATGCTAGTTTCGTCTTGTGGAAATATTATACTGGCATTTGCTGTAGCAGACGCACTATTAATAGGAAAGCCTAATGCTAATCCTACAAGGTCCTCTTTTTTCTTGTCTGCTATGATATCAACTTTTGTTAAAAATACGTTACCCCAATTATAAAGTTCTATGTCTCTATCAAATTCTATAATAGGCCTTGTTGCTCTTATTGCCGAAGTTGGTAATGCAAATCCTGTGGTATTGTCTTTTAAGGGTTCACGTAACTCATTTACATGCCACCAGTAATTTAACCTACTCCATGGATTTTTATTTTTAGCACCTTTTTCTACAACTAAGTAGTCTGCATTATCTTGAGTAGTACTAGCAGACCATGGCGTGGCGTCCCAACCAGATGTGGAATCTATATTAAATTGTATTTGCGGATTTATATAAGTGGAATGAAAATCATCAATAGCAAAGTTTGTGCTATGTATTACACCATCAGGCAAATAATATGTCAAGGATGACACATTAGCAAAAACTACATTTCCTGTACGTTGAGAACTATTACCTAAATATTTAACATTGTTTGTGACAGCATCTCCGACTTGTAATTGTAAATTACCTAGCCACATAGAAGAATTATCATGTGGTGCTACACTACTGGCAATGTTTCTCCAAGACTGTTTAAAGTCTCCGCCTGTTGATACTACATAGTCTCCTGGTAAATTAGAATCTGCATAATATTGATTTAAAACAGATTGTGTATATGT
>TARA_B100001057_G_scaffold476935_1_pt1 | contig 27629 bp, 12 predicted proteins | sample TARA_B100001057 | Tara Oceans TARA_B100001057 (sample SAMEA2621839) | marine metagenome | biome: marine biome (ENVO:00000447); feature: surface water layer (ENVO:00002042); material: "saline water (ENVO:00002010), including plankton (ENVO:xxxxxxxx)" | depth 5 m
CAGCGACCAGCAGCGCCTCCGTCTTGCTTTCATCATGGCGACTTCCCGCGCCCCCAATGACAGCGAAATACGTATTCTCACCGATACCCTGTCCGAACAGAGGAAAGAGTTTAGCGCTCATCCCGAACGCGCCAGCGAGTTCATCGCAAACGGGAAATCTCTTCCATCCTCTGATTACGACCCTGTCGAACTGGCCGCATGGACCTCTCTTGGAAGTATCCTTCTCAATCTTGATGAAACCATCTCTCGTGAGTAGCCTATGAGCGAAATCCAGAACTATCTCACGCGACGCACGTTCCTTGGCCGTACCTCATGCGGGCTCGGCGCTGCCGCCCTCTCTGATCTTTTCGCCTCTTCTCCGGCAGCTCTGGCCGCCAAATGCGCGGTCAAGACCAGTCACCCGGCGAAAGCCAAACGGGTGATCTATCTCCACATGTCGGGAGGCCCCTCTCAGCTGGAAACCTTTGATCCCAAACCCGGACTCTCACGTTGGGATGGAAAGCCTCTCCCTTCTGAGGTCATTGGAAACCAACGACTCACAACCATGACCAGCGGACAGGGAGCCCTCAATGTGATGGCCTCAAAGCATGAGTTCGCCAAGTGCGGACAGGCGGGGATGGATATGAACGTCCTCTTCAAACACATGCCCGAGATTGCGGATGACATCTGCCTGATCAGAAGTGCCACTACTGATCCGATAAATCACGATCCAGCCGTCACCTTCCTGCAGACCGGAAGCCCCTTGTCTGGGCGGCCCAGTATGGGCTCCTGGCTCAGTTACGGATTGGGCAGTGCCAACGAAAACCTACCCGCTTTTATCGTCCTCCTCTCGGGTGGAGGTCAACCCGTTCCTTCCCGCTACTGGCACAATGGATTCCTTCCCAGCAGACATCAGGGCGTAAAATTTCAGTCGTCTGGAGATCCGGTCCTCTTTCTCTCCAATCCCAAGGGGATGTCGAATCTAAATCGCAAACAAACGATCGATCGAATCAATGCTTTCAACCAACTCAAACATGAGCAGTCTGGCGACTCCGAAATCGAAGCCCGCATTGACGCCTTCCAACTGGCATACCGCATGCAAAGCTCAGTGCCGGGGCTTATGGATCTCTCGCAGGAGCCGAAAGAAGTTCTTGAAAGCTACGGAGCACAACCAGGTAAGGCCTCCTTTGCCTCAAACTGCCTTCTGGCTCGTCGCCTCGCCGAGGCGGGTGTTCGCTTTATTCAGCTCTATGACCGGGGGTGGGATCACCACGATGGGATAACCAACGCTATCAAGGGAAAGATCGCCTCCGTAGATCGACCTACCACGGCTCTTCTGAAAGATCTCAAGGAACGTGGCATGCTCGAGGAGACCCTCGTCATCTGGGGTGGAGAATTCGGTCGCACTACCTACGCTCAGACTCGCAACAAGAACTTTGGCAGGGATCATCATCCTGCCTGTTTCTCGATGTGGATGGCGGGGGGAGGAATACAACCGGGAATAGTCCATGGCCAGACCGACGAATTCAGTTACAATGTGACAGACAAAGCCGTTCACGTCCACGACCTGCAAGCTACGATTCTGCATCTTCTCGGTATCGACCATGAAGCTCTAACCTTCCGATTCAAGGGCCGCGATTTCCGCCTCACAGACGTTCATGGCAAGATCGTCACGGAAATCCTGTCCTAATTCATTACCGGATCGATGACCCGTCCCTCGCGTGGAGTTTCTTGCGGGTGACCTCACCATTTTGGGCAATGACCCCTGACCGCTGGAAAGTCGACTTCTTCGCAAGCGAATCATACCCGCTTATGGTAGGCCATTTTACTTTGCCAAGCAGATCATACGTCTATAAATCTCGCCAGGAACCACCACCTGGAACTCACCGCATGAATCCACTTGGAATCCCTCTCGCACAAATGTGCCTGATGGTATTTTTCATCCTGTTAATGCCGGAGTTAGTGCCCGCCGCCACCTACGAGCAGGATTTTAATTCCTATCCAAATGGCACCACTGATCTTCGCGATGGCACAGTGATCGTAGGATCGAGCGCCAGTGTCCAAAATGGGCGGCTGCAACTTACGCGGGACCGGGGAATCAGTGGATTTGCCAGCTTTTCAATTCCCGCTCTCGAAGGCTCTTCTCTTGGCTTCAGGGCTTCCTTTGACATCGAGCTCAATGACAGTATCAATTTCAATCCTCCAGCTGATGGATTCTCCTTTAACTATGGAAATGCTCCAATCGGCGACCGTGGTGCTGCAGAGGAAGGAATGAGAACTCGTCCGGCAGTCACTGAAAACCTCTCCTTCGAGGTGGATACGTGGATGAATGGAGATCCCGAACAGGGGGTGAATATATCCGGATTAAGCAATGGTTTGGATGTGGGCCAACTCGCTTTCACTAATGGCATCATCCTTAACGACGGCCAACGGGTGAGTGGAGCCATAGAAGTCGAATGGGACCCGGCAAGTGGCGCCTCGTTCAGGACGACCGGCTTGCAAACCAATGCGGAATTCTCCGCTATCGATACTGCAGAATTCATGGGTGATGATTCCTACACTTTTATAATTTCGGCCCGGGTGGGAGGAGCCAACCAGGACCTCTTCATAGACAATCTGATAATAGATACTGGCGCTCCCGGTGACCGGGACAACGACGGACTATCTGATTCCTATGAAATAGCGAACGGCCTTGATCCCAACGATGACGGAACCATCGGGGAAACCTCTCCAGGAGCCAAGGACGGTCCCCACGGTTCTCTCGGAGATCCCGATGGGGATGGCTTGAGTAACTCTCGGGAACGCGACCTCCGGACAAATCCGCAGGATGAAGATACCGACGGGGACGGCCTAATCGATAGCGCTGAGGATAATACTGGAATCTTTCTCAGCCCTTCGCGCACCGGCACAAACCCTCTGAACCCCGATAGTGACGGTGATGGGCTGCCTGATGCCGTCGAGAACCCAACCGTGCCATTCATTAACCACCAGCAACCAGGAACAGATCCGAACAACCCTGATACGGACGGCGATAGCATGGGAGATCGTGTAGAAATTGCAGGGGGCCGAAACCCTACCGTCTACACTGCTCCTCCCACTAGTTACTATCAGGATTTTGACAGCTATCCCAATGGCACGACTGACCTCGGGGACGGCACCGTCATAGCTGGAGCCGCCGCCAGCGTGGAGAACGGTCAACTCCGCCTCACAGTTGACGGTCAGAGGCTGGGGCGGTCGAGTTTCTCGATTCCCGCTCTCGGAGGATCATCCGAGGGATGGACCGCAAACTTCGATGTCACAATCGCCGATGGCCCGCTCCAGGATGGCCCGGCAGACGGATTCTCTCTAAACTACGGCAATGCACCGCTCGGAATACTCGGATCCGGCGAGGAGGGCATGCAAAACGAGGATAGAGTCACTGAAAACCTATCTTTTGAGGTCGATACCTGGCGGAACTTTGACACCGAACAGGGTTTGAGTATCTCGGGTAAGACGAGGGGGGCAGACGTTGGGAATCTATCCTTTCTGAACGGACCTATTCTCAGGGATGGCGCTACTGTCTCGGGAACTATTTCCGTCGTCTGGGACCCTGTCAATGGGGCCACTTTTATTACCACCGGTTTCGATACCAATGCTGAACTCATCGATATCAGCTCGGGCTCATTCGCTCCTGACGACTCTTACTCTTTTGTTATTTCAGCGCGAGTGGGCGATGCTACTCAAACCCTCCTCATTGATAACATTGAAATTTCAAGTGCCATGTCAGCGGAGAGGCAATTTGGTATTCGGAGCTTGGGTCGGAATCTTGAGCTCTCCTTTGAGAGCCAAGAGGGCAAGATCTATGACATTCTTGCAAGCTCCGACCCAGTCAACGAGGGAAACCCCGCTAGCTGGCGCGTCTGGCAGGAGAACATTGCTGCCACTGCCCCCCTCAACGTCGAGACCTTTCCTCGACCCACCGAAGAGAACCTCTTTATGGTTATCGTGGAAAGGGATGCTCCCCCGTTCTTCCTGGAGGACTTTGAGTCAGAACCGAATGGATGGACCGTAGGCTCCAATAACGTCAATCAGGACACCGTGTGGCAGCTTGGGCTACCGGCTGCCGGCACCGGCCCCTCCACTGGAGCTGACAGATCGACCCGCGCATTCACTACCAACCTTGGCAACTATGGAGACAATGCCGATATCTTTCTCCGATCTCCGGCGATTGACTTGACTCGCAAAAACTTTACCCGAGCCACTTTCATGATGGATCACTATCGTGATGCAGACGGCCTCGGCGACCTCTTCGGAATACGAGTTCTGCGAGCCCGGGATGACAGCATTCTCGCCAATATCGACCCGGACCCCTCAGTGTTTGATGCTGATTGGGTGCCCCTGAGTGAAGACCTCTCCCGCGTGGCCCTGGGAGAAGAAATCATTCTCGAATTCTGGTTCACCAGTGACGCTAGTGGCGACTCTTTCAGCGGATGGTCGATCGACAATGTGGCCATCGACGCCCGCTAAAATCATTCGTCTATCGATCGGATATCGACGACCTCCTTGGCCTGTAGCCCCGAAGAAGGTCAATAGCGACTGGCAACGCCAGATTATTTGGAGGGCCTGATTCTGATTTTACGGAACCGAACCTCGAAGCCCCCGGGGGAGTGGTATTGCAATCCAATGACTCCGCTAGAAGCGCTCTTCTTCGGATCCTTGTCATCAAACTCGATGGTAACAACCCCATTAAGCTCCTGCGTCAACTTTGACCCTTTCGCTGTGATCAGATACTTATTCCAGCCGTTGTCCTTCTTTATCGTGGGTTTATTCTTATAGGTGCCCGCAAGCACGCCACGGCCCCTCTCCTCGTAAAGCTTTCCATACCAACCGTTTCCGATATCCGCCTGATATCCACTGACCACCCATTTATTGGCCCCGCTCTCAGACTGTTTGGAACGAACTTGGATACCGCTATTCCCCTTTCCGTCCACAAGGACCCATTCTGCCTCCAATTCGAAATCAGCGAATGGATGCTGATAGATAAGAAACGTATTTCCTCCCTTAAGCTTATCAATCTGCCCCGAGATATATCCTTCTTTTACTCGCCATACGTCAGGGCTCCCGCTCCACCCGTTGAGGTCCTTTCCATTGAAAAGAGTGATCCATCCGTCCTTATCGGGCTTCGGTAATGCGTGGTGCTCGGCAAAAAGAGAGCTGAAAGGAAGAGTGAGAGAAATTGTGAGGGCGACTATGTGTTTCATTTTTCGATGTGTCTGGCGATTTTCCAGATGCAGTAGCCAGACGCGAGCATTTTCATACTCCACTCATGAGGTGCCAAATCGCCTCCTTTGAAAGAGAACACTTCACTTACAGGCGGAAGGGAGCTTCAATTCCCTGTCCATGACCTCCTCGAACACCACCCGGGATGAACTGCGAGTTCAAGGCTTCGACCTGATCGACGAGACCCTGTCCTACCTGATTTCCTGTCTTTCCGATGCATTGAAGTCTCTCGGTGAAAATGAGCTTATACCCTATATTCCATGGAGTGGACAGGTCCCCGAGGGCGAATTACCCAAGGGCACACAGCAGTTGTATTCGGTGGGTTTCCAGCTTCTCAACATGGTCGAGGAGCGAGTGGCCTCCGCCATCAGGCGAGAGCGAGAAAAAGAATTGGGGGCCGATTCCATTCGCGGTCTCTGGCCCCACGCCCTGAAGGATATGACCGCGGCTGGACTCTCCCCCGATGATATTATCAAGGTCCTGGGAGATGTGAGCGTCCAACCTGTCCTGACCGCCCACCCGACTGAGGCCAAGCGAAGTTCCATCCGCGAGCGCCTCCGCGCTCTCTACAACCAGCTGGTGCGAAGCGAGTATCCAAAATACACGGAACGGGAGCGCCGACGAATCCGGGAGCGAATGGTTACCGCGCTGGAGAGCTTGTGGCGCACGGGAGAAATCCATCTTGTTCGCCCTGATATTTACCATGAACTCAATGAGGCTATTCACTACCTGCGCGATCTATTCCCCGCATCCCTGAACCGCCTTGACCTTCACTTTACGGAAGCGTGGCGCGATGCGGGATTTCCACTGGAGAAACTTCGCGAGGCAGGAAATATCCCGAGTCTCTCTTTCGGAACCTGGATTGGCGGGGATCGCGACGGCCATCCTCTCGTTACGCCCGAGGTAACAGAACGCTCTCTTGAGCTTCTCCGCGATGCCGCACTCGAACTGCTTCACCGGGAGATCACCAATCTTGCCTCAATCCTGACACTCTCTATTCATCACAATGAAGTCCCTGAGGAATTACAGAACCGTATTCTAGAACTCGGCCTCTCTCTTCATGACGAGGACGTCGTCAACAAGCTCCAGCATCAGGTCGGCCAGGAGCCATGGCGTCATCTGGCGTGCCTCATGGCTGCCCAACTGAAAGCCCAGATCGATGGCGCACCTGGCTACTCAAATCCCGAGGCCCTTGCCCATGATCTCGAATTAATTTCTGAAAGTATCATTGCGAATGGGTGTGCGCTTATTGAGGAGCAGCACATCCGCCCGCTCCGGCACAAACTTGAAATTTTCGGCTTCCACCTTGCCGCCCTTGAAATCAGGCAAAACTCCGATTTCCATGATCGCGCGATTTCGCAATTACTCGCAGCTGCAGGGGTAGAGGATGGCGCACACTATGCGGAATGGCCTGAAGACAAACGGGTAGCGTTTCTCAACGAAGAACTACAATCTACCCGACCGTTTCTGCACGACAGCCTCGATGCAGGCAAGGAGGCAACTCTCGTACTCGACTCCTACCGCGTCATCGCAGCGCACCTTGAAGAAAATGGTCCAGCAGGAATTGGAGGCCTGATTGTTTCAATGACTCGCCAGGTATCCGACCTTCTTGGTGTCTTTCTTCTGGCCCGGGAAGCTGGACTGATGACTCCTGCGGCAGAGGGGCTCAGCTGCCCTCTTGAAGTCGTTCCGTTATTCGAAACCATCGACGATCTCCATCGGGCACCCGGAATTCTCGACCAATTTCTCAGCCATCCGATCGTGAAGAGACGGCGCTCGGGAGAACAGCAGGTCATGCTCGGCTACTCGGACTCCAATAAGGACTGTGGCATCCTAGCCGCTGCCTGGGCCCTCAACCAGGGACAGAAAAACCTCTCAGAAGTAGCGCGCCGGCATAACATAAAACTACGATACTTTCACGGACGCGGTGGCACGATCTCTCGTGGCGCTGGACCAACGCACTGGTTCATGGCCTCTCTCCCTCATGGCTCATTGAGTGGCGGGTTTCGAATGACCGAGCAAGGCGAAACAATTGCACAGAAATACGCTAACCTTGCCAACGCCACCTATCATCTGGAACTCCTTCTCGCCGGCACCGCTATTACAACTGCAATTCACAGCAGCCCAGAGAGCCGCAGGGATCCGGCGGAAGATTTCCTTCCTGACCTGTCCAAGGCGAGTCAGGAGGCCTACCAGACACTGCTCCGCTCCGATGGTTTTATCGATTTCTATCGACAGGTCACCCCCATCGATGCGCTGGAGAACTCCTGCATTGGTTCCCGCCCAACCCGGAGAACAGGCAAAAAGGGTCACTCCATCGATGATCTCAGAGCGATCCCATGGGTCTTCTCATGGACACAGGCCCGTTTCTATCTACCCGGATGGTTCGGAGTTGGCACAGCCCTTGAGTCTCTAAAAACGCAGCGACCGGAACGTTTCCTTCGACTCAAGGAGGAATTTCGCGAGTCCTCCTTCCTCGGCTATACCTTAACCAACGTCGAAACCAATCTGGCTTCCGCAAACCTGGAGGTGATGACCCAGTATTCTTCGCTGGTAGAAGACGAGTCCCTGAGAGACCGCTTCATGAAAATCATTGTCGCCGAATTCAATCGCACCCGTGAACTCCTGACTGAACTCTACGATGGGGACATCCTTAAGCGAAGGCCCCGGATGGCAAAAACACTCGAGATCCGTGAAGCTCCACTAAAGGTTCTTCATCAGCAACAGGTCTCGCTTCTCAGGGAATGGCGCCAACAAATCCAGTCTGGTGGGGAGGCAGAGGCAGAAGCCCTACTGCCGCGCATGCTCCTTTCCATCAACGCCATTGCAGCTGGGTTGCGGACGACCGGCTAACAGGCCATCGCGACGAGGAGAAGGCTCCCTCAGTTGGGATCATCATCTGGATCCCTTGTCCACACCACACTGCTTCCTTCCTCCAGAGTTTTCACCTGCCCACTTCCGGTCAGGATGTCCCTCGGAGACTTTACCTCAACGTGTCCATCCGCGAACAGAAGAAGACCTTTCTGGTTATGCCTCCCGGCGAACGCCTTCGGTCCCGCTTTTGGAGAGGCTGAGAAGTTGGCCTGTGACCGTATTACCTTTTCGTCTTTCGGCATTCCCCGCTCCAGAAAAATGACAGTACTCGCTGGAGCCTGAATCGAGGCCAATGTCCCCTGAGGCTTTTCCCCCGTGTCGTTGTCCCTGCGCTGCAGACGACTATTCATCCCAATTGCAAACATCGGATTCTCCAGCTTCTTTTCGCTCTTCGGGTAGGGTGCGCCAGGAACAAAAAGCGGATAGCCGTCCTCGTAAAAGAGTTGAGGCTTCCCCGCCTCCCCAATCTCACCCACAGACTTTCGCGCCATATTCAAGATGAGGGCATTGTACCACACCTCACTCGCGGCCTCCTCCGACGCAGCCTGCCACGTATCGCCTGATCCAGAGTGGTTTTCCCGAGGCAGCAACCCTCCATTTTCGCCCGTGTAGGCGACGAAGGCAGCACCCAAGTCCTTGATCTTCTGAGTAGCTCTCACCTGCTGAGCCTTCTCACGCCCATTTCTCATCACCTGCATGGTGAGCCCGGCAAGAACCATCACAACCGAGATCGCCACCAACAATTCCATCGCCGTAAACCCGGAAAGGTGGGTAGCGCGAGTCGTCAATCGGCTCGTTGTTTTCATGGATTTCGATCAATGCGCACTTCTACCGGAGTGCGTCATGGGGGGGAAGGTGGCAGACCGGGAGTTTGTCTGAATTCACCCTATTAGGCAAGCCGGCTTTGACTGCATGCTTTTCCCCTTAGGCCTGCAAATCATGGTGTTCCCGGTAACAGTCCTACCCGAAAAAGGTAATTACCCGCAAATTCCCTGATTTTGGGTCAATTGAATCCGCCTAACTGCAAGGAATTAGGCTTGTTGGCAAACCAGATACAAAACAAAGTGCCTTACCTTTTCAGAGGCTGCGCCTGTCTTCGATGAACTCACACACAGAATCCCCCAGTAGACTCACCCTGTCCCGTTTTTTTACCTGGTCCTTGGGATTCCTCCTCGCTTCATCCATGTCCTTCGCTGGTGTTGCCTCGCCTCCAGTTGTTGAAATGGCACTCTCTCCCGATACTGTGGGTATTGGGAGTAGTAGTGAACTTACCATCACGGTAGACAACACGGTCAATCCCGGCCCGATCAGCCAACTAGCCTTCACTCTGCCAATGCCGGCAGGCGTCACTGTCAGGGCTCTTTCCTCGGAATGCGGCGGCACCTTAACGACCGAGAATAATGGAAGCCTGCTCAGGTTTTCCGGCGGGGTGGTCGAAACCAGCTCAACATGTGAAATTAAAGCATTGGTTACTCAGAATATCAGGGGCCCCCATAATCTCACGATTGATGACTTCACCTCTGAAGTCGGACCCAGCGCTCCTTCATTCACCACCTTATTCACCTCGTCAGAATTGGTTCTGGGATTTAGCAAGCGCTTCGTTCCGGACCTTGTCCCACTTGGTGGCAGATCGACTTTGATCTATACCATAGAAAATCAGGGCACGGCAGACGCTTACAACTTATCCTTCAGCGACTTTTTTCCTCCAGGCATTGCTATTGCAACGCCTCCATCGGTCTCAACCAACTGTCCGGGTATCAGCATCACAGCAATCAATGGCACTCAGGCGATCGAGGTCTCCCCCGAGGATCCCATCCCTCTTCCGGCAGGAGAAACATGCACTCTCACTCTGGAGGTGGTTGGCGTCGCTCCAGGAATTCATCTTAGCGTTTCCAGTAATCTGACTGCCGTAGGAGCCATTGGAGGCGACCAGGTTTCCGGAGGATCGGCGGTAGCTGAACTCGAGGTCATCGATCCTTCCTCTATTCTCAACGTATCCTTTGAAAAAGAGTTCCTGGATAATCCTATCGCCCCGGGGGAATCTGGCACCCTGCTGTTTTCGATCACGAACAACAGTGCCACTGACACAATCACCAACCTCCAGTTTACGGATGATCTGGAAGCTACGCTTTCCGGACTGGTGGCCACTGAAATCCCCACAAGTGGGGGAGCCATTGTGCAAACAGGGTTCGACGGAGATGCAGGGGGCGGAGGCCCCTTGATTACAGAAGCCTGGGATTACCTTGACCGTATTGAGAACGAAAATGGCAATAGCGATGGTTACCCTGTTGATCAGAACGGAAATGCATGGAATTCGGTAGGATTTGACGTTGCCACATCCAACATCGGCCCCTGGGAGTCAGAGGATGTTCCCATTCAGGTCGGAGGTATTGATGGGTTTCCCGGAGCGCCAGACCTCCTGTTTGGCATCGGAGCCGCGGCCAATGGCCAGAACTTGATCACCACTTATCTTTTTCGAAATACCTTTGAGATTTCAGCAGATCAGCTGACGGAAACGGAGTGGCTTGCCAATTATCTCCTGGACGACGGCGGGGTGATCTACATCAACGGCACTGAAGTCTTTCGAACACCGAGCATGCCGGCCGGAGCGATTGAAACCACCACCCTCTCGGGTCTTGGAGACGAGAGTGGATTCTCAACGGGCAATCTGAATCTTAGCGGGGTTCTGGTTGAGGGAACGAATTCTATTGCAGTTGAAGTCCACCAAAACACTCTCGAGAGCAGCGATGTAGGCTTTCAAGTTCAACTCCTGCCCGGGTCTCAGGCCGTCGCGGGTGGATTTACATATGTAGATGACCCTTTTCAGGGCACTCCCGATCCAGACTTCTCATCGGGAGAGGTGGACCCGACCGGCGGCTTTCAGGGCGGGGCCTTGCGGGTTCAGACAGGCGGCCAGAATTTCTTTGCTAATTTCTTCTCTCCTGAGAGCTCCGGCGGGTGGAGCCGGGAGTTCACGCTCGAGGAAACTGCTCTTACCACTATTAACTTTCGATACCGTCTGAACGTTGCCGGAGACTTTGATAACAATGAGTATGGGGAGGCTGTTCTCACTGTCGACGGCATCCGTTATGGAGATGGCCCCGATAACTCCCTCCTTCGTTTCAATGGCAGTAACGACAACCAAGTTGCATCCGATTCTGGATGGCGGGAGGCCTCTATCGAAATTCCCCTGAACGCGGGAACGCACACTCTTGTTATCGGCGCCTATGCAAATCGCACCACCTCTGAGACTGAGGTTGCTCAGGCGTGGTTTGACAACTTCTCTATCGAGGTTCCAGAAATCAATATCGAGCCGTGTGGCCCTGGCTCCAGCATATCGGGCACAAACCTGCTATTGATAGAGGGCGGGAGCTTGGCACCTGGTCAAACCTGCTCCTTTCCGGTAGAAGTCACGGTCCCTATCGATGCCGCATTTGGCCCTCACTTTAACGTGACGAGCCGTCTGAGCGCTGATGTCAATGGGGAGCCCAAGATTGGACTTCCTGCAACTGATACCCTCGTGGTGGAGCCAGTCGCTCCCACGATCAGCAAGGCTTTCACTCCCAACGCGATTTCCGCAGGAGGGCAGAGCAGGGTGACCTACACAATTGATAATACTGCCAGCGCAATTGACGCTCGAGACCTCGCTTTCTCCGACGTATTGCCCGAGGGCCTCAGCATGGCAGGAGGGGACGTAGCCCCCGGGGTAGCACTGCCCGTCGAAACCTTCAATTGTGGAGAAGGAGGTATTTTTTCTCTCTCATCCAGCACGAACACGTTTACTGTCAGTGGAAGCGCAGTCGTTCCCGCCGGTGCCATCTGCACCATCAGTTTCGAGGTAGCTACCAGCAACGTATCGGCCGGAATCTATGGCAGCACTACCAGCGAGCTGACGTCATCGCTGGGAGTCAGCCCCGGAGCCAGTGCCGATCTGACCCTCGTGGCTCCCCCCTTATTTACTCAGGAGTTTTCGCCTGACTTTAACGCTGGTCAGGTCGGAATCCTTACCTTCACTATCGATAACAGTACTTCACCGCTCGACGCCACAAATCTGTCATTCACCAACACCTTACCGGACGGCCTTATTCTCTCGAACCCGGTAAATTTTTCCAGCACCTGCGTAGGAGGCACTGCAAGTGCCGGTCCGGGAGGCTCCCTGCTCTCCTACTCCAATGGCACTGTTCCAGCCGGTGGGCGGTGTACTCTTCAGGTCGAAGTCACCAGTCTTGAGGGTGGAACCTTCGTCAACACTACCGGCGAACTTACCAGCTCACTTGGCAGCAGTGGACCCTCAGTAGACACTCTGATTGTAAGTCCGATCGTCAACGTCAGCCTCAGTCAGAGCGAATCAGCTGACCCCATCATTGCGGGAACAGGAGGGCTTACCTACACGGTGTTGGTGACCAATCAGGGACCTTCGACTGCAACCGAACTCACCATCAGCGAGGATCTCGATATTCTAACCAGTGGAGTATCGATCGCCGGCATCACCCCGGATCAGGGAGTCTACAATAAGGGCGTCTGGACACTCCCCTCCCTTCCTGCGGGAACTACCGCCAGCTTGACGGTAAGCCTCTCTGTGGATCCGGCAGCCAACGAGGGCGTAGAAGTAATCACCAGCACCGCGACTCTGACAGGAGTCACTCAGACAAACATCGCAACGGCAACATCAGTCTCAGATGCCACATCCATCATCACGAGATCCGACCTTCAGGTAACGAACATGGGACTGAACAATCCAGTGACCGCTGGATCAGGCCCCCTGAATCTTGAATACATGGTGACCGTAACCAATCTTGGTCCCTCCTTTGCAAGCAATGTATCCCTTGAGAACAGCCTGAACTTGCCCCCCGGCGTCACTCTGGAGGAGACCGAGCCATTAGCTGGAACGAATACCGAAAGCACAGGTGAATCTGTCATCTGGTCGGTAGGAGATCTTTCGGTAGGTAGCACCTCATTAGTGCGCCTGCGGTTTACCGTAGGACCCTCGACAGAGGCCGGAGCTGACGTAATCACGAATGTTGCCTCGGTAGTTTCTGTCGAACAGACGGATGTCAATCCACAGAATAATACAGTTTCATCCAGTACGTCTGTTCGAAGAGAGGCCGATATTACTATTGAGGTAGCTGAGTCACGGGACCCGGTTCTCGCCGGATATTCAGAGAGTGGCAGCCCGGGCAATCTCTCTCATGTCATCTCTGTAAGCAATAGTGGTCCAAGTGATGCCAGCAACCTTGCGATTCGCCTCGAATCAATCTCTCCTCCCGGCACCACGATTGTCAGTTTTGGCCCCGGGGAAGCGACCCTGCCACCTGTCCTGTCCATTGCCGACCTTGCAAGAGGGGAGACCATAACTTACGGAATCCTCTACGACGTATCCTCCATCGCTCCAGCTGGAATAGACACGATTGTGAGCTCTGCAGAGCTCGTATCCTTCGAAGGAGAGATCATCAACCCGGAAGATGACTCTGACTCCGTGGCAACAAGCGTAATCAGTCCCGAAAGCATGGAAATCGGCGTGGGCAGTATCACTCTTGACCTTCAGACCGCTCTGCTGAAGCAGACCATTACTGTAACCAACAATAATCCTCTCGATATTCCAGCATTTCGTGTCTTGGTCAATGGACTACCCGGAGACGTTACGGTGCACAATGCTCAGGGGGCATCCGGGGGCGCTCCCTTCCTTCTCTACAACCAGCCTCTTGCGGTAGGCGAAAGCATCGACCTCGTCGTTGAATACTTTCAAATCACTGCGAGCGGTGGATTCCAACCAGAATTCCAGATTGAGCTCGTCGACTCTGCCGGAGAGGCCTTCTCCATTGCCGGAATCGAGTTAAATCGGGTAGCCTCCCTCCCCAATGAAGACAAGTTGTTGGAGTTTGTCTCTACCGTAGGAGAGGTCTACACCATTCAATACAGCCGGGACGGCGAAAACTGGCTCAATGTTGTTCCCGACATCATTGCTGGAGCAAACGTTACCCAGTGGGTAGACAATGGCCCCCCTAAAACCTCGAGTCACCCAAGCACAACAGCAAACCGTTTCTACAGGGTCATCCGCAAGGCGCCGTAATCCAGAACCTTGAACTGTCTTTTACCTCTTCACCATGAATACAAGAATCGGACTCGCATTCCTCACTTCCCTTCTGGCTCCTCTCTCGATCATCACGGCAGGAGATGGAGTTTCGACGGCTAAGGATGCTCTCTCGCCATCAGCCAAGGAGGCGATCCCGTCTGCTAAGGGCGCGATCCCCTCTGCTAAGGGCGCGATCCCGTCTGCTAAGGGCGCGATCCCGCCTGCTAAGGGCGCGATCCCGTCTGCCAAGGGCGCGATCCCGTCTGCCAAGGAAGTTATTCAGCCCTCATCTAAATCAGGCAAAGGCATCATCCCTGTTTCACCGCAATCCCATCAAGGTCGGTGGACCCTTGGTGCGGGGATGTCGTGGCGTAATATCGGAGAAGTCGGTTTCCGTACGGGAATCAGCGACTTTACCGTCCCCAGCCTTTTCCAGCCGAGCAGCAGTCCCGTGCCTGGCATCGGACCTGCGGAGGGACCCGCCGCGCGCATCTACGACAATGGCTTTGTCCGTCCCGACGCCCGGTCAACACGGACCACCGACTACGGTTATAATGAGCTCGCACAGATTCAAGGCAACACCCTCTCTTTCACTGCATCGGGAGGAGAGCGCCAGGAGGTGGGCCAATCATCCACTGCTGCAGCAACAGGGTGGAATGAGGAAGCAGATCACGTATCGGCGCCCTACCTGAAATTACGCTACCAGAGCGATCTCGGAAACGGATGGAGTGCGGGACCATCCATTCATGTCTCCTTTGCTGAAATCAACGGCTCCCGCCGGGGCCTCAATACGATCTCTGCCAGTGAGCAGATGGACACCTTCGATATTACAGCCACGGATGTGTACGATATCAGCGGACTCGATCTTCCTCGGGAGGTCCCCTACACGGGAGCTCCGAACATCGTCGCCCCACTGGTCCCCAACCAACCTATCGCTGGCAGTCGACTCTTCACACCCACCCTGCGAACCTCAGACATCGCGCTGTGGAACGATACCATCGACGAATCACTCGATCTTGATACATGGAGTCTGGCGTTCGGCGCAGAGGCCTCCTACCGGTTCGACAACCGATTTCATGCCTCATTGGGAGCTGGCATTGCACTCAATGTTGCATCGTGGAAAGCAATGCGCAGCAATCAACTCCTCCAGCAGATCAACAATGGTGCCCCTGTGGTTATCGACAGCTCTTCCGCTGACAATATCGGCAGTTCAATTCTCTGGGGCTTTTACCTTCAAGCCTCTGCCGGATATCAGCTCAACGAAAGCTGGTCTCTTGAAGTCAACCTGCGTCACGACCACACGGAGGACCTGAATGGTAGTGTTGGAGGCAGCTTGTTCGATGTGGACCTCAGTGGGTTCAGCGCGGGACTGGGCCTCGGATACAGCTTCTAGCAATTGATTATAACACGGGACGGAGCGGCTTTCCCACCGCTCAAATACTGCCGCTAGGCCCGAAGGCACGCAGGAGATTCAGACTCGCTCCATGTAGACCTTTGATCACACCAGATCCTTCCAGACGTGACCGTGGACGTCTGTGAGCCTGAGATCCCGTCCACTCCACCGGAAGGTCAGCTTTTCATGGTCTATTCCAAGCTGGTGCAGGACTGTGGCCCACAAATCGTAGACGGTCGCAATATCTACCGCGGCCTTGTAGCCGAATTCGTCGGTTGCTCCATGGGCCTGGCCTCCCTTCATTCCTCCACCGGCCATCCAGGCACTGAACCCAAAGGGATCATGATCACGACCGTGCCCTCCTTGTGAGAAGGGAGCACGCCCAAACTCACCAGTAAACACTACGAGAGTCTCTTCCAGCATTCCACGTTCCTTGAGGTCCTTGAGGAGGGCTGCGATAGGTCCGTCGACCTGACCAGCCATTGCTCCATGGCCCCGCTTGAGGTCCCCGTGCTGGTCCCAAGGGTTTCCCCCACCACCCGCTCCGATTCCATAGCTGGCACATGATAGCTCCACAAAGCGCACGCCCCGCTCCACCAGGCGTCGAGCCATGAGACACTGCCGCGCATACTGAGCCTTGTTATCGTCCTTGCTATCGATCCCATACATTTCACGAGTAGCCTCAGTTTCCTTGCTGATATCCGTTAATTCAGGAACTGCCTGCTGCATCAGAAAAGCGGTCTCCGCATTCTTGATTGATGAGATAACCGCATCCTTCGCCGCGGTCCGCTCGGAAAAGCGGCGATCCAGTGTCCCGATCAGATCCAGAGCCCGGCGCTGCTCAGCCTTCAGCATGGATGGATTGATGTTGGGAACCGCCTGCTTGTCCGTGATGTTGAAGATGGAACCCTGGGTGGTGGCGGGCAGAAAGGCATTACCGAAGATACTCACTCCACCATGAGGAATGGCGGCTTTGTTCGAGCGAAGAACAACATATCCAGGCAGGTTCGGATTCTCCGTTCCACATCCATAGGTCACCCACGACCCAGCGCTGGGATAGCCTAGGAAGGGAAAGCCGGTGTGCATGAAGAAATTGCCCTGGGAGTGCTCACTGAACTTGGCTGTCATTGAGCGTACGATCGCGAGGTCATCCGCACATTCCGCGATCTTGGGAAACATGTCCGTCATTTGCAGACCCGATTGCCCCCACTTTTTTGCCTCCCATGGCGAAGCCATGATGTTACCTACTGCATCAAACTGTGTCCTCTCAATTGCCATGGGCAGCGGCTTGCCATGCATCTCCTTGAGAATCGGCTTGGGATCGAACGAATCCACATGGGAAAACCCTCCGGACATGTAGCACAAAATGACGGACTTTGCTTTTTGCTGATGGTGGAGTCTGGGACCACTCAATTCCGCAGCTTGTCCCTTGTTGATCAGACTCGAGAGCGCAAGGGCACTCACTCCTCCCGAAGTCAGCCTGAGAAACTCCCGCCTGTCAGCCGCGAGGGCTGGACGAGCTGGGTCATGAGAAGAGAAGTTGGGGTCAGTAGACATATATCAGTTCCTTCGAATTAAGAATTGCATGCGCAATCTTGAAATAGGGATCTCCACCCGCATTGAGAGCCTCGCGGGTGCTCTCAATTTCTTGGTCAACCTTTGCGAGTTGCTGTTCGAGCAGGGAAATCTCTCCATCGAGACGCTCAACAGCCTCTTTCCGAGCAGAGGACATGGCCTCCGCCAGCAAACCCTCTGTGACCACTTCCAGAAGGGTTCCCGAAGAAGCCGCTGCGGCCTCCTGCGGAGTGAGCGCCCGGTCATACAGCCTCGCCTCGAAGATGCGACCTGTCAGCGATCTTCCCGGACCACCTGGGGAAAGGCCATGCCGGGTCCCAAAGACAACCTGCGCCTTGCCCTTCTGGTATTCCACCCTGCCCTTGCTGATCGGTTGCCCATACACCTTTCCATCCCGGTAGGCGATCGTTGTCCCATCTGCCTTGTAGACCATGATCATCCGGACTGGCCGCTTGTCGGCCTCGATATCCTCGCTCCCCCCAAAGGGTGCGGTACGAGCATGTTTGTCGCTTCCAGTGAGCCAGGTCCTTGAAGATACCTCCGCATAGACGATGCCATCAAATACCTTACCGTCGGATCTCTGTATGCTCATCGCTCCCCCGCCAGACTGGTTCCCATTGTCTAACTGAACCTGGACCTCGAGGGTGAATTCGCGCAGATCCTTCGAGATCGGTCTCGTCCAGATACCTCCCCCCCTCAGGAACACGGATCCGTCGATCACTTTGGCTGCTCCCTTGGCATCTCCATCCATTCCTCCCACCGAATCCTTCATATCCCCTTCGAAGTCCCAGCGCGCTAACGGCATAAGATCAATCTGGACTTCTCCCTGCTCTTTCTGGGCTTCATTTCTCGCATCAACTTCCGCCTGCAAGCGAGACCGAACAGGAGCAATCTGCTCCTCCCGACCACGCCGTAGGGCTGCAAGCTTCTCTCTGAGCTTTTCCCGATCATTTACGAGCTTCGGCAGTTTATCGCTCACTTTACCCGAAAGATAATCAAGGCAGGCCGTGACTTCTTCTTCACTTGCCGGACGTGCGTAGGCCTGCATGAATAATTTCTGGATCCTTTCCCGATCCGACTTCAGGTCTGGATCCCTCTTCACCCGGTCACTCCATTGCTGGGCGGCTCTCTTAGTCGTCTCCCCATTCATCAGCATGAGGGCCTGAGCGGGAACATTGGTTACATTGCGAACTCCCACCGTACTTGTCGGAATCGGGTAGTTGAAAGTGGTGAGGAAGCGGTTCAGACCGTTACGCTTTTGCCCCGTATAGATGGCGCGCTGGCTGGCCTCGTTATTCGCCACAAAGCGAATCGTGTCCAATACCGCCTCCGCGTCCAGCCGACGTGGCGTGTAGTAGGCGAGATGGAGGTTGCCGTCATCTTTCCCAAGATTCACCACAGGCTCGGTGCTGGCCGAGCGAAAGGCTCGGCTCATGACCAGCTGACGTACTGTTCGCTTCATGGACCAGCCATTTTCACGGAAATCGAGGGCGAGATGGTCAAGAAGGCTCTGATGACTTGGTTCACTTCCCAACCGCCCAAAATTATCGGCCGATGCAACTAGTCCCCGTCCAAAAACATGGTGCCAGAGCCTGTTTACAATGACACGGGCAGTTAACGGATTCTCATCTCTCACCAAATCCTCTGCCAACTCCCGACGCCCGCTTCCCTTCTTAGTGTAGATCCTGCCCCCGAACACTTCGAGGAAGCCCCGCTCCACCGGGCTTTTTTCACTCTTATAGTCACCACGATCAAGAAGCGGTTGGTCCCAAGGCTGACCATCCATTACCCCAGGCACCCTGACAGGACTTCGGATCTCGCTTTCCAGTTTGCGGTAGCGCTCCACCAGCTCCCTCACCTCGTCAGGAAGCTCAGCAAGTTCCCCCGGAAGAATTCCCCGTGCCACCATGGAGTGGAGCAGGAGCGCCTGCGGATCTTTCATGGTTTTGCTTACCCAGCCCTTGAGGGCATCCAACAGCGAACGGCGATAAAACTCCTCAAGGGATGCCTGGTCCTTCACCTCGCTAAGGTCACCGGGCAGAGCCATCATAGGGGCTCCTAGCTCACGCATGGCTTCGTCACCTGCATAGACCTCGAACACCCCAAACCAGGACCTTGGGCTCCCCCCATTCCGGAAGGTGGAATCGGATGAGGTGTTGATATGGTAATAACCCTTCTCCCCGTTCCAATATTTGTATTTATTCAGATTGACCCAGCTGACCTCAGAGCGCAGTCCGGGAGTAGGATGAAGTCCCCCGTGAGAAAGGGGATAGCTCCGCAGGGTAAAGCGGGCAATCGACCCTTCTCCCATTGCCCGGATGGAATTCCGCCCGCCTTTGGCCAGATGGAAGACCGAGCTCAGGGTCGCACTGTGCTTATCGGAAATCATGTGGGAGTAGATTCCAGAGGGATAGATTGCCTTGAGTATTCTTCCGCCTTCCGGGGCCACAACAAATGATCCGGCTGGGCTCACCGCATCACTGAGTCCATTCCCACTCTTAAACCAGCGGTCATAACCAGACTGCTCCCGGAGATCCGCGTAGAAGGTTGCATTCCCCTTGACCTTTCGGTTGTGCTCTAGCCCTTCATCATATGCTTTTCGCATCCGAGCCAGCTCTGCTACTAGTGGATCCGGATCCTGATCCTTGAGCTTGGCCCAACCAGCCAAAGGATCCGTATCCGGGACCTTCTCCAGCTTGGCCTCCTTCAATTTCTCCATTGCTACACCGACTTTCTCCTTCCAATGCCGCCCGAGAGCACCCCGAATCTGCTCCTTGAGCTTCTCCAGCTCTGCCCTGTGAAGATCATTCAGCCTTGGTGAATCCACATTCACGATCGCAGGGCGGCTGCTTACCATCATTCCGTAGAACTTGTAGTAGTCCTTCTGACTGATCGGGTCGAATTTGTGATTATGGCACCGTGCGCAGGAGACCGTTAGGCCCAAGGTCGCCTTTGTCAGAACATCTACCGCATTATCAGTGAAGGTTATCTGCTCATCGTAGGCATCGGTAACTCCGAAACCGTGAGGAACCATCCGGAAATGAGCAGGTCCAATGGCACTCTCGTTGAGCCCCTCGTCCTCATTAACCCTCGGATTTTCCAGCAAGTCTCCTGCCACTGCTTCCCGCAGGAGCTGGTCATAGGGAACATCCTCATTCAGCGCGCGGATCACATAGTCACGGTAGCGCTGTGCGTAGGGAACATTAGGGTCTCCTTCGCTACCATAAGACTCCGCATAGCGGAACCAATCCAGCCAGTAACGCCCCCACCGCTCCCCATACGCCTTGGATGACATGAGCTCTCCCACCATTCTCCCATAAGCCTCCTCGCTGGGGTCCTTGACGAATTCCTCCACGTCCTCAGGCTTTGGTGGTAGTCCTGTTAGGATTAGATGCAGGCGCCTCGCCAGGGTTCCCGGCTCCGCGACAACCTGGGGGCTCAGGCCCTTTTTCTCTAAGCCTTCATAAACATACCGGTCGATCGCGCTTTTGTTCCACTCCACATTCTTCGACTCCGGAGGCGTCGTTTTAACGGGAGGGCGAAACGACCACCACTCTGCTCTTTTGTCGCGCACTGCGTCCCAGTCAACCTGACTGGCAAGCTCCTCCTTAGTCGGTTTGGTGGCCCGGGGGTCCGGAGCTCCCATTCGAACCCAATCCTCAAAGTTTTTAATGATCAGCTTGGCCAGTTTCGGACTCTTCATCGGCATGGGCTCATAATCTCCCTCGTGCCGAATCGCCTGTATGAGCGGGCTCTCCTCCGGTTTACCCGGGACGATCACTCCGGACTCGACCAGAGGTTCTCTCCAATCGAGGGCCAGATCCCCCTTCTTCTTGTCAATGCTGTTATGGCATTCGTAGCAGCTCTCCGCGAGCACGGGACGAATCTTCTTCTCGAAAAACTCCGTCTGCTCGGAAGTCAGGGAGTCCCCTCTGACTGCTAACAGACCAGCCGCAAAAAACACGAAGGCTGGGACAGTGATGGGTAGTCTCATGGTCGACTCCTTATTGGAGACCCCACAGGAGCATTTTTCAAGTGCCAAGCTTACCGAGACACTCACACGATCCTTTGACAGGCGACCCTGCGCTCACCAGCCCTCCAGGACAGACTATCTTCACCCAGCCCAATCCTCCTCTAAATCCAGCCTATCCCCGTCGGACAAATAGCACCGATCCACGATAACCATCAAAAAACGGTACATCGCAAGATTCGCCACCCTGTCTCCGAGGCAGCTCCCGAAGGGCTTCGGGCAAATGCATACTCCAACCCGGTAGGTTTCCCTCCGACAAGGCTCAAGCTGATCACCCCCCCATCTCATTCCCAGCACGACGCACATCTCTAAAATCGCCCGGAAAGACGGTGATTCTATCCCACCGCTAGAGCCGCTTAGAGATTCTCCAGAGCTCCTCTATTTTTCTCTCTCCCCAAATTTGATTTTCAGAGGGTGACTCGTACTTTGATAGGATCTGGGCCGTGGTGTTTTTGCAGATCCTCCTGATCACGCGTGGCCCGAAACTCCTACATTACAATGAAATACCCAAACAGTCTCCGCCTCAGGTCTCTCCTAGGCGGGGCATTCGTCTCAGTCCTGGCACTGGCCGCGAATGCTGAAAATATCGTTGAAAAGCTGGCCGAGAGGCCAGAGTTCTCCACCTTGGTTACCGCGGTAACTGAAGCAGGTCTAATCGACACCCTCGCATCAGCCGAGGACATCACCATCCTAGCACCGACCAACGAGGCCTTTGCCATGATTCCAGAGGATGACCTGGCTGCCTTGCTTGCGGACAGGGATGCCCTCACAAACGTGCTAACCTATCATGTCATTCCGGAAAGGATCTCATTCCGAGATTTTGAGACAGGGACCACCGATACCCTCCTCCCTGACAACGGAGTTGATGTTAGCGTCCAGAGTTTCTTCTGGGGCTTCTATCGAACTGTTAGAATAGATGATGCCGTCATCACCCGTGCAAATCTGCGTGCTGATAACGGGATCATTCACACGATTAACGAAGTTCTGGATCCCGGCTATCAGCAGGTCCGAACCATTCTGGAAATTGCAGCTGAAAACCCAGACTTTTCGATTCTTGCCTCCCTCGTGGAGGAGGCAGGTATCGCCCGTGCGCTCGACAGCGAGCATTACAACCTCACCGTGTTTGCTCCGACCAACGCCGCCTTCGAAGCCCTCGGGGAAGAGACTCTTGAGGCTGTGCAGGCTGACTCCCGGCTTCTTCGTAAGATCCTCAAGAATCATATCGTTCGGGGAGCTCGAGATAGCAGCTCACTGGTCGAGGACGGCTCAGCCCAAACTGTCCTTGGATTAAGGCTTCCACTGGCGGGGGACCCGGACGCTCCAACAGGATTCAGCATCGCAGGTGAGCCTCTCGAGGCAGTTGATATTCTCGCGAGCAACGGCATTATTCACGTGGTTGGAGGCGTCCTCGTTCCTCCCACACCCCAGTCCCTTGTCGACATTGCAAGCTCCCGCGAGGAACTTTCAACCCTGGTAACCGCCCTGAATGCCGCGGAACTCGCGTCAACCTTTGACACCACCCAGAGATGGCCAGCCTTCACCATCTTTGCCCCTGACAATGCCGCCTTCGCCGCACTTCCGGAGGGTACCCTTGACGCCCTTCTCTCAGATCCGACCGGCGCCCTAGCCGACATCCTGAGTCTGCACGTAGTAGCTGGTCGCCTTGAAGCCGATCGGCTCAGCGACGGACAGGTGCTCGAAAGCCTCTCGGGTGACCGGCTCACGGTTCGTATCGCAGATGGCGAGGTGACAATTAACGGAGCCCCAGTGGCGGAAACAGATCTCAAGGCCCGGAACGGCGTTCTCCATATCGTTGGAAACGTCATATCCCGGGAGTCCTTCACGGTCGCAGATTTGGTGGCCAGCAAGCCTTACCTGAGCACTCTTCTCGTGGCTGCTGATGCAGCCGGCCTTGCCACGGCCCTCGCTGATACGAGCTCAGACCTGACTGTCCTCGCTCCTGTCAACCGGGCCTTCAACTCCCTCCCGGAGGGAACTCTCGAAGCACTACTTGAGACCCCGGAAGGAACACTGCGAGACATCCTCCTGAACCATGTCATTTCCGGAAGTCAAACCGCAGGCGACCTTGTCGAGGATGGTAGCGCAACAACTCTGCTTGGGACCGATCTCGAGATCACCTCCCAGCGGATCCGCTTCTGGTGGTGGCGGACCCCTTACCGGGTTATCAGGGTGAACGGCACCCGGGTTCTCGCCACAAACCTCGAAGCGGACAATGGGCTCGTTCACCTCATCCATGGGGTTCTCCTGCCAGAAGAAGGAGACAACGAGGCTGAGGGCGACAACCCCGGGGATGCCGATACTGGAGAGGACAACGAAGCTCCGTCTGACAACGAAACAACCAAGGGCGAAGAAGGCGGCGTCTCGGAAGAGGAGACCGCCGAGGAAGGCCCCGCCGAGGGCCCAGCCACAAAAAATTGAAGCCTTCCGGCATTTCATCTGCCCCGTGGGCAACCCGGGGCAGCCCATGACACCATGAACCGGCGCTGGTCACTTTACGTCCTTTCCGCACTTCTGCTCTCAGCGTGTGGAAAGGACGAACCAGCCCCTGAGGGATCTGAGATCCAGCAAAAGTCTGGCCGCAAACAGATATCTTTTCCCACCCCCGACCGTCGCGATACCCCTACCTCGCCGCGGAAGGAAGCTCCGCCGGAAAAACATGTCGAGGAACTTCACCTCCTCCCTGACGAAACACTCGCGCTCGCAGTTCAGGATCTTCTGGAACAAGACGACCAGGAGCATGGCGACATTCTCCTGACATCCATATACGATGCCATTGAAATTCGCCCTCCCTTCATCCGGTTCCCCATTCTCCTCGAGTTGGCACGCAGAGACAACGGAGCAACCGGGCTCCGCACCACGGCCCTTGCGGAACTTCGGGAATTTCTTGAAGAAGATCATGGAGAATCGTGGACCGACTGGGCTCTCGCCCTATCCGAGCAGCTGGCCACCAGAGAAGGCTTCCTTCCGACAGACGCTTCATTTGACCAATGAGAAGCCTTCCCAGCACTGGCCCTCGTCACTTCTAACAGAAGTTCTTCAGGGCTTCTCTCACTCCACAACCAGCACACCCTTCATTACCCTCCAGTGTCCCGGAAAGGTGCATAGGAATGGGTAGCGCCCAGGTTGCTCCGGAGCGGTGAACTCTTGTTCTACCTGCCCCTTTCCGTCCACCAGAGGAGTCGCCCAGATCACCTTATCGGAGTCCGGAACAAACGCTCTTTCCATCGCGTCTGGATCTTGAGCCATCTGGTCCGCAAGCAGACCAACTTCCTCTTCCGCTCCGGGCCTGACGACTACCATGTTGTGAATCTGAAGATCCGGGTTCTGGAAAGAAATTCGAACAGCAGCCCCCGCTTTAAGACGGAACTCTCTTGGAAAAAAGGCCAGCTGATTCGGTACTGCGCTGACGGTAATCACAGAATCCTTCAGCCCATGAAGCTGGTCATGCTCGGCAAACATCGCTCGCAGTTCCTCTTCCGTCTCCGCCATGACCAACCCGTCTACCCGGGACCCGAGCGGATCATAGAGATACACGGGGGCATATCCCCGGGCGCCTCGCCCCTTCACATACTTTACCTCTATCTGGTTGATTCCCTCCTGCAGTTCAACCTGCACATTCCAATCAGAACTCCACCAGTTAGCCGAGGAGATAACCGGGGCCCCATTCAGGAAGACCTTCACGTAACTATGCCTGATCGACAGAACTGCCTTCCTGCTTTCCGCGGAGCGAACAAAGGTCCGCATCGTCCCGAAAGATCCGGCCTTGGTTCCGAAGGAAAAGAAGCGTTCCTTCTGCCCATCCTCCTCGAGTAGCCAGAGACCCAGTTTACTCTCTTCAGGTGTCTGCAGGACGGGAATCTCGGGGCCCATACCCGAACTGACACCATGACTGGCATCCTCCAGAATGATCTGAAGCTCCTTGCTTTCGGAGACATCCACTTCCCCGAGGAGGGCTGCATAGGACTGGTCTTTCTGTTGAAGGTGAGAAACCACGTGGATCACCTCAGCACGAACTCTGGGGTGAGCGTCCCGGGACATTCGCAGTAACAGGCCGTAAGCCTTTTCCAGCTGTCCTTCCTGAAAGCGTATCAGATGAGTTGCCGCTGCCCGGATCCGGTAATCGGGAGAGCTCATCAGCCTCTCCAGGAGGGCTTTCCGCACCTCCCCATGATCGTGCAGGATCCAAAGCCCCTCGAGGATAATCTCATCGCTCTCCTGCTCCTGCAGCCACGAATCAACGATCTTCACCACTCCCGGGGTATGCCGCAGCTTCCGCCTGGCATGATCCCGGATCACATCCTGGGGATGTTCAAGCAGGGACAGAAGCTGCCGGGAGGACGCCCCCTCAAGACGTGGCCAGTTCCTGACCAATGGTTTTCCGGTGTGGGTAATTCGCCAGATCCGCCCGGTATGAGGGTCCCAGCGGGGATCCCGCATCGAGTTCTGGGCATGACCAATAATCCGAGTGCAGAAGTCCGAGACATACATCGCTCCATCAAAGCCGAATGCAATATCAACCGGCCGGAAGAGGTCACTGGGCGAAGACAGCAGATCGAGCCGGTCGCTCGCCTTATAATAGGCTCCATCCGCCCTGTGCTTTGAAATTGAAACGAAGCACTTCCTCAATAGAACCGCAGAGGCCATCCCCTGCTGATACTCATCAGGAAAATGAGGACTCGAAATGACACAGGCAGCCGAACCCTTCCCATAGGCAATGGAAATCGCCCGACGGAACGGATGGTAGACCCCGAACGGACTCCACGGGACAGCATGGCTATCCTGAACAAACCCATCTCCATACATCTGAAAAAGATTTCCCCACCGATCCCACGTCACCTTCCATGGATTGGGCGTAAGGGTCTGGTATTCGCGCTCTACGGTACCTCTGCGCAGGTCTAGCCGGTAGGTGGTGGCATCGACACCCCGGGTTACCCCATGGGGCGTTTCCAGCTGCGAGCGGTGAAACACTCCATCACAAAAAATGACATGCCCCATCGGTCCCATTGCGATCATCCCCCCGTGGTGCGCATCGGTCACATCGATACCCCGCAGGATCTCCCTCTGCTCGTCAGCCTTTCCATCCCCATCCCGGTCCCTCATGAAGACGAGTCGCGGCTGATGAGAGATAATCACCCCATCGTCATAAAAGGCCAACCCGTCTGGAACAGTGAGACGGTCCGCGAAGATCGTCGACTTGTCCGCTCTCCCATCACGATTCGTATCCTCCAGGATAAGAATCTTATCATGGGGAACATCACCTGGAATAGTGCCGGGGAAAGACGGCATCGTCACAACCCAGAGGCGCCCTCTGGAGTCAAAGGCGATCTGCTCCGGATTCCGTAGCTCAGGAAATTCCTTCTCAGAGGCAAAAAGGTTCACCTCGTAACCGTCTGCAACACGGAACGATTTGAGCATCTCATCCGGTGATGGCAGCTTAGCCGGGGTCCTCTCAACGAGAGGAGGAAGAGTCAGCGGAGCTGGATTAAACTCCATCGAGCGATCCCCGAGCATGGCGTGGATCAACGCATCGGATCGAGAGATCAGCTCATGGAAGCGGGGGATCTCAGCATCATACTCATGGGCCCTCCCCCTAACCCCGAAGTAAAGAACGGTGTTTACTGGCCGCACAACTGAGGCCACATATTGCGCCTTTCTCCGGACCTCTTGGGCCACGACCTCCGCCCGCGCAAAATCCAGTTTCGCATACGTCTCTTCTCCAAGAAGCTCGCGACTCAGAGCCTTCGCGATCATGGCGTATCCTTGATCGTTCAGATGAATCCCGTTGCTGGTAAGTGGGGCCTCCTGTTGCGCGTAGGCTGCCAGACTCGGCGTAAAAAGGTCCACAAAGCGAGCCCCGCTCTCCGAACTGACTTTACTCATGATCCGCACGTAAGACCGAATCTCCGAATTTCTTCGGCCTATTTCAGGATAATATGGATGCTTGAGATCCTCAGTCGCAATGGGCGAGAGAACGACCAGAGAAGCTCCGGGGTGGCGGCGCTTCATTTCCCGCAGATAACTCTGAAGGTCCTGCTGGAAAGTGTCGGCCCCGGCCTCCCCCGCAAAGGACTCATTGAGTCCAAAACCGAGAATCACCACATTGGCAGGCCAATGGTCGAGGAGTTTTCTGAGGTGATTACTGTAACGCTCGGGCCGCAGACGGTAGCCCACCTCATCCCCCGTCCATGCCAGGCTGCGAAACTCAAGCTGCTTCTCCGGATGAGCCATCTGAACCGCAGCTTCAAACAAACCATGCTCCTGCAAACGCCCAACAAAGGAGTTTCCGTAGAGCAATACTCTTCCATTCTTCTCAACAGGGAGTTCGGAGCGGGCCCCCAGACTGGCAAGCGCCAGCACAACAAAACAGATAATCTTCGGCATGGAATCTTCTCAGGTGAGGATTTTCTTTACGACCTGACCATGGA
>TARA_B100001057_G_scaffold372807_1_pt1 | contig 27496 bp, 27 predicted proteins | sample TARA_B100001057 | Tara Oceans TARA_B100001057 (sample SAMEA2621839) | marine metagenome | biome: marine biome (ENVO:00000447); feature: surface water layer (ENVO:00002042); material: "saline water (ENVO:00002010), including plankton (ENVO:xxxxxxxx)" | depth 5 m
TTTGAGAGTTTCATAAAGAATTAAAAAAACGCTTGAGACAAGTCCTATATAAAGAAAAATTTTTAAAAAACTTTTATTATAATTTATAATTGACAATTTTTTTGTTAATATTCTCTAATATATAAGTTTTTTTAAAATGGTAAAAAATTAAAAATTTAATTATTTTTAGAAAAAATCTAAATATGGATGTATCAGGTAAGATTAAATTAATTAATGAAGACAAAAGAGTACGGTAATAATGGTTTTAGAAAAAGAGAGGTTGTTATAACAACTGAGGAACAATATCCACAAGATTTGCTTATTGAATTTATTCAAGATAAGTGTGATATTCTAAATTCATATAATGTGGGCGATAATGCAAAAATCGACATTAATTTAAGAGGAAGAGAATGGGAAAGCCCTCAGGGTGAAATTAAATATTTTAATTCTATCCAAGGTTGGAGAATTGAAAAAATTAGTGTTGAAGATGAAAATAATTCTATTCCCCCTATCACTCCAACTGATGGTTTTGCAGATAATGAAGATGTTGGTAAAGAAGAGCCAGATGATCTTCCATTTTAAAACTAATGCACATATTAGGTGACGAGCACGTTTTTCCATCCCCTTTAGAAGCTGATCAACACGGGATTGTTGCCTATGGAGGGGATTTACACCCAGACAGAGTTTTTTTAGCCTATCAAAAGGGTATTTTTCCATGGTTTGAAAATGACAATAATTTAGTTTGGTGGAGTCCTGATCCAAGAATGGTTTTGTTTCCAAAAAAATTAAAAATATCAAAATCCACAAAAAAAACCATTCGTGATAATCCGTTTGAAATAACCTTTAATAAATCATTTATGGAAGTTGTTAAATCTTGTGCAACTGTCAAAAGATTTGGACAAAGCGGAACTTGGATTACTGAAGGGTTGATGAAAACTTATGAGGACCTCCATAAAAAAGGGAAAGCATATTCAGTTGAAGTTTGGGAAAATTATGAGTTAGTTGGTGGTTTATATGGAATTGATATTGGAAATATTTTTTGTGGAGAAAGTATGTTCACAAAAAAAAATAATGCTAGTAAATTAGCATTTATTTTTTTAGTCAATGAACTTTCAAAAAATGATTATAAGATGATTGATTGTCAGGTTCCTAGTGCCCATTTGAGAAATCTTGGAGCTGAAGAAATAACAAGAAAAGAGTTTATTGACTTTTTAGACTAGCTTCTAATTTCTTTTCAAAATCATCTATTGAAATTGCCTTTTCTAAACAGTAGCTGCCCACATTTGTTCTTGTTAAATTTTCAAGATAAGCTCCAACTTTTAATTGTTTTCCAAAATCGTTTGCAATTGATCTGATATATGTTCCTTTGCTACACTCAATTTCAAAAAACACTTTTGGAAGATCTATTTTCAATATGTTGAATTTGAAAATAGAAATGTTTCTTTTTTTTGGGTTGATTTTTTCTCCTGCCCTTGCATATTGATAAAGTTTTTTCCCCTTTATTTTTACAGCAGAAAAAATAGGTGGAGTTTGTTGGATATTTCCGATGAATTGATCTTTTGTTTTAAGTATGTCCTCTACTTTAAGAAGTTTTATACATGAACTTGAATCAATATCTGTTTCTAGGTCAAAAGATGGTCTTGTAGCTCCAATATGAAAAACGCCAGTATAGGATTTATTTAAATTTTGAAATTCAGTAATTCTTTTAGTTAATTGACCAGTACAAATAATTAATAAACCCTCAGCCAAAGGATCTAAAGTTCCTGCATGTCCAACTTTAATTTTTTTAATGTTAAAATGATTTTTGATTAACCAGCGTATTTTATTAACAACTTGAAATGATGTCCATTTTAAAGGCTTTTTTACAAGAATTATTGAACCCTCTAAAAATTTTTGTTTACTATATACCATTATTATATTGATATATGATTAGTAAGCAGCCGATTGTAAAACAGTAAATTGAAAAGTAGTATAATTTACTTTTTTTTACCAAATATATCATCCATTTGCATGCAAAAAGACCAGTGATAAAAGCAGATGAAAATCCTAAGATAATTACCATAAAATCAAAGTTGTCAAAATGAATTTTTTTATCTAAAATTGATTTTAGCATACTTCCGAAAATAACTGGGACAACCATTAAAAATGAAAATTGAGCAGCTTTTTCTTTCTTAATACCCAACATAACGGCACAGGCAATTGTTGCTCCACTTCTTGAAATCCCAGGTAGAATTGCAATTGCTTGGGCAAGTCCAATAAAAAAACTATTTTTTTTATTTAGTTCTGTTTGTTTAGAATTAGAAAAATCTGTGATCAAGAGAAAAATTCCGGTAATTATTAGCATCAACCCAACCAATAAAAGATTACCATTAAAAAGATCATCTATTTTTTCTTCAAAAAAGAAGCCAATTAGTACTGCTGGAATCATAGAAATTAGAATATATACTGAAAATTTTATTTTATCAGGGTTTTTGCTGATTAAGCCAGTGAAAATCTCCATAATCTCAATTCGGAAATAAAAGATTGTACTTAATGCAGTGGCAAAGTGAAGAATGATTGTAAATATTAAACTTTCAGAGTTTGAAAACTCACTTCCAATAAAAACCTTAAAAATTTCTATGTGACCGCTAGAAGATATTGGTAAAAACTCTGTTAAGCCTTGGATAATACCCAATAAGATGGATTCCAAGTAGTCCATTATTTTTTCCCTTTATATAATATTGCATAAACTTGAATTCCAAATCCAATTAGCACAAGACTCGGTGCTAATCGTATACGTCTAAAGTTATAAATCTCGGTATTAAAGATATTTGGATCCTCACTTCCTCCCCCTGACATTAATAAAAACCCTAAACCAATAAATATGATTCCAACAGTCATTATCAAATAATTTGATTTTTTAAATATAAATTCCTTGTTATTTTTTTTTGAACTTTTCATCAATAAAGTTGTTCTATTTTAGATTTTAAAAACTTCTGTGTAGCCAGAAAAGTACATATAAATGTAATTATAATACTGAACAGAATTAATGATACAAATAATAAAATAATTATTTTAAAATCAAATAAAAAATAAATTTCATCCACATTTTTTTCCAAATAAATTACGGATAAGTATAAAAATATGATTGCAATTATTGAGCCCACAATTCCAAGGTTTACATGAGTTTTAATAAAAGGTTTTCTTATGAAGCTTTTGGTTGCACCAACAAGCTGCATAGTTTTGATTAACATCCTATCGGAATATATTGACAACCTTATTGAATTGTTAATAATTAGTATGGATATTGTCAAAAAAAATGATGCGATTACCAAAATTCCAATTTTTATTTTTTTAAGATTTTCATTTAATAAAGAAACCAATGGAGAGTCATATCTCACCTCATCAACAATTTCGTTTTTTGAAAACTCATTATCAATATTATATAGAACATCGGACTTTACAAACTCTGCTTTTAAATAAATATCAATCGAATTTAGAATAGGATTTGTTCCAAGAAATTCTAAAAAGTCTTCTTCAATTTCTTTAATTAGCAATTCAGCTCCTTGTTCTTTTGAAATAAATTCAGTTGATTTAGTGTAATTTTTAAGACTTATTTTTTTTTGTAACTGATTTATTTCAATTTTTTTTGCAGATTCTTTCAAATAAATTGTTAAAGGAATATTTTCTTTAAAATCATTTGAAACTTCATCTGCATTTACAACCAAAAAAACGAAAGCTCCAAGAACATACAATACAATTGAAATACTAATTGTAACAAAAAAATATGAGGTAAATAATTGATTAGTTTTTTTAGCCAAAATTTAATTAAAATGTAAAAATAATAAACACTTTTTAATTTTATCAAACATAAACTTATAACTGCATACTATTTACATAATAAACGTATTTTTGTCAACTAATATGTCCTATGATTTTAAAAATATTGAGCTTAAATGGCAAAAGTTTTGGTCAGATAATAACACTTTTAAAGCCTACAATAATACTAACTTAATTAAATATTATATAATGGACATGTTCCCTTATCCAAGCGGAGCAGGCTTACACGTTGGCCACCCACTTGGATATATTGCAAGTGATATTTTCTCAAGATACAAAAGACATAAAGGTTTCAATGTTTTACATCCACAAGGTTATGATTCTTTCGGATTACCAGCAGAACAATATGCGATAAAAACAGGAAGACACCCTGCGAAAACTACAAGTGAAAATATTGAAAGATATAGAACACAACTTGATAAAATTGGATTATCATTTGATTGGAGTCGGGAGATTAGAACGTCTGATAAGAATTATTATAAATGGACCCAATGGATGTTTATAAAATTATTCAATTCATGGTATGACCAAAAAGCCAACAAAACCAGAGAAATTAATGAATTAGTTAAAATTTTTGAAATTAGTGGTAATATTGATTTATGCGCTGCCTGTAGCGAAAAAACACCGCTTTTTAGCTCTGAAGATTGGATTAATTTTTCAGAAGTTGATCGAAATAAATTACTACTCAACTATAGAATAGCTTATTTATCGGAGGTGGATGTAAATTGGTGTCCTGGACTAGGTACTGTTCTTGCAAATGACGAAGTCATTAATGGTTTTTCGGAGAGAGGTGGATTTGAGGTATTTAAAAAGAAAATGATGCAATGGAGTTTGAGAATCTCTCCTTACGCGGAAAGACTCTTAAATGGTCTAGATAAAATCGATTGGCCCGAACCATTAAAGGAAATGCAAAGAAACTGGATTGGGAAATCAATCGGATCCGAAGTTAAATTTGATGTCCAAAATCACGATTGCACAATAGAAACATTTACAACAAGACCAGACACCATATATGGAGTAACATTTTTGACATTATCACCCGAAAATCAGTTGGTCAAGACAATAACAACTGATAAGTATAAAATATCAGTAGATAAATACATAGAATCATCTAGAAATAAAACAGAGATTGAAAGAAGCAAAGACACAAAAATAATTTCAGGGGTTTTTACTGGGGCATACGCTCTACATCCACTTACCAATGAAAAATTACCAATTTGGATTTCTGATTATGTTTTAGCCACTTATGGAACAGGAGCTGTAATGGCTGTCCCATGTGGAGACCAAAGAGATTATAACTTTGCTAAAAATTTTAATTTACCTATCAAAAATATTTTTAAAAATGTAGATATTTCTAAAGAAGCATTTCAAGAAAAGGATGATTTTATTCTTCAAGAATCTCATCAAATCAATGATTGTAATTTTAGTGAGGCTTTTAAAAGGTCAATTGAGATTCTAGAGAAGATTGGAAAAGGTAAAAAAATGATCAATTATAAATTAAGAGATGCCGTTTTCAGTAGACAAAGATATTGGGGTGAACCTTTTCCTGTTTTTTATAAAGACGGTTTGCCACATATGATAGAAGATAAATACCTTCCGTTGGAGTTACCAAATGTTGATAATTATTTACCAACTAAAGAAGGTCATCCACCTCTAGGAAACTCTGAAGTGTGGTCCTGGGACACTGTCAATAATAAAATAGTTGAAAATAGAAAAGTTGATAATCTAACAATTTTTCCTTTGGAATTAAATACAATGCCAGGCTGGGCAGGTAGTTCTTGGTATTTCAACCGATATATGGACCCTAACAATTTCAACCATTTTGCGTCATCTGAAGCACTTGAGTATTGGAGAGAAATTGATCTTTATGTAGGGGGGAGCGAGCATGCAACTGGTCACCTACTTTATTCTAGGTTTTGGCAATATTTTTTATTTGATCACGGACTTGTGCCTGTTGCTGATTATGCAAAAAAATTAATAAATCAAGGAATGATACTTGGTAATAGTGCTTTCATACATAGACTCAAAAATTCAGATACTTTTTTATCAGCTGGGATTGCTCAAAAGCACGAAACGCAAAGAATCCATGTTGACATTAGTTTTGTAAATATCAAAAACCAGTTAGATATTGAAAAATTGAAGTCAATGGAACCAAATTTTGCTAAATCAAGTTTTAAAACAGAGAATAATAAGTTTTTTGTTGAAAGAGAAGTGGAAAAAATGTCAAAATCAAAGTATAATGTAATAAATCCAGATTTTATTTGTGACAAATATGGGGCAGACACACTCAGATTGTATGAAATGTTTTTAGGTCCAATAGAACATTCAAAACCTTGGAATACTGCTGGAATTTCTGGTACTTTCTCTTTTTTAAATAAGTTTTGGAACCTTTTTCATCAAGACGGTGAATTCAAGGTTTCTGAGGAAGTTCCTGATCAAAAACAATTAAAATCTCTTCACAAGACGATTAAAAAAGTGTGCGAGGATATTGAACATTTTTCTTTTAATACCTCTGTCAGTGCATTTATGATTTGTACAAATGAATTAACGGCCATGAAGTGTAATAATAGAAAAGTTTTATCAAATCTATGTATATTACTATCCCCCTTTGCCCCACATATTTGCGAAGAAATTTGGTCTAAACTAGGAAATGTTGAGTCTATTTCAACACAGCCTTTTCCTATCTTTAATCCTGATTATCTGAAAGAGGATAATTATAATTATCCTGTTTCGTTTAACGGAAAGTTAAAGTTCAAAATTGATTTGCAAGCTGAAATTTCAATTGATAAGATAAAAAGTATGATAATTAAAAATGAAAAAACCTTAAAATATCTTCAGGGAAGAGAAATTAAAAAAGTAATTATTGTTCCAAAAAAAATCATAAATATAGTTTGTTAAATGTCTTTAACTTTTGAGATAATTGGAATGTCTGCAGCAATACTGACTACACTAGCTTTTGTTCCTCAGGTTCTTAAGGTGATTAAGCTTAAAAAAACAGATGGTTTATCATTAAGTACATACATTATTTTCACATTGGGTGTAGTGTTGTGGTTGGTTTATGGTTTTTTTAAGAATAGTATTTCAATGGTTTTAGGAAACGGAATAACATTGATTCTCTCATTGATAATTCTTGTATACATTGCTAAAGGAAAAAAATCTAATCAATAGATAACTGCCTATCTATCTGTTGTTCTAAAGAAATAAAAGTTTCAGTCCTAGAAACTCCATTTATAGATTGAATTCGACTATTTAAAAGACTCATCAAATGCTCGTTATCTTTACAAATGACTTTGATTAATACACTCCAATTTCCTGTCGTATAATGGCACTCTATAATTTCAGATATTTCTTTCATTTTTTTGATCGCATCAGAATTTCTTTCAGCTCGGTCGAAATATACTCCAATGAACGCTAATGTAGTATATCCAAGAACTTTAGGGTTGACCTTTAAATGGTGACCTGAAATAAGTCCCTTTTCATCTAGCTTTCTGATTCTTTGGTGTATGGCTGCACCAGAAATACCAATCATTCTTGAAATTTCTAAAATTGGTTTTCTTGAATTTGCTATTAATTCTTTTATAATTTTTTTATCAATGCCGTCTAATTCCAATTTTTTTTATTTATAATATCCGTTGCAATTCTTTTACTTGTTCCAAAAGATCCAATTAATGAGATCAGTTCATCATAGTTTTTTTTTATTGTAAGTGCATTTCTTTTTTTTAAAACTTGAGTCAACTCATTAATTATATTGTTTTTTGTACACCTACTTTGCACCAGCTCTTTAATTATTTCTCTATCTACTATTAAATTTACAAGTGAAATATATTTAATTTTTACAAATATTTTTGCTAAGAAAAAACTTATCAAACTTGTTTTGTAGCAAACTACTTGTGGAACTTTGAATAGCGCAGTTTCAAGAGTTGCTGTTCCGCTAGTTACTAATGCAGCTGATGAATTTGAAAGTAAATCATAGGTTTGATTTTCAACCATTTTGACATCAAAATCTTTAATAATAGACCGGTAAAAGTTTTTTTTGATATTTGGAACTCCAGCTATTATAAATTGATAATCTGAAAAATTTCCAATGACATTTAACATTATTTTGAGTATTTTTTTTATTTCTTGTTTTCTACTTCCAGGTAGAATTGCAATAATCTTTCTATTATCATCAATTTTGTTTTTTTCTAAAAAACTTTTCTTGTTATCAGTATTGTTAAAATTTTTAATACTATCCATAATAGGATGTCCCAGATATTTAACTTTATAATTATGTTTGTTTTTAAAATAATTTTTTTCAAACGGAAGTATTACATATAACCTATCAATATATTTTTTTATGATGTCTATTCTACTTTCTTTCCATGCCCATATTTGAGGAGCAATATAAAAATTAACAAAAAAATTATTTTTTTTTGCCCATTTTGCAATTCTTAAATTAAAGCCTGGGTAATCAATAAGTATAATTTTATTTGGGTTAAATTTTTTTATATCGCTTTTACAAAAACGAATATTTTTAAGTATAGTATTTAAATTCAGTATTACCTCATAAAAACCCATAAAAGACAAATCTTTATAATTTTTTATAACCGTTGCGCCTGCATCCATCATTTTTTCTCCCCCCCAGGCTCTAATACTTGCATTTTTATCAATTCTAAAAATTTCTTTTACTAAATTGGATCCGTGAAGATCACCAGAAGCTTCTCCTGCTATTATATAATATTTCATGATTTTAACTTAGAATTTCCATTCTTCTAGTTTCTTTATGTTTTTGTGATCAGTCATATCAAACTTTATGGGTACGATTGATATGTAACCATTTTCTAAAGCCCATTCATCAGTATCTTGACTGTTGTCATCATTAATAAAATCACCTGTCAACCAATAATATTTTTTTCCTTGAGGATTGATTCTTTTATCAAATTTTTCAACCCAAAATGCTCTTGCCTGTCTACAAATTTTAATTCCTTTAATCTCTTTTTTTGATAATTTCGGAAAATTCACATTTAGAGAATTACCTGAGGGAATTTTATTTTTTAAAGCAGTAATTGTAATTTTTTTAACATAATCTCTAAAAATTTCAAAATTAGCTTTCCAACTATAATCCAATAGAGAAAATCCAATTGAGGGAACCCCTTCAATTGAAGCTTCGATTGCTGCACTCATGGTACCAGAATATACTACGTTTATTGAGGAGTTAGATCCATGATTAATTCCTGAAACGCATATGTCAGGCTTTCTATCCAAGATCTCATTAATACCCAATTTTACGCAGTCTGCAGGTGTTCCAGAACATGAATATTCAGTTTGAGGACCATTATCAACAGTTATTTTATCACATTCAAGTGTTGAATTAATTGTTATGGCATGTCCCATTGCTGATTGAGGGCTATTAGGGGCAACAACAACAACCTCTCCTATTTCGTTCATAACTGAAATCAAAGACCTTATCCCAGGTGCAGATATTCCATCATCATTTGTTACCAGTATTAAAGGTTTTTCAATCATTGTTTTTTGGTAAAAATAGTCAAATATGTATATTTTTTGTTAATACTCACATAGCATGAGAAAGATTAATTATTGTTTTGCACGATTATTGACCTAAATTGTTAAATTTACTTTCTAGATTTCATTTTTTTATGAAAAAAAAATTAATAATATTTTTTACTCTTTTTTCTTTTGTGTTTATAAGTTGGAAACTTAGTAATCCAAACTTCAGCGATCCCAACAAGGATAAATTACTAATAGAAGTAATAAAGTATGTTTTAGAAAAATATCATTATAGGACAATAGAAATTAATGATGATTTCTCAAAAAAAATGTTTGAAACTTATTTTGATCAAATAGATTCACAAAAAAAATATTTTTTAGCATCCGATATCAGAGAATTTAAAAAGTTTGAAAATGATCTTGATGATTTTATTAAAAATTATGATCTAACCTTCTTTGAAACTACCCACGAAAGACTCTTGCAAAGAATAAAAGAGGTTGAAGAATTTTATCCATTAATTCTTTCAAAGCCTTTCGATTTTTCGGTAATTGAAGATATTAATGTTGATTTTGAAAATATGAATTTCTCAAAAACAAAAAAAGAAAGAGTAGATAGATGGAGAAAGCAATTAAAATATTCTGCTTTAGATATTTATGACTTAAAGAGTTCTGAAGAAAACAACAAATTTGAAAAAAATAATAAATATGTGACAAAATCAGAAAAGATAATCATTGAGGAATCAATGAAGCTGGTTTCTAAAAATATCGATAATGTTTTCGATCTAATGAATGATTTACAAAAAAAGGACTGGTTCTCCAACTACATCAATTCATTTGTAATGCAATTAGACCCTCATACATTTTATTTTAAGCCTGAGGACAAAGAAAGGTTTGATATGAATATGTCTGGAAAGTTTAGTGGAATTGGAGCAAGGCTGTCTAAAGAGGAGGGTGGAATAAAAATTGTTGATATAATCTTAGGAGGTCCTTTGTGGAGAGATAAAAAAATTGAAATCGGCGACGAAATTATTAAAGTTGGTCAGAATAATGATCAACCTGTGGATATTATAGGCATGAGACTAGAGGATGCTATTAAACTAATTAAAGGTCCAAAAGATACAGAAGTAAGATTAACAGTTAGAAAAAAAATAGATGGATTAGTAAAGGTCATCACGGTAAAAAGAGATATTATTAAACTCGAAGAAACTTATGCTAAATCAACAATAATAAAGAAAGATAGCAAAAAATACGGTTTGATAAGTCTGCCTAAATTTTATGTGGATTTCGATGATTACAAGACAAGAAATTGTGCTACTGATGTTAAAAATGAGATAATAAAATTAAAAGAACAAAAAATTGATGGTCTTATCCTTGATTTAAGAAATAATGGTGGTGGTTCTCTTCAAACTGTTGTTGATATGACAGGTCTGTTTATTGAGAAAGGTCCTGTTGTTCAAGTAAAGTCATTTGGAAATAGAAAACAGGTTATTTTTGACAAAGATCCCTCAATCTACTGGGAGGGACCAATGGTTGTTTTAGTTAATCAAATGTCCGCATCTGCCTCTGAAATCTTAGCTGCTGCCCTCCAAGATTACAATCGTGCTGTTGTAATTGGAAGCTCAAAAAGTTTCGGAAAAGGTACTGTTCAAAATGTGATTGATCTAAATAGATTTATGTCAAACTCTAATCTTGATTTAGGTGCCTTGAAAATCACAACTGATAAATTTTACAGAGTTAATGGAGGTTCTGTTCAGGTAGAAGGAGTTAAAAGTGATATAAAAATTCCAAATAGGTTATCATACATTCCTATAGGAGAGGATGATGAAGAAAATCCATTATCTTGGGATAAAATTGGTCCAGCGAAATATGATAAATGGAATTACTATACTAATCTTGATGAAGTTATTAAAGTTGGAAATGAAAACATCAACCGAAGTGAATTCGCAGGTTTGGTTGATGAAAACGCAAGGTGGTTGGCATCAAAGCAGGAAAATAAGTCAATTTCTTTAAATTACAATACATATAAAAATCAAAAAGATAAAGACAAAAAGTTTTTAAATAAGTTCAATGGAATTAAAGATTACAAAAACAATTTCGAATTTGAGTTCCTTAAAAACAATGAATCAAGTATAGAAAATTCTAAGGAAAATCTTGAAAGAAGAAATCAATGGAAAAAATTATTACTCTCAGATTTTCATTTAAATGAGGGATTGAAAGTTTTGGAAAAACTAAAGTTTATAATCCCCAAAAAGCCCATTGCCATTAATAAAATTTAATGTTGCATCCTAAATGTAGAAAAATCAAAAGTTTTTTTGGTATATACCTCTCAATTTTCTTCATTCTTTTTTGTTTTCTTATTTCAATTTTTTCATACTTCATAATTCCTGATAAATCTCGTCATTCAAATCAAATGCATTTAGAAATTGCAACAATGCCTCCGGGTTCTATGTTTAGTATGATCGAAATTCCTGTAAATAAATTTAAAACAGGTGATTTATCTAACAAGTTTTTTGGTAATGAAAATCCTAATTCTGAAATAATTATTTCAGAATACGAATTCAAAGAAAATGGTATTAATATCAAAAAAATTACTGGCGAAAATCAATTAATTAGCTATAGTTTATTCCCCGAAAATTACTCTCAAAATGATCTAAAAAAACAATTTATTAAAAATCGAAAATTCATTTTCGGAACAGATAGTTTTGGTAGAGATGTTTTTGGAAGATTGGTTTTAGGAACAAGAATATCTTTAACAATTGGCTTTATTGCCGTAATAATTTCACTTTTGATTGGATTAAGTTTAGGTTTGTTAGGGGGGTATTATGGTGGTAACACCGATAAGATTATTATGGGTTTAATAAATATTTTTTGGTCAATACCTACATTATTGTTAGTAATTGCAATATCAGTAGCCTTAGGAAAAGGTTTTTGGCAAGTTTATTTAGCTGTGGGGTTAACCATGTGGGTAGAGGTTGCTAGAGTAGCAAGAGGGGAGGTTATCTCTGAAAAAAATAAAGACTATATAATTGCTGCAAAAATATTGGGTTACTCAAAATTAAGAATTTTTTTACGTCACTTAATTCCAAATATTAAAGAACCTTTAATGGTAATTTGTGCAGCTAATTTTGCATCAGCTATTTTGATTGAAAGTGGGCTTAGTTTTTTAGGAATTGGCACACAACCTCCAATCCCAAGCTGGGGTTCCATGATAAAGGATAATTATCAGTTTATAATAGTTGGAAAGCCTTACATGGCTTTATTTCCTGGAATATCAATAATGCTATTAGTAACTAGTTTCATGTTTTTGGGAAATAATCTTCAAAATTTCTTAAGTAAAAGTTCTTAATCTACCATCTACTTGTTCTTTGTGAATCTAACTTTATGTATATGGACAAAAGTAGAACAAAAGCCATTAGGTTTGATCCTCCATAACTCAAAAATGGTAGAGGAATTCCTATTGTTGGTACGATTCCGATAACCATTCCAATATTTATAAAAAAATGACTAAAAATTATTGTAACTGTTGAATAAGAAAAAATTTTGCTAAATAAGTTTCTTTGTAAATCAGCTCTTTTAGAAATTCTCAACATCAAAAAAACGTATACTAAAATTATAAAAGATGAACCTGTAAAACCCCATTCTTCACCTACAGTAGAAAAAATAAAATCAGTATGTTGCTGAGGAACAAATTTACCTTTAGTTTGAGAGCCTTTTAAAAAGCCTTCTCCAAAAACTCCTCCAGATGCTAGTGCAATTCTAGATTGATTGGTATTGTAACCAGTTCCTAAGATGTCTTGTTCAACTCCAATTACAACGTTAAATCTATCACGATGTCTTTGCTCAAAAACATTGTTAAAAATAAAATCTACCGATAAAATAAAGATTGAAAAAATAGAACCATAAATTAGTATTTTTTTATAACTGGTTCTTCTTCTTTTTAAAAAAAAAACCAGAAATATTGAAAGGATTAAAAATAAAATAACTTGTATTGGAGAAAAAATAATGGTCAAAAAAAATAAAAAAATAAACCCGACAAAAAGATTCATATATATTGATGGGAGACCAACTTTATAAAAAACAAGAATAAAACTCAAAAAAACAATACTTGTTCCAGGATCAGGTTGAAAGGTAATTAAGGAAACTGGTATCAAAATAATTAAAAACGAATAAAATTGAGTTTTTATTTTTTTTAAATTGGAGTTTAGATCACTCAAATATTTGGATAATGCAAGAGCGGTAATTGGTTTTGCAAATTCACTTGGTTGAATACTAAAACTTCCTAATTGGTACCAAGCTGTCGCCCCATTAATTTCTTTACCAAAAAAAAATAATCCCAATAATGTTAAAATAGAAAAGACGTACAATAGACTGGAGTATTTAATAAAAAAATTAATTGGAAGAAGTTGAATAAAAAGAAAAATAAAAATTGAAAAAAAAATAAAAATTAATTGTTTAGTAAAAGGATTAATGGAAAATATTGACTCCAAATTGTATGTTTGAGAAGATGAAAAAATATTTCCTAATCCCAAACAAATAAGTAATCCCAATGTGATTATACTTGTCCAGTCGATTCTTTTTAGGTTTATTTCATTCATTAATTAAAAAATTATCTTTTATAAAAGGTTTCAGATATTCCTTCATGAGGTTTCCATCTTTAATGTATTTGTCTAGGTATTTCCTATTTATGTTCTTATTTAAATATTTTTCCATCATCAAGCTAGCAATTGGTGCTGCCCATCTAGTTCCCCAATAACCATTTTCTACAAATACTGCTATTGCAATTTTTGGATTATTTTTTGGAGCAAATCCAACAAAAATTGAATGGTCTGTGAGTTGTTTTCTAATTCCATTTATTTTGATAAAATTTTCTGAGGTTCCAGTTTTTCCAACTATTTCTATATTTTTAATTTTTGAATTTTGAGCGGTACCTTTTTCTACTACATTAAACATACCGTCAATAATTGTTTCAAAATGTTTTTTGTCTATTGTAGTGTATTTTTTTTCTTTATACTTTTTTAAGATACTGTCATTTGATATTTTTTTTACGAAGTGAGGTGTAATGTACCAACCTCTGTTAGCTATTGCTGCGGTCATATTAGCTAACTGAATTGGTGTTGTTAATATTTCTCCTTGACCAATACCATTTGAAATTGTTGTAGCTGCTCTCCAGCTATTGTTAGTGTACCACATGTCATAATATTCAGATCCAGGTATTAGTCCTGGTTGACCAGTTGGATGATCATATCCTAAATAATTTCCCAAACCAAAACTTTTTAAGTGGTTTTTCCAATTGTCAATACCAATTTTTGGGTTTGAGTATTTTTCAATAGTTTTTTTATAGATAGTGGCAAAATATGTATTACATGAATTGTAGATTGCTGAATTAAGATCATTCATTGTTCCAACCTTGTTGTGACATTTCATAAATCTATTTTTTGAATAAAAATGTCCAGCATTGCATAAAATTTTTGTTTCTGCTGAAATAATATTTTCTTGTAAAGCAATTAAACCATTAACCAATTTAAATGTGGAACCGGGTGGATACATGCCCTGAAGACCTCTATCAAATAATGGTTTTCCTATGGTATCATTTTTTAGTTTCAAATAATTCTTTGATCTATCTCTGCCAATCAAAAGGTTAGGATTGAAATTTGGGGCATTAATAAGAGATAAAATTTCTCCAGATTCAGGTTCTATAGCTATAATACTACCAAATTTATTGATCATCAATGAATCTCCATATGACTGTAGGTCAAAATCTATAGTTAGAGTAATATTTTTTGCTGGCTTAAAAAGTGTATCGTAAACTCCATCTTTGTATGGCCCTGTTGTTCTATTGAACTTATCTTTTTGAAGATAACTAACTCCTTTTAATCCTCTTAATTTATTTTCATAAGCTTTCTCAATACCTTGTCTTCCAATAAGTTCACCTGACTCATAATAGCTGTTATCTCTAATTTCATAATCATTTACTTCACTTATGTAGCCAAGAATATTTGAAGCTGAATTAGATAAATAATTCCTGTTAGATTTCTTTCTAACTGAAAATCCATCATATTTCCAAAGTTTTTCTTGAATTACAGCAAAGTCATTCTTAGAAATTTGAGATAAAAAAACAGATGGCTTAACTTTCGAAAACTTAATTGCTTTATCAATTTTGTCAATAAGAGTAGTTTTATCGATTTTTAAAAGTTTACAAAATTCAATAGTATCTATTGGTTTTAATTTTGATGGCAACACCATCAAATCGTAAAAAATCTCATTACCTACAATCAATTTATTATTTCTATCGAAGATGTAACCTCTTTCAGGAAAATTATAAACCTTTTCTACCGAGTTTTTATTTGAGATTGTTACATCATTAACATCAATTACTTGAATCCAAAAAAGTCTTAGAATAAAAATTAATGAAGATATAATGATTAAAAATGGCAATAATCTATTTTTCATTTTTGATCATAATTAGAATGGATGCATAACAAAAAATCATTGATAGAATAGAAGTAATTAATATTTTTTTTATTGTAAGCATAAAATAATTAAAATTTAGGCTTTCTAGGGCAAAAAGAAAAAAATGATGAAATAGGATAATGGAAAAGATGTATAAAAATTTTTGTGAAAACGAGGTTTCAGAAATATAATTTTTAATCAACTTCAATCCAACAGGATCATAAAAACTGCCAAAAATAAACCCCATTATATACGATCTTAAAAAAGCAACCGTAAGGCATGCTATAGTGTTTAAACCCAATGAATTTGAAAATAAATCAAGGACAAAACCAAAAATAAAACACAAAACCATAAATGTTATTTTATTAATTTTTGTTGGGAATGTTAAAATAAAAACTAAACATATATAAGGATCATACATCCCATATAAATCAAAATTATTAAAAATAATACCCTGTAAAGCGATAAAAAAAATAAATCTTTTAATTACCACTAAATAAATACTATCCACTACTTTTTTATTTTTTCAAATTCTACTTTGTTAAGACTTTCTATTACATAAACGTTATTCAAGCTACCCAAATTTGTGTGTAGTTTGACTTCAATATTTAAGTAATTTTCTCTTAAATTTAAATCTAAATATTTTTTTTTCTGATTTTCTGAAATTGTTTTATAAGCATCATCTGTAAGCTTATTTTGATTAATCAAATTAGAAACAACTCCAATGTTGATCCCCTCTGGAAAGATAAGAGACATTCCTCCGGTAATTATTGAGTCTCCTATTTTAACATCAGCTGTTTCAGGAATATCGTTTAACAATAAATGTTCACTACTTGAGCCATCCCACTCTAAAGTTCCAAAATAAGATGACCGTTTAACTTTTGCATTAATTTTTGTTTCAATATTTAAAACAGACATAACTGAAGAATAGTTTAAGGAAGAATGGTTTATTATTCCAACAATACCAGTTGAAGAAATCACCCCCATTTCTTTACTTAAACCATTTTTAATTCCTTTATCAATAACCAAATAATTTTTTAAAGATGATAAATTGTTAGATATAACCTTTGCATTTTGGTAATAAAAAGTTGTATTATGAATTGAGTCTGAATTAGTGTTTTTTGATACACCTTCCAATTTATTTTTTAAAAACAAATTTTCTTGAATCAAATCAGAATTAATTTTTTTAAGAACGAAATATCCATTTAATTTATTTAATTTTTCTTTTGAATCATTTGCAATACCGTTTAAAAAGACTATAAACTTAGATTTGTGATAAAAATTTGTATTAAATGTTAGAACTAATGAGAATGATAATAAAATAAAATAAACTACAAAATCCTTTTTTCTTATAATGAAATCAATGATTTTTTGCATGATATAAAAGCTATTTCACTAATACACTTTTATATCTTTCAATGTTTTTAAGAGTGATACCAGTTCCTCTAACAACAGCTCGTAGAGGATCCTCTGCTATAAAAACAGGAAGATCTGTTTTTTTTGACAATCTCTTGTCTAATCCTCTTAACATTGAACCACCACCAGCTAAATATATTCCAGTGTTGTAAATGTCTGCAGCGAGTTCAGGTGGGGTTTGAGAAAGGGTTTCCATTACTGAATCTTCAATTCTAATGATTGATTTATCAAGGGCTTTGGCAATCTCTCTAAAAGATATAAGTGCCTCTTTGGGTTTTCCAGTCAACAAATCTCTGCCTTGTACTGAAAGATCATCTGGTGGACTTTCAAGTTCATCAGATGCAGAACCGATAGTGATTTTAATTTTTTCAGCTGTTCTTTCTCCGATAAAAAGGTTATGTTGTGTTCGCATATAATATATAATATCCCCTGTAAAAACATCCCCAGCTACTTTAACAGATTTATCACAAACAATTCCAGACAATGCTATTACCGCAATTTCAGTGGTTCCACCTCCAATATCGACAACCATATTTCCTTTAGGTTGCATAATATCAACCCCAATTCCGATAGCTGCAGCCATTGGTTCGTGTATTAAATAAACTTCTTTACCATTAACTCTTTCAGCAGATTCTCTAACAGCTCTCATTTCAACTTCAGTTATTCCAGAGGGAATACATATTACCATTTTTAATGCAGGAGTAAAAAACTTTTTTTTCAAAGCGGGAATACTTTTAATCAGTAAACTTATCATTTGCTCAGAGGCATTAAAATCAGCTATCACCCCGTCTTTTAATGGACGTACAGTCTTAATGTTTTCGTGAGTTTTTCCTTGCATCAAACTAGCCTCAGTTCCAACAGCAATTATTTTTTCAGTTTTTTTATCAATTGCAACAATTGAAGGGCTATCGACAACAACTTTATCATTGTGAATTATTAAGGTGTTAGCTGTTCCAAGATCGATCGCAATCGATTCCGATAAAAAATCAAAAAATGCCATAAATTTTATAAGAAATTACAAGTTAATAAAATTAATGCTTAAAATGACGAATTCCAGTATGAACCATTGAAATATTATTATCATTACAGAAATCGATTGAGAGATTATCTTTTATTGAGCCGCCAGGTTGAATTACAGATTTAATTCCAAAATTATGAGCAATTTCAACACAATCAGGAAAAGGAAAAAAGGCATCACTTGCCATTACTGCTCCTGACAAATTGAAATTAAAATTCTTGGCTTTTTGTATTGCATGTTTTAATGCATCAACTCTTGATGTTTGCCCTGTACCAGAACTTATTAATTGCTTGTTTTTTACCAAAACAATTGTATTAGACTTCGTATGTTTACAAATTTTTGATGCAAATAAGAGATCTTCAGTTTCTCTGCTATTAGGGGATGTCTTTGTGACAATTTTCAAATTGTCTTTACTGTCTGTTTTTGAGTCTTTGTCCTGAACTAACATTCCATTTAAACATGTTCTTATAATTTTATCAGAGAGCTTAGTTTCTTTTTGTTTTAGGATTATTCTATTTTTTTTTGTCTTCAATAATTCAAGAGCAGAATTTTCAAAATCAGGTGCAATCAGGATCTCACAAAAAAGTTTATTAATTTCTTTTGCAACTTCGTATCTAATTTTTTGATTAGTTATTAGAACTCCTCCAAACGCGGATATTGGATCCCCAGCTAAAGCATCGAGATAAGCTTGTTTAATAGAATTTCTTATGGACAAACCACATGCATTGTTGTGTTTTAATATAGCAAAAGTTACATTTTGAGAATCAAACTCATTCATCAAATTCGTTGCAGAGTCAACATCTAAAAGGTTATTATATGAAAGTTCTTTTCCATTTAGTTGATCAAATATGGCTTTTAGGTCCCCAAAGAAATAACCATTTTGGTGAGGGTTTTCACCATATCTGAGAGCTAATCCGTCGATAAAACTAGACTTAAAAGTTACGTTTTCAGTGTTAAAATAATTAAATATTGCTGTATCATAATGTGATGATATATTAAAAGCCTTTGCACTAAATTTTTTCCTAGTTTCCAGGTCAGTTTTTCCAGAACCGTTTTTTAATATTTTATTTAAAGATTTGTATTGATCTTTTGATGAAATTGTCAAAACATCTTTAAAGTTTTTTGCTGCAGCTCTGATAAGTGAAATCCCACCTATATCAATTTTCTCAATAATCTCAGTTTCACTTTGACCTGATTTAACAGTTTTCTCAAAAGGGTACAAATCAACTATCACTAAATCAATATTGGGAATATTATATTTAATGATTTCATCATTATCACTTTTGTTTGATCTTCTGTTTAAAATACCTCCAAATACTTTTGGATGTAATGTCTTTACTCTTCCATTTAAAATTGACGGGTATGATGTGATATCTTCAACTTTAATTACATTTAATTTTAATCCTTTCAAAAACGATTCGGTACCACCTGTTGAATAAATTTTCACGTTTAGTGAATCTAGTTTTTTAGCAATTTCAGCTATACCTTCTTTATTAAAAACAGAAATTAGCGCTGATTTAATTTTTAACATGTTAATTAGGAAAATAATTAAAACTAAATTTAATTATTTAAATTAAAATTCTTCAAAAGTTTAAGGTTTATTTAAAAAACTTTTTTGAAATAAATTCATTTATGGCTTCCAAAAAAAACAAATCATTTTTAGAAAATTGGTTTATAGTATTAGAATCAATATCGATTTGACCAATATTTACTCTATTATTGTCAAAAATTGGAACAACTATTTCAGATTTAACTCCAATATTACACGAAATATAATTAGATTCCTTTGAAACATCCATAGAAATATACGGTTGACTGTTTTTTGCAGTTTGTCCACAAATTCCTTTCCCGAAAGGAATTTGTGTATGTTCAGTGGGAAGTCCTGAAAATGCAACTAGATTTAACTCCTTCTTTTTTTCATTATGAAAATAAAACCCGACCCAATCATAACCAGGCATTTTTGAGTTAAGTAGGTCACAAATATACTGGAGAGCTATTTCTAATTTTGTAGAAGTCTCAATTTTTTTTTGAATTGTATCTAAAATATTTTTTTTCATAAAAAAACTGCCCCGAGGGGCAGTGTATAAATAAAAAAATACTAACTACATCATTCCGGGCATTCCGCCGCCGCCGCCCATTGGAGGCATGGGTGGAGTGTCTTCTTTGATATCAACCAATGCACATTCAGTGGTTAATATCATCCCAGCAACTGAAGCCGCATTTTCCAATGCAATTCTAGTTACTTTTTTTGGATCAATAATACCTTCTTTTAGTAAATCCACAAATTTTTCAGATTTAGCATCATAACCAAAATCACCTTTTCCTTCAATTACTTTTGCTACAACAACAGAACCCTCACCACCGGCATTTTCGACAATAGTTCTTAAAGGGGATTCAATTGCTCTTGAAATAATCTGTATCCCAGTTAATTCATCATCATTATCACTTGAAAGCTTATCTAAAACTTTTCGAGTTCTGAGAAGGGCTACACCTCCACCAGCAACAATCCCTTCTTCAACTGCAGCTCTTGTTGCATGCAGAGCATCATCAACTCTGTCTTTTTTTTCTTTCATTTCAACTTCAGAGGCAGCACCAACATAAAGAACGGCAACTCCACCAGCGAGTTTGGCGAGTCTTTCTTGTAATTTTTCTTTATCATAGTCAGAGGATGTCGTTTCAATTTGAGATTTTATTTGATTAACTCTTTCTGAAATACTTTTTTTATCACCAGATCCATTAACGATTGTAGTGTTGTCTTTATCGATTGTAACTCTTTCAGCACTTCCTAACATTTCAATTGTAGTGTTTTCAAGTGTAAAACCTCTATCCTCAGAAATCACAGTACCTCCTGTAAGTATAGCAATATCTTCAAGCATTGCCTTTCTTCTGTCTCCGAAACCTGGGGCTTTAACAGCTGCAATTTTTAGTGAACCTCTAAGCTTATTAACCACTAAGGTCGCAAGCGCCTCTCCATCTACATCCTCTGCAATCACAAGAAGAGGCTTACCTGTTTGAGCAACTGGCTCTAAAACAGGAAGTAAATCTTTCATTGCTGATATTTTTTTATCATATAAAAGAATGTATGGAGTTTCTAAATCTGATTCCATTTTTTCACTGTTGGTTACAAAATAAGGTGACAAATATCCTCTATCGAACTGCATACCTTCGACAACATCGACATAAGTATCGGTTCCTTTTGCTTCTTCAACAGTAATTACTCCCTCTTTTCCAACTTTTTCAAAAGCCTCGGTAATTAATTCGCCAATTGTATTATCATTATTTGCTGAAATCGAAGCAATTTGTTTAATCTTTTCTGAGGAATTTCCAACAGTTTTGGATTGTTTATTTAATTCATCAACAACGGCTTCAACAGCCTTATCTACACCTCTTTTTAAGTCCATTGGATTAGCTCCAGCAGTCACATTTTTTAAACCCTCCCTTACTACAGATTGAGCCAAAATAGTTGCAGTTGTTGTACCATCTCCAGCTAGATCATTTGTTTTTGAAGCTACTTCTTTTACCATTTGAGCACCCATATTTTCTAAAGCATCCTCAAGCTCTATTTCTTTAGCGACAGTTACCCCATCTTTAGTGACTTGGGGACCTCCGAATGATTTCCCAATGATAACATTTCTTCCTTTAGGACCAAGAGTGACTTTTACAGCATTTGCTAATGCGTCAACTCCCTTTTTTAGACCTTCTCTGGCCTCGACATCAAATTGAATTTTTTTTGCCATTGTATTAATTTTAATAAGTTATACTATTGCGAGAATATCACTTTCGCGCATGATTAAATAATCGTTGTTTTCAAATTTTAATTCGGTTCCTGAATATTTACCGTACAAAACTGTATCTCCAACTTTCAAAGTAACAGGATTGTCCTTAGTGCCAGGACCTACAGCAACAACATTTCCTTTTTGTGGTTTTTCTTTTGCTGAGTCGGGAATAATTATTCCAGATGCGGTTTTAGTTTCAGCCTCGAGAGGATGAATCATGACTCTGTCAGCAAGCGGTTTAATTTTTAATTTACTCATAATTTTAATTTTAAGTTTCATAAACATCAACCATGCCAAACGAAAGACAGTGACATGATGACATTATATTTTTAATCTTCAATTGGAATTTCAATTGGAATTTCTTGATCAATCTGTTCAGGAATTTCTGTTTCGATCTGATTAGGATTCAGTAATTTTGAATCTACAGAACCAGTTCCCCTATCAATAGTTAGATTTGATAGTAAAATTAGAACTAACAACAGCGAAGCTAAAACCCAAGTACTTTTATCCAAGAAGTCAGATGTTTTTTTAACACCTCCAATTTGCTGTGAATCACCTCCAAAACTAGAGGAAAGACCTCCGCCCTTAGGGTTTTGAACCATGATCACCAAAACTAACAAAAAGCAGACAGCTATTATTAAAAAAACAAAAATTGAAAAACTACTCATTTACTTATTTTTAATTAATTTTTTTATTTTATTAATTCGGTTTGCAAATAAACTGATTTTTTCTGGATATTTCAAACTTAAAATTTCATAAGCCTTTAATGCTTTATTATATTTTTCTTGTTCAAAATAAATTTTAGCTAGTGTTTCAGTCATGTATTCGCTTTCAGATATTTTAAATTCTTTTGAAAAATTTTTATTTTTTTTGGTTTCTAAGCTAGGACTGAGTTTATGATTGCTTTCCAAAAAGTCATTAATTAAATTAGAAATATTAGTTTTCGAGTTATTCTCAATATTTTTCGTTTTTTCTAGCCAAGACAGAAATGAAACTTTATCTTTTTGGGAATCGCCAAGGACTTGGTTTTTTAATTCTTCAATTTTAATACTAAAATTCACCTTTTCCAAATCAATGATCTCTCTTGTAACTGACCTGTCTAAAGAATTAATTGAACACTTTTTTAAAGATGAACTAAATTTTGTGCTTTTGTGATTTTTATAACCTAGAGATTGAATAATTCTTGCAACATTGAAATATGGATATTGTTGTATAATTTTTTCAATTGCATTGGATTCTTCCAAATCAATACTTTTAGGATCTACCAAAAGTTTTAAGAATTTAATTTTATTTATTTCTACCATTTTGCTAATGATGCATTAAAAATATCTTGGGTTAGCCTTTCAAAAATAATATCATGAGCTTCAGATTTTATGTTTATCAACTGTGTTTCTGCAGGATAATCATAATAAAAAGAAAATCTGTTTTCAAAATCATCCTCTTCGTTTTTTATATTGATAAATCTTACATTAACAGAAATTGTTAGCCTGTTCTGAGCTGCTGTTAATTCAGAAGTTGCTGTCATTGGGCTTACTCGGTATTCAATAATCTCGCCCTCATATACCAAATCACCATCTTGTGAAACAAGTTGTAAGTTGGTTTGGTTTTGTAAAATGTTTTGCAGGGAAGAGGTGAAATCACGATCTAAGCCTGGTTCGAAAATAGATCCCAAATCATTGCCAGCATCATTTTCAAAAAAGTTTACTTGAAATGTTTCTGTTCCCAGTGGAATTGAAGCGCCAGTGAAAGAATAATTTCCGCAAGATTGGAGATTTATCAAAAAAATTAAAACCAAGATTTTTTTAAAGTTCAATATCATTTTGTTTAATTTTTCTATACAAAGTTCTTTCTGAAATACCCAACTCTTCTGCAGCTGCTTTTCTTTTACCGTTGTTTCTTTCCAAAGCTTTGATTATCAGTTCAAGTTCTTTATCATGAATTGATAGAGTTTCTTCCTCTCTAATTTCTTCAGCAAAATGGTACTTGTCTTCATTTTCTAATTCTTTAGAGTAGGTTGAATCACTTTCAATATTTTTGCTTTCAAATTCTGGTTTAGCAGAATATAATTTATCTATATTATTATAATCGTTTCCATCAATATTTTGTGAACTAGGATTTAAATGTTTTGTTATTTTTTTCAATTCATTTAAATCTTTTTTCATGTCAAACAATATTTTATACATTATCTCTCTTTCGTTAGAAAAATCATTAGGGTCCTTACTTTTATTTACTAGTGCTGGTAATGAAATTTTACCATCAGATAAATAATTATCTAATAATTTTGATGAAATTTCCCGTTTTTCTTCCAAAACAGAAAGCTGTTCAGCAATGTTTCTTAGCTGTCTTACGTTTCCAGACCAATTATAATTTATAAGAAGCTTTTGAGCATTTTCATCCAAACGTACAGTAGGCATATTGTATTTTTTGGCAAAATCTGAGGCAAATTTTCGAAAAAGTAAATGGATATCATCTTTTCTGGATCTTAGTGGTGGAACCTTAATTTCAACTGTAGTAAGTCTGTAAAATAAATCTTCTCTAAATTTCCCATTTTTTATAGCCTGTTCCATATTAAGGTTAGTTGCAGCCACAATTCGGATGTTTGTTTTTTTAACCTCTGAAGAACCAACCTTTATATATTCCCCATTTTCAAGAATCCTTAACAGTCTTACCTGAGTTGTTAATGGTAGTTCGCCTACCTCATCTAAAAAAATTGTTCCTCCATCGGCAACCTCAAAATAACCTTTTCTTGAATTTGATGCACCTGTAAAAGCTCCTTTTTCATGACCAAAAAGTTCAGAATCTATAGTTCCTTCTGGAATTGCTCCGCAATTTACTGCGATATATTTATTATGTTTTCGGTGAGAGAGTTGATGAATGATTTTTGGAAAACTTTCTTTTCCTACACCGCTTTCTCCTGTAATAAGAACAGAAATATCGGTTGGAGCAACCCTAACGGCTTTTTCAATTGACCTATCAAGTAGAAAATGATTTCCAATAATTCCAAATCTTTGTTTTATCGATTGTGTTGAAATTTCCATATTAACTGTTTTTATTAAACAATTGCATCACCAATTAGAGTAGCTGATGTACAATCAGTTATATGAACATCAACAAAATCTCCAACTTTAAAATTTTTTTTATCAAAAACAACAACCGTGTTCTGTTCATTTCTCCCTGACCATTGGTCTTTTGATTTTTTTGATTCTTTTTCAATTAGAACACTAACTGTTTTACCTATAAATGATTCTGTTCTGTATAGACTGTGTTTTTGTTGAAGGTCAACAATTTCCTGTAGCCTACTTTTCTTAATTTGCTCAGGAACGTTATCTTCATATTTTTTGTACGAAAGAGTTCCAGGTCTTTCAGAATATTTAAACATATATCCAAATTCGTATTTTACTTGTTCCATCAAATCTAAAGTTAATTTATGATCGTCATCACTTTCGTTTGGGAACCCTGTAATCATATCATGTGAAATAGCACAATCAGGCATAAGTTCTTTTATTTTTTTTATAAGTTCTAAGTATTCAAGTCTAGAATGTTTGCGGTTCATAGACTTTAATATTTTATCACTTCCTGACTGTACTGGTAAATGAATGTGTTTACAAATGTTTGGATGAATTGACATGGTTTTTATTACTTCTAAATTCATGTCTTGAGGATTTGATGTTGAAAATCTTATTCTAATTTTAGGAAAAGTTTGAGCAATTAGTTTTAATAATTTTGCAAAATTTACAGCTGTTTTTTTTCTTAAATCACTAATTTTTGTATAGTCTTTTTTGAGACCACCACCATACCACAGATAACTATCAACGTTTTGACCCAAAAGTGTAACCTCTTTGTAATTTTTATCTACTAACTCTTGTATTTCTTTCAAAATACTTTTTGGATCCCTACTTCTTTCTCTTCCTCTTGTAAAAGGGACAACACAAAACGTACACATATTGTCACAACCTCTGGTTATAGAAACAAAAGCAGTAACTCCATTTGACGATAATCTTACAGGAGAAATATCTCCATATGTCTCTTCTTTAGATAAAATTACATTTACAGCACTTTTGCCATCATTAATATCTTCAAGAAGATTAGGGATGTCTCTGTAAGCATCAGGACCTACAACTAAATCGACAATTTTTTCTTGATCTAAAAATTTATTTTTTAGTCTCTCAGCCATACAACCAAGAACTCCAACTTTTAAATTCTTATTAATTGTTTTGAGCTTACTGAAATCTTTTAACCTATTTCTGACTGTAGTTTCGGCTTTTTCTCGAATCGAACAAGTGTTTAATAATATTAAATCAGCTTCTTCAAAGTTCTTGGTTGAAGTGTAGCCCTCACTTGAAACTATTGAAGAAACGATCTCACTGTCCGCAAAGTTCATTTGACAGCCATAGCTTTCGATATAAAACTTCCTTTCATTATCGATTTTGTCTAAACCAATTTTAAGCTTTCTTTCAGGTTTGATTTCTGTTTCCAAATATTTAATAAGTTTATCGCAAATATAATATTATTAAGCAATTTATGACAATATGTCAGTAATAATTTAATTGAATTTTTGACTTACATAGTTTTGAAATTTGATTTTGATAAAAAAAAAAATATACTTTTGTGAACTGAAATTTCTAAATATGTCCAAAAATCTAGTCATAGTAGAATCACCTGCAAAAGCTAAAACCATTGAAAAATATCTTGGAAAAGACTTCAAAGTGGTCTCAAGTTATGGTCACATTTCTGATTTACCGTCCAAAGAACTAGGTGTCGATGTAGAAAATAACTTTAAACCAAAATATATTATTTCAAAGGAAAAAAAAGAAATTGTCAAAGGTTTGAAGAAAAATGTCGATTCTTCAGATATAATTTGGTTAGCTAGTGATGAAGATAGAGAGGGTGAGGCAATCGCTTGGCATCTTTTCGAAAGTTTGAATCTCAGAGAGGATAAAACTAAGAGAATCGTTTTTAGAGAAATCACAAAAAAAGCAATTGTAAATGCCATTGAAAACCCAAGGGAAATCAATTACAATTTAGTAAATGCTCAACAAGCAAGAAGAGTTATAGATAGATTGGTTGGGTTTGAGATTTCTCCAATTTTATGGAGAAAGGTTAAGGGTGGATTGTCTGCTGGTAGAGTTCAATCTGTCGCTGTACGGATTCTTGTTGATCGGGAAAATCAAATTAATGATTTTACTCCTATATCTAACTTTAAGGTTAGAGCAAAGTTTAAAAGCGAAACAAAAGGTAAATTAGACACCTCTTTAACTGACTTTTTTGATACAGAAAACGATGTAAGAAATTTTTTTCAATCATGCTTAAACTCAAATTTCAAAGTTCATAAAATTGAAAAAAAACCATTTAAAAAATCTCCATCTCCTCCCTTCACAACATCAACACTTCAGCAAGAGGCTTCTCGAAAATTAGGTTTCTCAGTGAGTAGAACAATGTCAGCAGCTCAAAAACTTTATGAGTCTGGTTTTATTACCTACATGAGGACAGATAGTGTAAATCTTTCAAGTGACGCCATTGATTCAATTCAAAATGTAATAAAAAATAATTA
>TARA_B100001057_G_scaffold144628_3_pt1 | contig 27478 bp, 26 predicted proteins | sample TARA_B100001057 | Tara Oceans TARA_B100001057 (sample SAMEA2621839) | marine metagenome | biome: marine biome (ENVO:00000447); feature: surface water layer (ENVO:00002042); material: "saline water (ENVO:00002010), including plankton (ENVO:xxxxxxxx)" | depth 5 m
TAGAAATGTCCAGAAACAGGCAATTGACGCCGGAGTTCGTATTGCGGGTTGTACTGTTCACTTTGTAATATCTGAATTAGATGCTGGCCCTATAATAGCGCAAGCGGCTGTGCCTGTTTTAAAAACGGACAACCCGGATAGTCTAGCCGCACGCATCCTGCAACAGGAAAATCATATCTATCCTCTCGCGCTGGAGTTAATTGCAAAACAGATACAGGGAAAACCAACTAACACTGGAGCAACAAATATTCCAAACGAAGAAGAAAAGCTTATAAATTTATATTAATATCTGCTAATTATAAGTGGTAATTTGACAATAATTATTTTATTAGACTGTTGGTTCATTATCAGGGAATTAAGAGATGGATACTAACGAAACACAAAACAACCCAGATTATAAATTTCATAAAGATACTTATCTTAACGTATTGACGATGTTTAAGGTATCCATAATTGCAATTGTTATCACACTACTCCTGCTAGCTTGGCTGGTTGTTTAAACAGTAACTATTATTATAATGTTAATCGGTTTCGTGTCTCTTAACGTTAACCGTTTCATTAAGCTTAGGACTAGCAGCGTCCTGTGGACTAGACACAAAACTATTCAAAGTTTTTTAGCCAACTATTTCTGACTCACTGAAAAATTGCGGTATTTCCTCAGCAGCTGTTTCAACACCGTCCGACCCATGAACCGAATTTTCCCCCACGCTTTTAGCATAGAGTTTTCTGATAGTCCCATCAGCTGCTTCTGCTGGGTTTGTCGCTCCCATAACTTCTCTGTATTTGCTTATTGCATCTTCACCTTCAAGCACTTGAACTATAACAGGCGCAGAGATCATAAAATCAACAAGTTCTCCAAAGAATGGCCGTTCCGCATGAACCGCATAAAATCTTTCCGCTTGAACACGTGTCATGTGTATTCGTCTTTGGGCGATAATCCGTAAACCCGATTCCTCAATTAGCTTATTAATACCACCTGTATTATTGGCGATTGTAGCGTCTGGTTTAATAATAGAAAAAGTACGTTGTTTTGCCATTTAATGAGTTCACCTATACAACTATGACTGATTTCAGCCTTATAACGATAGGTTGTCAGCGGGGCAACCCCAATCAAAAGTAAATTAATCCATTACGATGTTCTACAATAACACTTTTTATTCAACTTATTTTGCAGAAACCGTTGCTCTCTAGGTAGAATATTGAGCAAAAGCCTGTGTTCCCGCTCTCGCGGTATGATCTGTTTTTATATTAACGACGGCAACTCTACCCTTGTTGACCTGCTCTTGAGCTCTTTCCAGTGCCCCTTTAATTTCGTCGGGCTGCTCAACGTACTCAGCGTAGCATCCTAGTGCCTCTGCCATTTTATCGTATCGGGTATAGCCCAGGTCTCTACCTGGTTTTGTTCCATCAGGGTCCGCAGTCCATCCCCCATTTAAACTAATCACTACTAACACATTTATGCCATGGCGCACAGCTGTATCCAATTCCATAGCATTTAGACCAAAAGACCCATCTCCATGGACGACAATAACCTGACAATCTGGTTTTGCAATTTTTGCCCCTAACCCAAACGGCAAACCAACGCCCATTGTACCAAATGGGCCAGAATTCAAACGGTGTCCTGGCTCAAAGGTGGGCATTGACTGCCGTCCATAATTTAAAATTTCCTGTCCATCGACTACTAAAATAGCATCCCTATCCATAAAGTTTTTCACTTCCTCGCATAGCCTCAGCGGATGTATAGGGACAGCATCTGATACGCTGTTCCCTCCTGGGCGTGATCTCTTGTTTGCTTCTTCCTCACTAAGTCTATTTCTCCATTCCGAAAAACTATCTTTACTTACAGCATCATCCAATCGAGAGTTAATTTGATGTAAAACAGCTTTTGCATCACCAACGATACCAATATCTATCTTTCTTGGACTTGTACTGATTTCATCTTCATCAATATCAATTCTAATTATGGTGGCGTCCTTATTAAAACGAGGAGGTGCTGCATGCCCAATAATATAATTCATCCGCGTACCTATGATCATAATTAGATCCGCTTCTCGGAAAGCTGCCGATCTAACTGTCATATATGAAAGAGGATGGTCTTCCGGGATAACACCGCGTCCCTGGGGTGTAGTATAAAATGGAATTTCCGCCTTATCTACAAATTCCCTTAGTTCATCGGCAGCATCGGACCAAAGTATTCCTCCTCCGGTAATAATTACCGGTTTTTTTGCTTTTGAGAGAGCTTCAACCGTATCAGATATTAATTCTGGAGCAGCATGCGGCCGAGCTCTAGGAATAGATCTTCCTGAGATCGACCAATCAATCTCTGATTCATCAATTTTTTCATATAAAATATCCCCTGGAAAATCCAAATATACTGGCCCCGGCTTTCCAGCCATTGCTTTTTGAAAAGCAACATTTACCATTTCGGGTATCCGCGCTAAAGAATAGACGCGTTCAGCCCACTTTGTACAAGGCTTCATCATTCCTAATTGATCTATCTCCTGAAACACTTGTCTGCCATAAGCTTTGAAAGGACTTGATCCGCCAACTGCAACTACAGGCACACAGTCGATATAAGCATTTGCTATACCTGTGATGAGATTAGTAACGCCCGGTCCACTTGCTGCCATACATACACTTGGTTTGTTTAACAATCGACTATAAGCTTGCCCCATAAAAGCTGCCGCTTGTTCATGGCGCACATCAATCGGTCTAATACCCTCTTTTATACACGACTCTTCAGCGAGGAGCATTGGTCCTCCCATAATAAAAAATAAGTCATTAACGCCCTCATTACGCAAAGCCTTTGCCAATATTTCAGAACCAGTTAATTCAGCCACTTAGATATCTCCATATTAACTACAATTACTATTTCTTAATAATTTGATTTGTTTGTCACCTATTCTCGAATAGTTTGCGAAAAAGATATTGTTTGATGTTAAACAGCTCCATCTTCTCTCAGTTTTCCTATTTCTTCTGGACTCATCCCAATCCATTCCGAAAGCACAGAGTCGACGTGTTCTCCGAGAAGTGGAGATGCCGGTAAAGACAAATGCCCACCATTTACCTTTACTGGCCACGTCGGCATTTTATAACTGCCTCGCTCGGGATGGTCCATGCTTTGGAAAATGCCTCGCGCGTTAAGGTCTTCATCGTCATAAAGCTCAGCCACATCAAGAACAGCGCCACATGGGACACCACATTCTCCAATGAGTTTCATAGCCTCACGTTTCGTATGTTTTTTTGTAAATTCAGCCAAAATATTATCAATTACAGCTTCATTTTTTGCGCGTTCCTTTGGTCCTGAAAACCTTGGATCATCAATTAATTCTTCTCGGTCTAATAATTTACATAACCTCTCCCAATGATGATTACCTGCTCGGGTTGTATAAATATAAACGTAATCGTTTTTGCCACCAGGTTTACACGGAAAAATACCTGTGGGAGCATTTCCCGTGGTAAACAGCTTAGCCCCAGCTCTTGGAGCAGCTTTACCGTTGAGATCGCGATATGCATAGGCTAGCCGAGTGTATTGTGTCATCGCATCTTGCATCGCTAATTGCAAGTGCTCTCCTTGGCCAGTGGCTTGCTGTCGATAGAGTGCACCGAGAATAGTAATTGACATTAACATTCCTGTCCCAGTATCGGCTAATGTCACCCCCGGTTTACACGGCTGCCCATCAGGCTCACCTGTTATACTTAGAACCCCTCCAGCGGATTGTCCTATCATATCGAATGATAAAAAATTTTCGTAAGGGCTGCCCTCAGCAAATCCCTTAACTGAGGCATAAATAATATTTGGATTTTCCTTTTTTATAGATTCAAAGTCCAAACCCATTCTTTTAACGACGCCCGGCGCAAAATTTTCAATGAAAACATTAGCTTCACGAACTAGCTTTTTAACAAGTGCCACGCCCTCTGGACTTTTCAAATTACAGGTTATACTTTTCTTCCCCGAATTGAATTGCATGAAGTAAAATGAATCAATTCCATCTTTTTCAGATGTTGCATATCGTCCAGCATCACCACCTTTAGGGTTTTCAAGCTTTACTACTTCTGCTCCCAACCAGGCTAATGTTTCCGTGCAAGATGGCCCCGCCTCAAACTGGGTCATATCTAATACACGCACACCGGCAAGCATGTTCGTTTTATGATTTAATGTCATGTCGCTTTCTCCCAAAAGTTCATTTAGAGTGTTGCATGATTTTGTATTTTGATAGCATCTTATATGTGAAATCAAATACACTGACTTGATATAACTAACCCGTCGCTATTACCATAATTTTACGCTTAAAATGCGTTTTCTATGATGTGATGAAATTCTTAATTGTCTATTAATACCAGTTGATAAATAAACACAAATCTCAAAGGAATGCACGATGGGATATGAAACCATAAAGGTCACCCCACTAACTCCAAGGATTGGCGCGGAAGTAACTGGCCTTAAACTCACCGAGCCATTGGGAAATCAACAGTTCCAAGAGGTTCACGACGCACTCATGGAGCACTCGGTTATTTTCTTTAGAGATCAGCCAGTAGATGTCAATCAACATAAGGATTTTGGACGTCTGTTTGGCGACTTACACATTCATCCCGGCTCTCCACCCCCGCCAGGACATCCCGAAATATTAATAGTTCATGCAGATAAAGACTCCAAGCATATAGCTGGCGAAAACTGGCATTCAGATGTATCCTGTGATGAAGAACCCCCTATGGGCAGTATTTTGCATCTTTGGGAAGTACCCGAAAGTGGAGGAGACACTCTTTTTGCTAGCATGTATGCTGCATACGACGCACTTAGTGACAGAATGAAAGTTTACCTCGAAGGACTAAGCGCAACACATTCCGGAGAACAGATATATAGAGGGCGCTATAATAATGACGATACCGGTGTGGTGTATCCCCTGTCCGTTCATCCCGTTGTTCGAACGCATCCCGTTACGGGGAAAAAATCGCTCTATGTCAATAAAACATTCACAACGCATATTAATGAGCTCCCGCGAGAGGAAAGCGATGGGGTTTTAAGATTTCTTTACGATCATTGCGCCAAACCCGATTATCAAGTTAGATTCAAGTGGCAACCACACAGCATCGCATTTTGGGACAATCGCTGTGTCCAACATCTAGCCTTATGGGATTACTATCCGCAAGTACGATCGGGCTACAGAGTCACCGTAAAAGGAGAGCGGCCCTTCTAGATGCATTAAATCAAGCTTTCGCGTATCGAAAATAACTATAAAAATTCAAATATTTTGGCAACATGAATTTTAGCTCTTCCGCTGAAATTAATGGCGTTTTGATATTCAATTAGCAGCCTGGACACTCCACCGCAAACTGCACTTAAACAAGAACCAGATTGTTATAATTAAATTCCCATTTTCCAGGTGGATGTCCCATGCGATACTAGTTTTTCATTCACGTCCCATATACGCGATTCCAAAAAACTCACCGAACGGCCCCGGCGAATAAATCTACCCTCACAAAAACCTGGCCCCTCTATCAGCGGTCTTAAGAATTGGTTCTTCATTTCTAGAGTTATTCCCGCTTTTCCAGTTACTTTTTTTATTAGGTGTCCCATTGAGATATCCATCACAGTGGCAAGCATACCACCATGATAGGTTCCTTGAGGATTAAATAGAAAGTCATCAACTGGTATTTGAATATTGCAACTTTCTTCTGAATATGAAATGCCTAAACCAAGCATCTTAGCGATAAAGAAAGATCCAAATTCTTGTTTGTAATCTCGCAGCGCAGTTTCAATTCGTTCACGAGCAATATCTTCGTTCATTAAGTTTCCTTTGTAAGAACTGCTGCTTATCAAGGCACAGTAATTTGTATGCGTTTTAAATAAAATTCCTAAGTACCACGTTTATCTCAAATTTATCAATGGGCTGTATGAAGTCATAACCATCAGCTGCATGATTGTAAAAGCAATCTATCATTCTGGTCATTTTCTAGATCATAAACAATACTAGTTGAGAATTTTTTAATAGTAGCAGGAGTAATAAGATGCGGTTTGGATATATTGGCCTTGGAAATATGGGCGGGGCTATAGCAAAAAGGATGACTCTAAAACACAATATTGTCGTCTTTGATTTATCAGAATCTCTTCGATCAGAATTTTCCAAATTGGGCGCCGTTGCAGCTACCTCTATTGCAGAGGTAGGAAATTCGGCAGATGTAGTTTTCCTATGCTTACCTACTTCAAATGAGGTTAAAGAGGTAATTTTAGGAAAAAATGGTTTAACTTCATCTATGAAAAGCGGTGTCATTTGTGACATGACAACAGGTGACCCTGTTATCACTAGAAAAATCGCGGAGGAACTGCCCAATAATATTACGCTAATTGATGCCCCAGTTTCCGGCGGCCCTGCAGGCGCGACCGCAGGAACATTAGCTATTATGGTCGGAGGTTCCGATAATGCCGTTGGGCTTGCAATACCAGCGTTGGAATCTGTTAGTCCTAATATATTTCGAACAGGTAATGTAGGAACAGCCCAAGTGATGAAATTGGCAAATAATATGCTTAATGCAACAAATCGATTAGCAACATTCGAAGCTCTTTCATTAGCTGTAAAAAATGGTATTGATCCCGATTTATGTGCAGAAATTCTAAGTAAAAGTTCGGGAAGAAACTATGCAACCGATATTACCTTACCGCGCTTTGTGCTCCCGAATGATGAACCTGTACAGGGTTTCACGCTAGGTCTAATGCATAAAGACATCCGGCAGGCGGCCGAGCTTGGAATAGCAACCGGCGTTACGCTACCGGTGATAAATACAGCCCGCGAAGTATATCATTCTGCGGTGAACGAACGCGGCGGGAACGAAGATGTAAACGAGGTAATTCGACATTATGAAAGAGGGTCAACTATAAAACTCGCAGGTAGCGGCAAAAAACAATAATCGCGCCCTCTTATCAATCTAAAAAAGTCGGGGAAAGACATGAAAAAACGTAGTACAGCTGACATCGTAATTGATGGTATGGTTGAGCATGAAGTTCGCTATCTTTTCTGTTTACCCGGAGTACAAAATGATGACTTCTTTGATGCATTATATGACCGCGATAGTGAATTAAAAGCAATTCACACGCGTCATGAACAAGGCGCGGCCTACATGGCATTAGGAGCTGCAATGGCCACAGGCACACCACAGGCCTTTTGCGTAGTTCCTGGGCCTGGTATTTTAAACACTACAGCAGCATTATCTACTGGTTTTGCAGTAAACGCTCCCGTTCTATCCTTGGCAGGTCAAATTCCTTCTCACGCTATTGGAAAAGGACATGGGTTGCTCCATGAGATACCTGATCAGCTGGGCATCACAAAAGGGCTAACAAAATGGGCCGAAAGAATTTCCCAACCAGAATCCACATCCAAAATAACAAAGAATGCTTTCAAAGAATTAACATCAGGGAGACCTAGACCCGTTGGGATAGAGGTCCCGCAAAATATATGGGCACAGAAATCTGTTGGATTAGATACTTACATCTCACAAAAAATCGAAATTGAAGTAGATGAAGATAGTTTAAAACAAGCAGCACTTTGGCTAGCCGAAGCCACTAACCCAATGGTCGTTGTTGGAAGTGGCGCAATAGAATGCCAAAGGGATATAAAAAGACTGGCTGAATTATTGAGTGCACCCGTTGTTGCATTCCGGAATGGCAAGGGAATTTTGGACTCACGGCACGATTTAGCGTGCGCAATGCCAGAGGGCCATGCGTTGTGGCGCGATACAGATGTGGTGATAGCGATTGGAACAAGATTACAACCCCAAAGAATGGGTTGGGGTATCGATAATGACTTAAAAATTATTCATATCGATATCGATCAAACCGAATTGGGCCGAAATGGTGGGGCGGATTTGGAAATCCATGCCTATGCGCAAGATACCCTCCCTATTATCTGTGATAAAATTGAACCTATAAACAAAAAGCGGGATTGCCGAATAAATCAAATTAAAATAACAAAAGCTCGGCTAGCGAAAGAATACCAAAATAAATTTGGACCACAACTTGCCTACCTCAATGTCATACGCGAGGAACTGCCGGAAGACGGAATATTTATCGACGAGCTAACCCAAATAGGGTTCGTTTCAAGATTTACTTTTCCTGTTTACAAACCACGTACATTTCTTTCAACGGGCTACCAAGGTACTCTCGGCTGGGGCTTGGCAACAGGTCTCGGAGCACAAATGGTTAAACCAAACGTTCCTGTCATTTCGATCTCCGGTGATGGGGGATTCATGTATAACGTCCAGGAGATTGCCACTGCCGTTCAGCATAAAATACCGCTCATTTCAATTATTTTTAATGATAATGCCTTTGGTAACGTAAAAAGAATGCAGCAAGAAAATTTTAATGGGAGAACAATTGCGACTGACTTGGTAAATCCAAATTTTGTTAGGTTAGCTGAGACCTTTGGTGCAACAGGCATACAGGCTCAAAATCCGGATAAGCTTCGAGAAGCAATAAAAACCGGTTTAAAAAACAATGGGCCAGTGGTGATAGAAGTACCGTGCGGAACGTTTCCGAGCCCCTGGGATTATGTGATACTTCCTAAAATTCGTGTGTCCTAGAATGACTTCTATTTTATCTACCACTCTAAAAACTGTAAGTTGGGCCGATGAACTCAAAAACATTATTAACGGCGTAGACAGCGACGCCGGCCCACTTGACAGTGCCAATGCTTGTTGCTGGGATGACAAGTAAATTATTTATGGAAGATGTAGAGGCACACTAGAATAGTTTATTAAATCATCCAAACATCGGCCCATAACTTATAATCATGGAGATAAAAATGGGAAGACTAGATGGTAAAGTTGCCCTAATCACAGGCGGGGCGTCCGGCTTAGGTAAGTCAACTGGCGAACTTATGGCCCGAGAAGGAGCTCATGTAATACTCTCAGACATACAAATCGTAGAGGGCGAGAAAGTTGCTGAATCGATTAAACAAGATGGAGGCAGCTGTAAATTTCGTCCCCACGACACAACAGTAGAAAGCGAATGGGAAGATATTTGTTCGGAAATATTAGATGACTATGGTCAATTAGACATTCTTCTCAATGGAGCCGGCGTAGGTAGTAGCGCTGTAGAAATAGAGGAAATGGATATGGAAATATGGAGACGTTGTCTTTCGGTTAATTTAGATGGTGTATTTCTGGGCTGCAAACATGGAATTCGATCAATGCGAAAATCTAATGGTGGCTCGATAATTAATATATCCTCAATACTTGGCTTTTCCGGACTAGCAACGGCAACGAACTACTGTGCTTCAAAGGGTGGTGTCCGTTTACTTAGTAAAGCTGCGGCCTTGGAGTGCGCAAAAAAAACACCTCTTGTTCGTGTTAATTCAATTCACCCCGGATTCATAGATACTCCAATGGTTGCAGGTGCAATCCAACGACGTGGACCTGAATTCAGAGATTATATTGAGGCTAATGTTCCTTTGGGTAAACTTGGAACACCATGTGACATCGCAGAGGGAGTGCTGTATCTTGCCAGTGACAAAGCTAAATTCGTAACAGGAACAGAATTAGTTATAGATGGGGGCTTTCTCGCCCGCTGATAGCAAAGAATGTTCGGTCGTTGGATTATGAAAAATCACTCAGTGTTCTCGCTATCTAATGCTATTACGGCCTCGACGATGGAGCCGTATACTTGTTAAAATCGGAGTTCAATATGAATGGCGTTGAATATATTGCTAAAATCCTAAAAGCAGAAGGCGTGCAATGGATTTCATGTTTCCCCAGCAATCCACTTATATCTGCTGTGGCGAAAGAAGGGATACGACCGATAGCATTTCGTCATGAGCGCGGAGCCGTAATGGCTGCTGATGGTTTTAGCCGAGTTATGAATCGACAAGGCTTTGGCGTTGTTGCAGTTCAATCACAAGCCGGAGCGGAAAATTCATTAGGTGGGATAGCCCAGGCCTTTGCAGATAACATACCTATTTTAGTTTTTCTTGGAGGGAATTCGCTTAACCAGTTATCTATAAAACCTAATTTTAATGCCGTGCAAAGGTACCAAGGATGGGTAAAACATATAGAAGCTATATATGACCCAAACCAAGTTGGAGACGTAATGAGAAGAGCTTTCCATGCGCTTCGAAATGGAGCTCCAGGCCCTGTGGTCATCGAACTAATATCAGACGTTTGCAATCAAACTATTTCAGAGAAAGCTCAAAATTATACTTCTCCCCGGCTAACTAAACAGATGCCCGATTCCTTGGAAATAGAAGCTACTGCCGATGCTTTGCTAGCCTCCAAAACTCCTATGATCTGGGCCGGGGCTGGTGTATTATTTTCTGGATCCAGTGATGCATTGAAAGAATTAAGTCAACTTACTTCTATACCAGTTTTTTGCACTATGCCCGGCAAATCAGGATTTGACGAAAGAGATCCGCTTTCATTAGGCTCTGGTTGCGGCACAACGACCCAAATGGCACACGAATGGCTCAAATATAGCGACGTGATACTTGCTTTGGGATCAAGTTTAACCCGGTCACCTTATGCCCAAGCAATACCCAAGGGTAAAATATTGATTCAAAATACCAATAATCCCGACGATATTAATAAGGATGAGCCTATACAGATTAATTTGGTTGGCGATACAAAACTTACAATTGAAAATCTTATTAGGATAATTAAAAAGAAGACTCAAAATAACGGGTTTGGAGATTTAAAAGAAACAGCATCAAAAATAAAAGTGATAAAAGAAAGTTGGTTAGCTGAGTGGCATGACTCACTTAATTCTGATGAAGAGCCCATCAGTTATTATCGTGTTATTCAGGAAATAAATAAGAACTTAGATCTTGAAAATAGTATTGTGACCCATGATGCTGGGGCACCGCGAGATACAATAGTACCATTTTTTTCTGCAACTCTCCCCCACAGTTATATTGGATGGGGAAAAACAACTCATTTAGGTTTTGGAATACCTCTAATGATCGGTGCTAAAATGGCTCAACCAGAAAAGTTTTGTCTAAATTTAATGGGTGATGGAGCTTTTGGTATGTCCGGAACCGATTTAGAGACTGCTGCCCGCTCCGGGGCAGCAATAACAACTGTCCTTCTCAATAACAGTGCTATGGCAACCTATTCCGGCCCACTTCAAGGTACAATTGGCGAAGAAGCTCGAAATACATATGGTGTATCAACCATGCAAGGTGATTACGCAAAAATTGCTGAAGGGATGGGTGCTATCGGAATAAAAGTATCTAAACCTGATGATATTGGCTCTGCCTTGAAAGAAGCACAAGTGCAAAATAAAAAAGGAAAAACTGTGCTGATAGAGGTAAAAGCTAACATTGAACAAAGAAGGTCCAAGTTTCAGTAACAAGAGGATAAAGCAACTTCATAAAGCAAAGATTCTGAACACAATATTAAAACGAAATAAGATAGTAACTTTATGTTTTCTAAAAGTGTAAATATTTCAACCAGTCATTGAAGAGTAAATTAATTGGCAGCTGAATTAACCAGCACTCAAATACGTTCTATATCAGCAATAAAACGTTACCTAATGCTGGCCACGCTAACATTCACAACAATGCTCTACACCATGACAGTCATGATTGCCAATGTAGCACTTCCAAAAATTCAGGGAACTTTTGCTGCAACTCAAGATCAAATAGCTCTAATAATTACTTTCAACATTGTAGCGACGGCGGTCGTTACACCCGCATCGGGGTGGTTAGCATCTCGTTTCAGCCGCCGAAACTTATTAATATGTTGCGTCTCTGGTTTTATAGTCTCGTCTACTCTCTGCGGTGCATCTCAAAGTCTAGAACAATTAATTGTATTCAGAATTTTACAGGGTGGATTTGGAGCTCCTCTTGTACCAATCTCGATGGCAATGGTTTTAGATACCTTCGATAAATCCGAACATGGAACGGTTTCAGCTATTTATGGAATGGGTGTTGTATTTGGTCCAATCATAGGACCAACTGTAGGTGGTTTTTTATCCGAAGAATTAGGATGGCGGTGGGTATTCTTTTTGCTAGTACCTTTCGGGATTATAGTGCTATTAGCGATTATCTCGATTATCGATGACAAGTCAAAGTCAGGATCATTAAAACTTGACTGGACTGGCTTAATTTCCCTTTGCATAGGAATAGGAGCACTCCAGCTTATGCTTGATAGAGGGCAACGCCTTGATTGGTTCTCCTCTTATGAGATTATAATAGAATTGATTATAACCATTGCTGCTTTGTATATCTTTTTGGTTCATATTTTTACTACGAATAATCCTTTTATTAACTTCAATCTTTTTCTTAACAAAAATTATCTTTTAGGTCTGCTTATTATGTTCTTATTTGGAACAATTTTGTGGACACCACTTATAATTTATCCACCCATGATGCAAAAACTTCAGGGTTATCCTGAGGACATTACTGGTCTCTTTCTGGCCCTGAGAGGATTAGGAACGCTATGTGGATCTACTCTACTAGTATTCATTAATAAAAAAGTAGACCCACGCTTCATTCTCTCGTTAGGCTTTTTGCTTCAAGGAATAGCAGGTATGTATATGGCTAACTTTGATATCAACCTGTCCGCTTTCGACCTGGCATGGACCAATACTTTGGCTGGGTTTGGGGTTGGTTTTGTATGGGTTCCGCTCACCCTAATTACTTTTTCCACTCTTGAAAATAAATATCTAAACGAGGGCAACGCCTTTTGGCACCTAATTAGAAATATTGGTAGTTCCATTTCCATCTCTATAACAATCGCATTAATTATACGATCCACAGCTATTAATTATGAGGATCTTAGCCACTTTGTTTCGATATTTGGAGACAGTAACTCTATTATTACACTTAAGGGCGCAAACAGTCCTGACTCTACGAGTGACTTAGTTAAATTATCTTCAGAAATTAACCGTCAATCTAGTATGATAGGCTATATTAATGCATTTCACCTTTATTACTGGATAGCTTTTGCAATCATCCCAATCATCATGTTAGTCCGTTTACCTTCTAGAAGAACGAAATAATCTAATAATATTTCATAAATCCTTAGTTTCATTGAGGATAGCTTGGGCAGCTAAATTTGATGATGTATTTCCGTCAATATCCAGAAGTTTTCGAATCGTGGAACTTGCCAACTCCATCTCTTTAGCGATATTTTTTCTATTTTTTTGACTTATTAGCACCTCTACTATTTTGTCGGAATTACAATTTTTTTGAACCAATAATGGAAATAAGGGTTGCTCCAAAATACGATTCGCGAGAACTATAGATTGATGGTTAACTAGAAAATAAGCTAACCATCCCGTTAAAAAATTAACTTTATATGCAACAATTGTAGGTACTCTTGCTAATGCTAATTCCAGTGTAGCTGTACCCGAGGCCGCTATTGCAAAATCGCTGGCTGCAAAGGCATCCTGTTTGTCTTGATTCTGGACTAAAATCACGTTTTCTGCTGCCCATTCAGAAATAATATTTCTTACACGATCCTCCAATGCCAGCACCGTAGGTATTAAAATACATAATCTAGGAAAATGATGTTTTAATTTGGAAACTGTTTCTTCGAATACTGGTAAAAGCCTATCGATCTCACCAGTTCTTGATCCAGGTAATAGAGACAACACCAAACAATCTTTTGGTATCGAAAATGATTTTTTGAATGTATCCGCATTCCCTTCTTTTTCTTCCAAAGCTGGGTGCCCCACAAAGGAAGTTTTTAGCCCGTGAGGGATAAAATAGACTGGCTCAAATGGGAACGTTACCAGCAAATGATCAAATAGTTTTGCTATTTTTTTTGCGCGTCCCGGCCGCCAAGCCCAGACTGTGGGTGCCACTATGTGTATCAACTTTATCTTATTAGTTTTTTTATTCTGTTTTAATGCAATTTGTTTAGCTATGCGAAAATTAAATCCCTTCGAATCTATTGTTATCACTGCACACGGTTTTTTTAAAAATATATCGTGAACTGTCTCTCTAATTCGTTTCAGAAGTTTTGGAATTTTCGGGATTAATTCAAAAAGACCTAAAACACTTAACTCTTCGATAGGGAATAGACTTTCCAATCCCTCAGATGACATATGAACTCCGCCAACTCCCGCAAACCTTGCTTTTCCTGATGTTAGCTTTTTTAACGATTTCATTACTCCAGCACCGATCATATCACCCGACACCTCCCCCGCTACGATATAGAATAACGGTCCATCATGCTGATCAGTTTTACTTAAATTCATTGGGCACCGGGTACTTTTATGCTTACTATAAAAAAGTTAGCGTCTTCAGCTATTTTTCGCACTTCATCTCGTTCCAGGAGAAGTGTACCACCCTCTTCTAATGCCAAACCGCGAAATCCATTGGATATTGCTAACCGAACCGTTTTTGGTCCTATTGTGGGCATATCAGCGCGTCTTTCCTGTCCAGGTTTACTTATTTTAACCAGAATAGGCCCTAGGGCATCCCTTCTGTACTGTCCTGCGCGGTCGATCATATTATCAGTGCCTTCTATTGCCTCTACCGCAAGAACTAGGCCTTCCTGAATAGCAACGCTTTGGCCTACATCAGCAGGGCCTAACTTAACTAAGATTTCTATAGCGCGATCGATATCTCGTTGTGCCACGTTATCTATGCAGGGTCCTATATTGAGACCTGGCTCAGTTAGAAGCTCAGAGAGTATTTGATCGATTCCAATAACTTTTAGCCCGTCTTTCTCAATCTCATCAATTAACAAAGATAATAATCCATCATCACCAAATATTTTGGTTCCGCCTCGCCAAAGCATTTTTGAAGCTCTTTTATCCAGTGTTAAAGAGGAAAGGGCTGGCCTTTTTACTGGCCCAGCCATAACTACTTTATCTACTTTTGCCTCTAATAATGCCGCAATAGCTATTTGCAGTTGCCCTAGCTTCACCCATCTATGATGAAAATTGGACACGGTTTTTGGGTCTGTAATTCCCTCTAATGCAATAAAAAAAATAGTTTTCCCTGTTGGATCGAAACGTTCCGCTATTTGCCGCGGCAGATACCCGGTTCCAGCTATAATACCAAGTCTACTTTCACCCAAAATATTAGCTATCCTTTGGTTGGCATATCGCTCTGTTGGAGCCATTTTCAATAAATTTTATTATTTCTAAAACGGCCTCACTAGTCGGCTTTGTTAATATTAACTTACGCAACCGGTCCTTAAACGTATTATCACCAGTAAACAAAACCTTATAAGCGGTTCTTAATTCATCCAATTCTTCTCTAGAAAAGCCTCGCCTTTTCAATCCAACAATGTTCAGTCCGGATAAACTGGCTCTATCACCTTTAACTGAACCATATGGGATAACGTCATATTCTACTCCAGTCATCCCCCCAACTATTGCGTGGTCCCCTATTCGAACGAATTGATGAACCGCCGATAAACCTCCCAAAATAACAAAAGATCCAATCGTTACATGCCCAGCCAACGTTGCATTATTGGCTAAAACAACATTGTTTCCTACGGTACAATCGTGGGCAACATGAGACCCAACCATGAACAAACCACCATCACCAACAGTTGTAATCATTCCTCCGCCTTTGGTTCCCGGATTCATAGTAACATTTTCTCTTATGACATTTTTTTTCCCGATGATTAATTTAGACGGTTCGCCTGAATACTTTAAATCTTGAGGAGGACATCCAATCGAGGCGAAAGGATAAATTTCTGTTCCTTCACCTATATGTGTAATCCCATCAACAATAACATGCGGATGCAATACCACATTATCCTCTATGGTCACATCACATCCGACTACACAAAATGGCCCGATTTTTGTATTTTCACCTATTTTTGCCTTACTCGATATAATTGCACTTGGGTGTATTTGCATATTTTCAAAGGTCTGTGCCATTATTTATCCACTATCATTGCAGAAAAAGTGGCTTCCGCTGCTAATATTTCACCGACGAATGCCTTACCAGAGAACTTGAAAACAGAACCTCTACTCCGTTGTTTTTGAACATTTATTACCAGTCTATCCCCCGGCACTACCGGTCTCCTGAACCGGGCATTTTCTATTGTCATAAAATAAACAAGCTTACCCTCTGATTCCTGTCCTAAGCTTGCAACCACTAAACAACCAGCTGTTTGAGCCATCGACTCTATAATTAAAACACCTGGCATAACGGGCCTGTCAGGGAAATGTCCTTCAAAAAACGACTCGTTAGCAGAAACATTTTTAATTCCGGTAGCTGACTCATTCGGGGTCAAGGTTTGAATGCCATCTATTAATAGGAATGGATACCTATGTGGTATCAATTCCTTTATACGGTTTATATCTATCTGCATTTTTTCATCCCGTTAAGATGCTTGATTCTTTAGATCTCAAAACTCTACTTTTTAATACTTCTACTGATGGACTTTATAACGGCCACTTGTTTTCTAAACTGCCTTATCGGAACTGCCGGCGACCCCCCGACAACCGACCCATCAATCAAGCTTTTTACTACACCGGATTGCGCTGCAATTTGGACGTTATTTCCAATATTTAAATGCCCAGCAAGTCCAGATTGACCCGCAATCACAGTATTATTACCGATAGTTGTGCTTCCGGCTATGCCGACTTGTGCAACGATCACACAATTAACACCTAGCTGGACATTATGTCCAATTTGTACCAGATTATCAATTCTAGTCCCACTACCGATAATTGTATCCGGCCCGGCACCTCTATCAACAGTTGTATTGGCGCCAATTTCAACATTATTTCCAATTTTTACTAATCCTAACTGAGGCATATCAATTGGACCGGACGCATCTATTTCAAAGCCAAATCCTGGTTGACCAATGCGAGCTCCAGGGTATATGACGCAATCCGCCCCAAGTTGTGTGTGAGAAATTGAAACATTAGCTCCTATCCGTGTATTTCGACCTATCTCAACGTTCTCGCCAATTATTGAGTTACTGCCTATCCAGCAACCCTTTCCTATTTTGGCAAACGGGCCGATAACTGCTCCTATGTCTATCCGACACTCGTCGGCAATAACTGCTGTTTCAGATATTATTGCCGTTTGATGAATTGTCGGTAGCATCTTTTCTCTTGGGTAAAGTATGTTTGCTATTGTGGCAAAACATCTTCTGGGACGGTCTGTTAGAAGCAATATCACGTCCTGGGGAGCCCGATCGACTAAATCACTTGATATAAAGCATGCAGAAGCCTGAGTATTGGCGATTAGATTAACATATTTTTTATTCTCAACGAAGGTAAGGTCCCCTAAACCAGCTGTCTCTATAGGCCCCACATCTTTGATAGGAGGGTAAGTTTCCGCTTCTGACATCAGCGTGGCACCCGTTATCGCGACAACCGCCTCTATACTTAGAGGCGCTGAACGACTGAAAAACCTGGGATCAGCCATACCTCGACCTTTCTTTATTGATTTTTTGCAAAAACTACTTTCACTGACGGTAGTTTTTTATTGAGTCTTTGAAGTACTTCTTGTGAAATTTCTAATTTTTTTACTGCTATAACAATTGCGCTCCGGAATAAGACAACCCCAGCGCCTGCCTCTTCTGCAACCTCCGCGATGATTTTCAGCAAATGCTTGCGTATCTCATCCATCGATCGATCAAAGGATTTTTTTAAAAGTTGATTAGTAGCTTGCGCTCTTTTCTGAGCTTCCCTCGCTTTATCCTTCAATTCGCGTGCTCTTTTTTCGAAAGCTTCGGCCGTTACAATCGCTCTTTGTTTCGCTAATTTCTGCTGAGCAATTCTCAATTTTTTTTCAATATCTGCAAATTCTTCTTTATATTTACTTCGCTCTATATCTAATTGTTTTCGCACCGATACCGCGGCATTTGACTTTGCTAAAACTCCTCTAAAATCGACAACCGCCAAGGGGACTGGTTCAAATTTTTTTACTGTATCTGCATTTATGCTTCCTGCAGTCATCATTATGAGCAGGATGAAAAAATTTATAAATAGCAAGCACCGTAAACTTTTATATTTGTGGGACCTATTTACTAACATTTTAAAAGCGGGTGCCAAAACTAAAGCGTACAAATTCTGTTTCATCCCAATCCTCTTTCAACAAAGCGCTAGCAAAATCAACTCGCATTAAACCCAAACCTGTAGCCCATGAGACACCAAGTCCTGCGGAAGCTCTTACGCCTGAGGAATCCAAAATATCAGAGGAATCGCGATCCAAACTCCATAGACTGCCAACATCTGTGAATAACGATCCGTTTATTCCTAATTCCTCACTGAGACCCAATGGGAACCTCAACTCTATCGACCCTGCATAATAAGTATTACCTCCCAAGGCGTCGTTTGTTATTCCGTCTCTAGGTCCAATACCTGAGTTAGAAAACCCACGTACAGTCTGGCCACCGAGAAAAAAACGTTCGCCTATATTCACATCTTGGTTAATTCCAATTATGTGCCCACTTTCGGCTGTAAACGAAAGCACCTTATCTTCAAATAAAGGAACAAAATAACCCGTTTTTATTCTTGTCCTTAAGTGTTGTGTATCGCCGCTCAATCCAGCTAGTTCATTCGTTAAGCTCACAACATAACCATCTTTAGGTTCATATCTATTATCGCGCTTATCAAAAACTGTAGTTTGGCTAATCTGGGATACTGTATTAGTGCCTTCCTGCTCTTTAATTAGGGTAGATGCTGTTTCATCAACATTTCGAATCTCTGTTTTTTTTAATTGGTATTTAAGACTTTGTGATAAATCACGTCCTAACACATAACCCAGCTTTAAACTTCCACCAGCCTTCCTCTCATCAAACGAGCTATCAGTCTGCCTGTCTGTTGTGACTTGGAAAAGATCAAAACCTGCAGAAAGTCTGCGTTCCATAAAATAAGGCTCCGTAAAACCAATCTTAAACTCCTGTCTACTGGCGGATCCTTGAAAATTAAAATTAAGATCCTGTCCACGGCCTAAAAGATTTCTTTCACGAATGCCAACATTCGCTAATGGGCCATCCAAGGAAGAGAAGCCCACTCCAAATGAGATTTCTCCTGTCGATTTCTCTTCAACCTGCACCTTTATTATTGTTGATTCTTCACTTTGCCCCATCACTCTTTTGACATCAGCCTTGGCAAAAAAACCTAGATTTCTTATCCGCCGTTTTGCTCGACGTAATTTTGAAATATTAAAGGCATCACCCTCAACAATATCAAATTCTCTTCGAACAACCTTATCTAAGGTGCGTAAATTCCCTTCAATATCTATACGCTCCAAAAATACCCGTCTCGTTTTTGATATGGTATAATTTAAATTAACTATCCGTTCTTTCCGTCTGCGATCTGAAATAGGCCTTACTTTTACAAAAGCAAAGCCAAGCACACCCAACTGATCAGAGATAGAGTCAATTGTTTCATTCACAGCCTTGGCTGTGTACCAATCACCCGCTTTTGTTATCAAAAAGGGGGATAATTGTTTTTCCTGCAAGCCCTCCAAATTGGAGATCAAGCTCATCTTTCCAAATTTATACCGCTCACCTTCATCGATTGAAAACGTCACCACGAAATCTTTTTGATCTGGTGTGAGTTCCGCAACAGCTGATAGAACTGTAAAATCGATGTAACCCCTATTTAGGTAAAAACGTCTCAGTAGCTCACGGTCATAGCTCAATCTATCTGGATCATATGTATCCGTCGAGGTAAGTATTCTCCAGAATGCATATTCTTTGGTATGGATAACAGACGCCAACTCCGAATCAGAAAAATTCTTATTTCCAATGAAAGATATATTGCGGATTTTGCTTAACGGTCCTTCGTCTATTTCGAAAACTAAATTTACCCTATTCTGCTCTAACCTTATGATCTTTGGCGCTATCTGTGCTGCGAAACGACCACTTAGTCTATAAAGAGTTAGGAGCCGTTGAACATCCTGCTGTACTTTGGTTCTAGTAAACACAAGTCGGGGCTTAAGTTGCAATTCTAACTCAAGATCCTTAGATTCAATTCTCTTATTGCCCTCAAATGCAATGCGATTTATCACAGGGTTTTCAATAACATTAATAACCAGTTTTTCGCCGATCTTAACGAAATCAACATCAGCAAATAATCCCGTTTTAAATAATATTTTAAGCGCAGCATCTAGCTTATCTGGATCGCTTCCATCACCTACTTTTAAATTCGAATAGGAGATAACTGTTTCAGGGTCAATTCTTTGAGTACCCAAAACTTCAATACTCATTATTTTTCCCGTATCACTCCAGGATGAATTGGTATGCAACAGTAAACCAACAAATATAGTGGCAAATAAAACGCTCGCTAGAACAAAACGATTAATAAAACGTTTAAACAATTCAAATATCATCCCACAGTTATCAATACTAACAATAATCCCTCAATTAACTATTGATCTAATAAAATTAATAATATTAAGTTGTACAAGATCATTCCAAGTAACAAAAATCATTAATGAAATAACAAGCACTAATCCTACGTAAGATGCTATTCCCTGCATCTTTGCTTCAAGTGGTTTTCCTCGAATAAACTCAAGTAAATAAAAGAATAAATGGCCACCATCCAATACTGGCACCGGAAAAAGATTTATTAATCCCAGATTAATTGACAATACTGCCATAAACCAAATCGAGCTAGTTAGTCCAGCATCGGCAACTGCCCCCGATAATTTTGCTATTCTTATTGGGCCACCAAGTTCGTCTGTCGTTCTCTCTCCTCTTATCATCTGGGTTACATGAATTAGCGTTTGAGAAACAATAACCCACGTTTCTTCTACCGCTAGAACAAACGAATTTAGAGGGTTGTGTCGAATAAATGTTGTCTGCTCACTTACGACCCCCAAAAGCCCATAACTTATTTTGGAACCAGATGCGTCTTGACCCTCAACTAATTGCGGAATAACTGTCTTTAGTAATATTTCATTATCTCTGCGAATTAAAAAATTAAGTTCTTTCCCTGGATTGGGCCGAACGATCCTTTGAAGCTCATCAAATCTTTTAATATTTTGTTCATTTACTTGCAAAACTTCGTCGCCAATTACTAGACCAGCTATATCAGCGCTGCTTCCGCTAGTTATTTTATCTATTATCGGCGGCGCATATCGTTGACCTACTATTGAATAGAGGCCCGCCAATAAAATAATAGCAAACAAAAAATTAGCTGCCGGTCCGGCTAATACAATCGCTGCCCGCGCGCCCAAGGATTTATGGTGAAAAGCGTTTTCTTTATCCTCAAAACCTTCATTTGAATCCTCGACAATACTTGAGCTACTAATATCTCCATCACCAAACATTTTCACATAACCACCAAGGGGAATAGCGCAAATCTTCCAACGAGTTCCGAGGCTATCGGTCCAGCCAAATAGTTCACTCCCAAATCCAATAGCAAATACTTCAACTTTCACGCCATTTTTTCGCGCAACCCAATAGTGTCCCATTTCGTGAACAAAGACCAAAACCGTTAGAATAATCAAAAACGGAATTATAATTTTAAATATTTCTATTAAATCCATCGGTTATCTAATTCCAACAAATATCATAAAGTGATCAGGTGTTATTCATTTTCATTTTCAAAAAATGATTTGCCGATTGCCGGACAGCTCTATCCATAAGCAAAACTTCATCAATTGAGATTGGCTCTTTTCCATATTCTTTATCTAAAACAGTTTTAATGAACGGGACTATATCCGTAAACTTTATCTGCCGAGAAAGAAACCCTTTTACTGCTATTTCATTGGCAGCATTTAAAACTAAGTTACTATTTCCAGCCAAGCGGATGCTTTCCCTTGCAAGGTTTAACGCTGGGAAACGAACATTATCTGGCTCCTCAAAGGTTAATGGAGCTGTAACCTTCAAGTCTAGAAGTTGCTGAGAAATAGCCATTCTTTCCGGCCAGGCCAGCGAGTACGCTATTGGAGTAGTCATATCCGGGGAACCAAGTTGTGCTAAAAGAGAACCGTCTCTATACGCAACAAGACTATGAACTATTGATTGAGGATGGACGATAACATCTATTCTATTTTCCGGCATTGCAAACAGAAAACAAGCCTCTATTATCTCAAGTCCCTTATTCATCATTGTGGCCGAATCGATTGAGATTTTGGCTCCCATTTTCCAGTTAGGGTGAGCCAAGGCTGCCTCCGGGGTGGTTAATTCCATATCACTTAGCTTTATTGTTCGAAAAGGTCCACCGGATGCAGTTAGTATTATTTTATCTATGGAGTGCTTATTTTCATTTTCAAATACTTGAAAAATAGCATTATGTTCTGAGTCTACTGGAATTAACTTTGCGTTCGACTTTCTTGCCTCCTCTATAAGTATACTACCTGCCGAAACTAGACATTCTTTATTAGCGAAAGCGATTAATGCCCCACGCCTAACTGCAGCCACGGTTGCGGGCAACCCAGCAACGCCAACAATACCAGCCATAACCCAGTCTGCATTGATCTTTGCTGCCTCAACAACGGCCTCCGAACCGGCTCCTACTTGAATTTTTTCACCATCAAGAGCCTCTTGCAGTGGCTTATAAGCATCACAGTTCTCTATAGCTACGAAAGACGGCGATAGAAGGCGCGCCTGCTCGGCCAATAGCTTCCAATTATTACCCGCCGCTAAAGCCTTAACCTCAAACTTGTCCCGATTCTCCAACAATAATTTTATGGTTGTACGCCCAACCGAACCAGTAGATCCAAGTACTGTGATCGTCTTCATTTTATGAGCCGTTTTTCTTGGGATTTAAAAATGAAATAACAACCATCAAAACTTCATTTGGCTAGTTGTAAAGCTAATAAGCGCTATAAAAGTGACTGCTGCCATATGCCCATCTAGACGATCCATCATTCCACCATGACCAGGTATGATATTGCTTGTTTCTTTGAGTGAATACTTTCTTTTAAAACGGGATTCAAGTAAATCCCCGATTTGAGCCACTATGGCAATCAATAGACTTAAACAAACAAATTTAAAGTGCTTTTCCATCCAAAAAACACTGAAACCAAGTCCAGTAAAAGCACTTGCAGTTATACCGCCAAATAGCCCTGACCAAGTTTTATTTGGGCTAATTTTAGGAGCAAGCTTGACGCCACCAATTATTTTCCCAACCACGTATGCGCCTACATCAGTGGCTATGACACATGAAAGTATCCAAAAAAGGATTATAAGCTCCCGGCTCTCTCTCAACCACAAAAATAATATGCAAGGAATAACAATGAAAAGGCTACAGATTAAAAACTTAGTAATCTTATCTTCCTGTTTAATTATACAGCAATAAACTGCAAATGAAATCAGAAAGAGAAGTGAGACAGCAGAGAGTAGTAATACCCCTATCTTCAAACCGGTAAGTAATATCACCACTCCAAAAGCAATACTAAGAATAACTAGGAAGCGAGAATGCGCAGCGCCAAAAATTGCTCTAGCCATTTCCCAAATCATAACAGCTCCTAAAATTGATATGAATAAAGCGAAATAATCCCCCCCGATAACTAAAATATAACCCGCAATTGGAATTATTACTGCGGTCGACATTGATCGGACTAAAAAATTTCGAAAGCTCTCTGAATCCATAATTAATTTTAGACGGCTTTTCATTTGGACCGCATTTAGTGTTTAAAAGTTATCATATTGAAGAACCAAAACGCCTATTTCTTCCAGAATATTCATTAATGGCAGCACTTAAATCCTTATGACAAAAGTCTGGCCACAGTGTATCAGTAAAAACAAATTCGGAATACGCACACTCCCATAACATGAAGTTTGAAATACGCTTTTCGCCTGAGGTTCGGATCACCAAATCTGGGTCAGGGAACATCTTTGTTTCCAGAGCTTGATTGAAAATCTCTTCGCAAATTTCATTTGGATTTAATTGCTTTTCATAGACTTTCATTGCAAGTTTTTTCGCAGCATCAGAAATAGCCCTTCTACCGCCATAACTAAGCGCCAAAGTAAGTGTCAGTTCAGCATTATCCGCAGTCAATTTTTCCGCATTAGTTATCATTTCAACGATATCACAATCCAAGCGCTGCCTATCACCCACGACCCTAAACTTAATGCCCTTTTTATCTAGCAATGCAACTTCTTTGACGAGATAGCCTCTAAGTAAAGACATCAAGTCTATGACTTCATCTTTCGGTCTATTCCAATTTTCCGAGGAAAACCCAAATAACGTTAGGTATTTAACATCTAGCTTTAGTGCACTTTCAACAGCAATTCTTACTGTCTCCGCGCCTTTTTTATGGCCAAACGTCCGAGGAAGACCGCGAGACCGTGCCCATCTACCATTTCCATCCATGATGATAGCGACATGATTTGGTTTATTTCCGTCTACGTTTATGGTTTGCGACTTCATAAGTTAAACCTGCATAATTTCCACTTCTTTACTCGACAGCAATTCATCAATCTTATCGATACTTTTATCAGTTATTGTTTGAATTTCGTCATCATAGATATGACGGTCGTCTTGGCTTATATTCCCGTCTTTTTCCATCTTTTTAGTCGTATCCATACCATCCCTACGAACATTTCGAACAGCAATCTTAGCATTTTCCGCATATTTGGCAGCTATTTTTGACAATTCTTGGCGCCGCTCCTCACTAAGATCCGGTAAAGGAATGCGAAGAAGTTGCCCATCAACTTGTGGATTTAGGCCTAGGTTAGACTCACGAATAGCCTTCTCAGCTATTTTTGCATTTTCTTTATCCCAAACTTGAACTGAGAGCATCCTTGGCTCCGGGACACTTACCGTTGCGATTTGATTTATCGGCATTGATGCTCCGTAAGCCTCTACTGTTACTGAGTCTAGTAATTGTGTAGATGCACGTCCTGTCCTTAAGCCTTGGAACTCTTTTGCAAGGGAAGTTAATGCCCCATCCATCCTTCTCTCTAAATTGGCTAAATCAAGATCATCCATATCTATGCCCTTATTCTATAATTGTATAAAGACCACTGCCACGTATTATTTCTGAAAATGTACCCTCATTCTGGATTGAAAACACCAAAATTGGTATATTATTTTCTCGCGCCAGAGAAATAGCTGAGGCATCCATAACCTTCAAATCTTTGGACAGAACATCAAGATAACTCAGTTTATCGTATCTTTTTGCATCAGATTTTTTTTCTGGGTCAGCGTCATAAACTCCATCGACCCTAGTGGCTTTTAAAAGCGCGTTACAGCCCATTTCTGTAGCCCTTAAGGCCGCCGCTGTATCGGTTGTGAAAAAAGGATTCCCTGTTCCCGCAGCAAATATCACAACACGTTTTTTCTCCATATGTCTCACTGCCCTTCGCCTTATGTATGGTTCACAGACAGCTGATATTGGCAATGCAGACTGAACCCGCGTTTGTATGCCTATCGATTCAAGCGAGCTTTGCATAGCGAGTGAATTCATTACGGTCGCTAGCATCCCCATATAATCCGCAGTAGCCCGTTCCATTCCATTCGCCGCGCCAGAAACCCCACGAAATATATTACCACCACCGATCACCGCGCAAACTTCCGTCCCGTAATCCATAGCTGATTTGATCTCTCTGGCAACTCTATTCACCATTTCGGGGTCCAACCCGTAGGAACGATCACCCATGAGTGACTCGCCTGATATCTTTAGCAGAACGCGCTTATATTTTGGACTTGTTTTAGTATCAGGTTTAGGCAAGTCCGTGCTCCCACTATTCTGTTGGACGCCCCACTTAGAATTAATTGCTGAGTGTGGCGGCCACTTCAGATGCAAAGTCTGTTGATTCTTTCTCTATACCCTCGCCTAAGGAAAGGCGACAAAAACTCATTAACTCCACACTGGAACCAAATTCCTTAGATGCATTGTCTATAACGGAAGATATTTTAGTCTCATTGTCGATTACAAAAGTTTGCTCAAGTAAAACAACCTCCTGATAAAACTTTTGAAGACGACCAGAGACCATTTTCTCAATAATATTGTCTGGGCGTCCAGACTCTTTTGCCTGGTCAGTCAAGACTGCTCTCTCTCTCTCTATCGCAACAGGATCCAAGTCGCCAATTCCCAGGCTTTGTGGAGCCGTCGCTGCGACATGCATAGCTATTTGCTTTCCGAGAGCCGATAACTTATCCATAGGAGCATCTGATTTGAGAGCAACTAAAACTCCAATCTTTCCAAGTCCTGGCGCGACAGAATTATGCATATAAGGAATGACAATCCCCCCATCAGCATCCAATTTTGTTGCTCTTCGGATAGACATATTCTCACCGATTGTGGCTATGTTGTGAGTGAGTTGCTCGCCCACCGTCCTCTCTGTTGAGGGATATGGTTGGGTTTTCAGATATTCAATATCGTCACCGTTTTCAAGAACCATGTCTGCCAGTTTTAACGAAAAATCTTGAAAATCTGCATTTCTAGAGACAAAATCCGTCTCCGAATTTACTTCTATAAGAGCCCCTCCTGCATCAGACACTGAAAATGCCACAACCCCTTCGGCTGCAACGCGGCCAGCTTTTTTTGCCGCTGCCGATAAGCCTTTGGTTCTAAGCCAATCTACAGCATCATCTAAAACACCGTCTGTCTCATTTAAAGCCTTTTTACAATCCATCATACCAGCACCAGTCTGTTCCCTGAGTGCTTTTACCATTTGAGCCGTTACAGCTGCCATAACATTCCTCTTTTTCTATATTGACCCGCAAGCGAAGCATTTGTCTTTATTTAGGACGCCTTATCCTCTTCGTCTTTTGCAACATCCCCCGATGATTTCTCCTGATCAACTTCACTTTTTACTGTGTCACTCAATACTTCTGTTTCTTTTTGTTCGACAGGGAGTTCCTCAGCACTAATTTCCGCTTCAATGAGTGGCTCTTCTGAAGCACCAATGTCCTCTCCTGATGCAACTAACTCAGCTTGCAATCCAGTTAGAACAGCTCCCCCAACTAAATCACAATATAATGATATTGCTCTCATCGCATCGTCATTTCCTGGAATTGGGAATTGAACACCATCTGGGTTACAGTTACTATCCAGTATTGCCACTATTGGAATACCAAGCTTATTAGCTTCCTGAATCGCCAGCTGTTCCTTATTGGTATCTATTATGAATAGAATATCGGGTAACCCGCCCATCTCTCTAATCCCACCCAATGCTCTTTCTAGTTTATCGCGTTCCCGGGTAAGGTTTAAGAGTTCTTTTTTCGTAAGCCCCTGAATCTCGCCGCTTAATTGCTCATCTAAATCTTTCAATCTTTTAATCGATATCGAGATCGTTTTCCAATTAGTCAGCATGCCTCCTAACCAACGGTGGTTTACGAAATACTGACCTGTTTTTTGTGCAGTTTCGGCTATTTTTTCTGCAGCTTGTCTTTTTGTCCCCACCATTAAGACACGTCCCCCGGAGGAGGTAACCTCTCGAATAGCCTCTAGTGCACGATGTAGAAGTGGGACGGATTGACGTAAATCTAAAATATGCGTGTTATTCCGAACTCCGTATATGTACTGTTCCATACTAGGATTCCATCTCCTAGTGTGATGACCAAAGTGCACTCCAGCTTCTAATAACTGACGCATAGTAAATGACATTGAACTCATATTCTTCTCCGGTTAAACCTCCACGAACGCCCGTTTCTCGAACA